>OMKS01001267.1_pt1 | contig 22761 bp, 19 predicted proteins | sample 1674721 | NCBI WGS metagenome assembly OMKS01 (sample SAMN06264996, study PRJEB25208) | sediment metagenome | isolation source: hot spring sediment | place: USA: California | collected 2014-09-02
GGGCTATGCGCTGGGGGTGGGCGAGGTGAAACTGACCGGAATGGTCCGGCCCGACCGCAAGATGCTGACCTATTTCGTGGATTTCACCAAGGCCGTGCAGACCCGCCGCCTGACCATGGGTGTGGCCGATGGCCGGGTCGAAGCCGATGGCGAAACGATCTATCATGTCAAGGACATGAAGGTCGCCCTTTCGGAAAGCTGAGTCGCGAAAGAAGGAGAGCGCCATGCGCCGCGTCGTCATCACGGGGCTGGGTATCGTCTCGCCCATCGGGAACAATGCCGCCGAAGTCGAGGCCAGCCTGCGCGCCGGCCGGTCCGGCATCCGCTTCGAGCCGGTCTATGCCGAGAACGGATTTCGCAGCCAGGTCGCGGGCATCCCGCAGATCGACCTGGAGGCGCTGATCGACAAGCGCAACCTGCGCTTCATGGGGGCGGGCGCGGCCTACAACTTCATTGCGATGGAGCAGGCCATCGCAGATGCGGGGCTGGAGCCGGGCGATGTCTCGAACGCGCGGACGGGGCTGATCATGGGCTCGGGCGGGCCGTCCACCTCGAACTTCTTCACCGCGCACCAGATCGTCAAGGAAAAGGGCAGCCCCAAGCGGATGGGCCCCTTCATGGTGACGCGCTGCATGTCGTCGACGAACTCGGCCTGCCTGGCGACACCGTTCCGGATCAAGGGCGTGAACTACTCGATCACGTCCGCCTGTTCGACATCCGCCCATTGCATCGGCAACGGCACCGAACTGATCCAGATGGGCAAGCAGGACATCGTCTTCGCCGGTGGCGGCGAAGAGGTGGACTGGACGCTGTCCTGCCTGTTCGACGCGATGAACGCGATGTCGTCGAAATACAACGACGCGCCCGAAACCGCCTCGCGCGCCTTCGACGCCACCCGCGACGGCTTCGTGATCGCGGGCGGCGGCGGAACGGTCGTGCTGGAGGAACTGGAGCACGCCCGGGCGCGCGGCGCGAAGATCTATGCCGAGGTCACGGGCTATGGCGCGACGTCCGATGGCTATGACATGGTGGCACCGTCCGGCGAGGGCGGCGAGCGGTCGATGCGGCTGGCGCTGTCCACGCTGCCCGAGGGCCGCAAGGTCGACTACATCAACGCGCATGGCACCTCGACGGTGGCGGGCGACGTGACCGAGGTGAAGGCGGTGCGCGCCGTTTTCGGCGAGGATGCGATGCCCCCCATCGCCTCGACCAAGTCGCTGACCGGCCATTCGCTGGGGGCAACCGGCGTGCATGAGGCGATCTATTCGCTGATCATGATGGAAAAGGGCTTCATCGCGGCCTCGGCCAATATCACCGAGCTGGACCCGGAAATCCGCGAAGGCGAGATCGTGACCGAGTTGCGCGAAGGGGTCGAGATCGACAGCGTTTTGTCCAACAGCTTCGGCTTCGGCGGCACGAACGCGACCCTGGTTTTCAGCAAGTTTCACGGATGACGCCCCATGCCTGAGCTGATGAAGGGAAAACGCGGCCTCGTGATGGGCGTCGCCAACGGCCGCTCGATCGCTTGGGGCATCGCCAAGGCGCTGGCCGACGAAGGCGCGGAACTGGCGTTTTCCCACCAGGGCGAGGCCTTCGGCAGGCGGGTCGAACCGCTGGCCGCCAGCGTCGGGTCGTCGTTCCTTGTGGACGTGGATGTCACCGACGACGCCTCGCTGGAGCACGCCTTTCAGCGGCTGAAGGACGAATGGGGCAGGCTCGATTTCGTGATCCACGCCATCGCCTATTCCGACAAGACGGAACTGACGGGGCGCTTCATCAACACCACGCGCGAGAACTTCAAGAATTCTCTTGCGATTTCATGCTATTCGCTGATCGACGTGGCGCGGCGCGCGCAGCCCTTGATGCCGAACGGCGGCACGATCCTGACGCTGACCTACCAGGGCTCGAACCGGGTCACGCCGTTCTACAACGTGATGGGTGTGGCCAAGGCGGCTTTGGAATCGGCGGTTCGGTATCTGGCTTCGGATTTGGGGGCAGAGGGGATACGGGTGAATGCGATCAGCCCGGGGCCGATGAAGACGCTGGCGGGGGCGGCGATAGCGGGGGGGCGCAAGACCTATCGGCATACCGGGATGAATGCGCCGCTCGGGACCAATGCGACGCTGGAATGTATAGGCGGAACAGCGGTTTACCTGGCTTCGGATTTCGGGGCCTGCACCACGGGCGAGATCATCACCGTGGATGGAGGCTATCACGTCCTGGGCATGCCGCGCTTCGAGAATATCTGAGGCGGCGCCCGGAAACGGCCCGGATCCGAAATCGGAATTCCATATGATTTCCATATGAATTCCATATGACTTTTTTCGCTCGGGACCGGGGCGGGGTCGCGATGGCTGGTCGACCGCCTCAGCCCGGTTTCTTCTGCAGAAGCGGCATCAGGTCGGCCATTTCGGGGCCGCTGCTGCGGCCCGTGACGGCCTTGCGCAGCGGCAGGAAGAGGCCCCTGCCCTTGCGGCCGGTCTTGTCCTTGACCGCGGCGGTCCAGCTGGCCCAGGTCGTCGCGTCATAGGGCGGCTGCTCCAGCAGCGCCAGCGCCTCGGCCACGAAATCGCGGTCTTCGTCATCCACCTGCGGCGCGGCGCCGTCGCGGCAGAGGGTCCACCATTCGGCGATCCCGGCGCGGGTCTCGATGTTCTCGCGGATCACCGACCAGAAGCCTTCGGCCAGCGCCTCCGGCACGCCCAGCGCCGCAAGCTCGTCCTGCACCGCCGCAAGCGGCAGAGCGTGCAGGAGGCGCGCGGTCAGCGGAAAGAGGTCGGCCGGGTTGAAGCTGGTCGGCGCGGCGCCGAACTGGCCGAGATCGAAGCCCGCGGCCAGTTCCTCGATGCTGGCGGCCAGTTCCACCGGCTGCGAGGAGCCGAGCCGAGCCATCAGCGACAGGAGCGCCATGGGTTCCACCCCCTGCGCGCGCAGGTCGCGCAGCGACAGGGTGCCGAGGCGTTTCGACAGCGCCTCGCCCTGCGCGCCGGTCAGCAGCGAATGGTGGGCGAAGGCAGGCGCCGTTCCGCCCAGCGCCTGGATGATCTGGATCTGGGTCGCGGTATTGGTCACATGGTCCGAGCCGCGCACGATATGGGTGACGCCCATCTCGATATCGTCCACCACCGAGGCCAGCGTATAGAGCATCTGCCCGTCGCCGCGGATCAGCACCGGGTCGGACACGCTGGCCGCGTCGATGGAAATCTCGCCGAGGATGCCGTCGGTCCACTCGATCCGCGTCTGGTCGAGCAGAAACCGCCAGTGGCCGGGGCGTTCGGCGCGCAGCCGGGCGCGATCCTCGTCCGTGAGCGAAAGTGCCGCGCGGTCATAGACGGGCGGCTTGCCCATGTTCAGCAGCTTCTTGCGCTTGAGATCCAGTTCGGTCGGCGTCTCGAAACATTCGTAGAAACGCCCCGCCGCGCGCAACTGATCGGCCGCCGCATGATAGCGGTCCAGCCGGGCGGATTGGCGTTCCAGCCGGTCCCAGCCGAGGCCCAGCCAGTCGAGATCCTGCATGATCCCGTCGGCATATTCCTGCGTCGAGCGTTCGGCATCGGTGTCGTCCAGCCGCAGGATGAACTGCCCGCCGGTCTTGCGCGCGATGAGGAAGTTGAACAGCGCCGTGCGCAGGTTGCCCACATGCAGGAAACCGGTGGGCGAAGGGGCAAAGCGGGTGACGGTGGTCATGGGCATTCTCCTGGGACGCCGTCGCTCTTTCACAGAAGCGGGGTTTTGTCCATATGAGGGACAGCGAGAGAGGACCGCCCCATGACCGAGCTGCGCGTGCTGACCACCCCGCCGAGCCTGGACGAGATCGCCGCGCTGGCGCATGAGGCGCGCGAGGCCCTGCCCGAACCGTTTCGCGGCCCGGCGCTGGCGGTGGCGATCCGGGTCGAGGATTTCGCCCCCGAGGACATCCTGGCCGAGATGGAGATCGACGATCCGTTCGAGTTGACCGGCCTCTATGACGGGATCCCGCTGACCGAGAAATCGGTGATGGACCAGCCCGACCGGCCCGACACGATCTGGCTGTTCCGTCGGCCGATCCTGGATGAATGGGTGGAGCGCGAGGATGTGGACCTGCCCGCGCTGGTCGCGCATGTGCTGGTGCATGAATTCGCCCACCATTTCGGCTGGTCCGACGACGACATCGCCGCGATCGACCGCTGGTGGGAGTGAGCGCACAGGCCCTGTGCGAGGCGCGGGCGGGCGGGGATGCGCCTCTTGCGGGGTGTTGACGTGGCAAATGGCGGCGGTCCAGCTATCCTGTGGGCGGGAAAATCCAGGGAGAGGATGCCATGACCGAGATGAGATTGAGCCGCCGTCAGGCGCTGATGGCCGGCGCATCCCTGCCGCTGGCCGCCGCGACCGCCGGAACCGCGCGCGCCGCAGCGCCGATGCCGGGTGCGGCCATGCCGCAATTCCACCGCTTCCGGCTCGGCGGGTTCGAGGTCACGACTCTGCTGGCGGGGACGCGGACGGTCGAGGATCCGCAGACGATCTTCGGCCTGAATGCCAGCCCCGAAGACTTCGCCGCGGCATCGGCGGCGAACATGATCCCCGCGGACAGGACGCAGTTCTTCTTCACCCCCACGGTGGTCAATACCGGGTCCGAACTGGTCCTGTTCGACACCGGCCTGAACCCCGAAGGAATCACCGGCGTTCTGGCGGCGGCGAGCTATTCCGCGGATCAGATCGACAAGGTGGTGATCACCCACATGCATGGCGATCATATCGGCGGGCTGTCGGGCGAGGCGGGCGAGACCTTCGCCAATGCGGCCTATTATACCGGCCAGGTCGAGTTCGACGCCTGGGAGATGGCGGGCGACGAGACGTTCGAGGCCAGGGTGCGGCCGCTGGCCGAGAGGATGACTTTCCTGGACGATGGCGGGGCGGTCGCCTCGGGTGTGACGGCGATGGCGGCCTTCGGGCATACGCCGGGGCACATGGCCTACATGCTGGAAAGCGACGGGCGGCAACTGGTGATCGCGGCGGATTTCGCCAATCACCATGTCTGGTCGCTGGGCTATCCCGACTGGGAGGTGCGGTTCGACCGCGACAAGGAAGCGGCGGCGGCGACGCGGCGGCGGATGCTGGGGATGATGGCGGCGGATGGCGTGCCGTTCATCGGCTATCACATGCCCTTCCCCGGCTTCGGTTTCGTCGAGGCGCGCAGCGAGGGGTTCCGCTATGTGCCCGCAAGTTATCAGATGATGCCGGGCTGATCGGCGCGGAAACGGGCTTGGCCTCGGCGGGCGGGGGTGGCACTCTCGCCCCGGACTTGCCAATGGGGGGGCCGTGCCCGATGCCGGACATCCTGACCGTCACGCTGAACCCGACCGTGGATATCTCGACCGCGGTCGATCATGTCGTGCCGGGCGAAAAGCTGCGCTGCGCCCCGCCGGTCACCGATCCGGGCGGGGGCGGGATCAACGTGGCCCGCGCGATCCGGCTGCTGGGCGGCGAAAGCCGGGCGCTGGTGGCGCTGGGCGGGCATAACGGCGACAAGCTGCGCTGCCTGCTGGAGGGCGAGGGGATCCGCCTGATCCCGTTGCAGGCGCCGGGCGAGACGCGGTTGAGCCTTGCGGTGATGGAGGAGGCGACGGGGCGGCAGTTCCGCTTCGTGCTGCCGGGGCCGGAATGGAACGCGGCGGGGCTGAAGGCGGTGCTGGCGGCGATCACGACGGCGGTGCCGGAGGGCGGGCATGTGGTGCTGTCGGGCAGCGTGCCGGACGGGTTGCCGGACGACATCGCGGGGTGCATCGGGGCGAAGCTGGCGGCGCGGGGCGCACGGCTGATCGTGGACACGTCGGGGCCGGCGCTGGCGCGGCTGGCCGAGGGGGCGGAGGTGCCGCCTTTCCTGCTGCGGATGGATCAGGGCGAGGCGCGGGCCTTGTCGGGGCTGGCGCTGGACAGCCGCGCCGAGAAAGCGGACTTTGCGGCCGGGCTGGTGGCGCGCGGCGTCGCGTCCGTGGTGGTGGTCGGACGTGGCGCGGACGGGTCGGTGCTGGCCGCCGAGGGGGTGCGGCTGCATGCGGTGACGCCGCCGGTGCCGGTCCGCTCCAAGGTGGGGGCGGGCGACAGTTTCCTGGGCGCCTTTGTCCTGTCGCTAAGCCGGGGCGAGGATCTGGCGACCGCGCTGCGCTGGGGCGTGGCGGCGGCAAGTGCGGCGGTGATGACCGATGCGACGAGGCTGTGCACCCGCGAGGACACCGAGGCGCTTTTCGCGCGCTGCGCGGTGACGACCACGCCCTGAGTGGCCGGGCGCGGCCTGCCTCAGGTCGGGTCGCGCCAGCGGTTGACGATGGGATAGCGGCGGTCCAGCCAGAACGCGCGGGGCGTCAGGCGGGCGCCCGGAGCGGCCTGGAAGCGCTTGTATTCGCTGAGACAGACCAGCCGCTCGACCTTCTTCACCATCTCGCGGTCAAGCCCATCGGCCACCAGTTCGCCCACCGATTTCTCGTCGTCGATGAGCCCCTGAAGGATGCGGTCCAGCACCGGATAGGGCGGCAGGCTGTCCTCGTCCTTCTGGTCCGCGCGCAACTCGGCCGAGGGCGGCTTGTCGATCACGCGGGGCGGAATCACCTCGCCCGCCGGGCCCTGCATCCAGTCGCGGTGATTGGCGTTGCGCCAGCGGCAGGTCTCGAAGACGCGTGTCTTGTAGAGATCCTTGATCGGGTTGTAGCCGCCCGCCATGTCGCCATAGATCGTGGCATAGCCCACCGCCACCTCGGACTTGTTGCCGGTGGTCAGCAGCATCTCGCCGAACTTGTTGCTGAGCGCCATCAGGATCAGCCCACGCAGGCGGGACTGGATGTTTTCCTCGGTGATGTCGGGGGCTGTGCCCGCGAACAGCGGCGCCAGCGCCCGGGTGACGGCGGCGCGGGGCCCGTCGATCGGCACCTCGTCCAGCGGGCAGCCCAGCGCGCGGGCCACCGCGGCGGCATCCTCCAGCGAGGCGGGGGAGGTGTATTCCGAGGGCAGCATCACGCAGCGCACATTCGCCGGGCCGATGGCATCGGCGGCAATCGCGGCGACCAGCGCGGAATCGATGCCGCCCGACAGCCCCAGCAGGACGCGGGAAAACCCGCTTTTAGCGAGGTAATCGCCCAGCGCCACGACCATCGCGCGGTAATCCTGTTCCCACGCGTCGGGATGAACCGCGCGCGCCCCGGTTTGGGCCCGCCAGCCCTGCGCGGTGCGGGTGAAACCGACATGGATCATGGCCTCGTCGAAGACGGAGGCCTGCATGGCCAGTTCCCCGCCCGGGTTCAGCACGAAGGAGCCGCCGTCGAACACCTGATCGTCCTGCCCGCCGACGAGGTTGAGATAGACCAGCGGCAGCCCGGTCTCGACCACGCGGGCGACCATGTGCGACAGCCGCAGGTCGGCCTTGCCCCGGTGATAGGGCGAGCCGTTGGGCACCAGCAGGATTTCGGCCCCCGTCTCGGCCAGCGCCTCGGCCACATCCTCGAACCAGGCATCCTCGCAGATCGGCGTGCCGATGCGGACCGGGCCGACCGTGTAGGGGCCGTTGATCGGGCCGCTGTCATAGACGCGCTTTTCGTCGAACACGCCGCCATCGGGCAGGTGATGCTTGAAGATCCGCGCGGTGACCGCGCCGTTCTGGCAGATGTAATAGGCATTGTAGAGATGCCCATGCGCGGCAAAGGGCGCCCCGATTCCCAGCGCGGGGCCCTGCGCGCAATCGCGGGCCAGCGCGTCCACATGGGCCATGGCATCGGCGGTGAAGGCCGGTTTCAGCACCAGATCCTGCACCTGATAGCCGGTCAGGAACATCTCAGGCAGCGCGACCATGTCGGCGCCCGCGCGGCGGCCCTGTTCCCAGGCGGCGCGGGCCTTTGCGGCATTCTCGGCCAGCGCCCCGGTGGTGGGGTTCAGCTGGGCCAGTGTCAGGCGAAAGTTCTCGGCCATGGGCAGTCCCTCGATGCACGCCCGTCACTTAGCAGACTGACGCGCAAGTGAAAGCCGACATCTGGCAAAAACCGTTGTAAGCCACGCCTCGCTCAATTACGGTTTGCGCGCTTTCACAGGATCGGGGCAGAGGGGGCTTTGGTGCGCAAGGCTGGCAAGGCACTGGCACGTCTGGCGATGGCGGGCGTCATTCTGGGCGCGGGCGCGGCTCCCGCCCAGGAGGGCGGCGATGTCGTCACCTGGCAATATGACGATGGCGGCATCTACGAGGGCACCTTTCGCGACGGCAAGCAGCATGGGCGCGGCACCTACCGGCTGCCGAACGGCTATGAATATACCGGCGAGTGGATCGACGGCCGGATCGAGGGCGAGGGCATCGCCCGGCTGGTCAACGGCTCGGTCTACGAGGGGCAGTTCCTCGATGGCAAGCCACACGGGCTGGGCCGGATCACCTTTGCCGATGGCGGCACCTACGAGGGCGAGTGGGAGGACGGCAAGATCACCGGCACCGGGGTCGCCGTCTATGCCAATTCCGTGCGCTACGAGGGCGAGTTCCGCAATGCCGTCCACCATGGCGTGGGCCGGATGGAAAGCCCGAACGGCTATGTCTATGACGGCACCTGGATCAATGGCGCCAAAGAGGGCAAGGGCCGCATCACCTATCCCGGCGGCCGGGTCTACGAAGGCGAGATGAAGGGCAACCGGCGCGAAGGCAAGGGCACGCTGACCACGCCCGAGGGGCTGGTCTATTCCGGCGCCTGGAAAGAGGGCGAGATGAACGGGCTGGGCATGCTGACCCAGCCCAATGGCGACATATACGAGGGGCTCTTCGTCAATGGCGAACGGCATGGGACCGGCAAGGTCACCTATGCCAATGGCGACGTCTACGAGGGCGAGTACCGCGCCGACAAGCGCCACGGCAAGGGCGTTTTCCGCGGCGCGGACGGCTATCTCTACGAGGGTGACTGGGTCGCGGGCCGGATCGAAGGCCAGGGTCGGCTGACCTATCCCGACGGTTCGGTCTACGAGGGCACCTTCCGCGAGGATCTGCCCGAGGGCAGCGGCAAGGTCATCTATGCCGACGGCGCCACCTATGAGGGCACGTGGAAGGCCGGCGTGATCGAGGGCCAGGGCCGCGCCACCTTCCCCAACGGTCTGGTCTACGAAGGCGCCTTCAGGGACGCCGCCTATCACGGCCAGGGCAGGATGACCCATGACGACGGCTATACCTATGAGGGGCAATGGCAGAACGGGCTGCGCCATGGCGAGGGCACGGCCAGCTATGCCGATGGCTCGGTCTATTCTGGCGGCTTCCTGCGCGGTCAGCGCGAGGGCCAGGGCACGATCACCATGCCCGACGGGTTCAGCTATTCCGGCGGCTGGAAGGACGGCAAGTTCCACGGCCAGGGTGTCGCCACCTATGCCAATGGCGATGTCTATGAAGGCACCTTCGCGATGGGCAGATACGAGGGCGAGGGCGTGATGCGCTATGCCGATGGCGAGACCCGCTCGGGCACCTGGCGCAACGGCGTGCTGACCACCGGCCCCGGCGCCGCCACGGAGTGACCGCCACGGACTGGCCGCCACGGGCTGGCCGGCACGGGCTGCACGGGGCCCCCGCCCTGCCCTTCTTCTTGGACGAAATACCCCGGGGGGGGGCGGGGGGCAGCGCCCCCCGCCGGGTCGCCCCGGCGTCAGCCGGGGCGAAACGCCCCGCTCCGCGGCCGCGTCCCGGGTTCGCCTTGCCCCGCCCGCCGGATCGGTGCTATCGCGACGGATCGGTTCACTGGGCGGGCGAGCATGCTGAAACAGGTCTGGACCAACATCCTGCTGCCGCTACTGGGGCGCCCCTCGCGCGTTCAGGTGGCGGCGCTGTGCCATCGCCGCGCCCCGGCGGGCGATGCGCCCGAGATCCTGATGATCACCTCGCGCGAGACCGGCCGCTGGATCCTGCCCAAGGGCTGGCCGAAGGCCGGGCATGGCGCCGCGGACATGGCCGCCCGGGAGGCCTGGGAAGAGGCCGGGGTCCGGGCCGGCCTTGTCCGCCCCGATCCGGTCGGGCGCTATCGCTACACCAAGCGGCTCAAGGGCGGGGTGCCGGTGGCCACCGATGTCGAGGTCTTCGCCATCGAGGTCGCGGCGCTGGACGACCGCTTTCCCGAAGGCGCCGAGCGGCGCCGCCGCTGGATGAGCCCGGCCGAGGCCGCCGAGGCGGTCGAGGAACCCGAACTCAAGGCGCTGCTGGGCAACCTCTCCGCCGGTTTCCCGGCCTGAACCGCCCGGCCCTCCGCGCCCGCGCAGACCTCTCCGAAAGGCCCCGCCACAGATGTCCGATACCAGCAAGCCCGATCCGTGGCGCACGCTCGACAAGGATCTGAACCGGCTGTCGCGGGTGGAATATGCCACGATGCATGTCTCGCGCCCGCTGGTGGGCGTGGGCGTGTCGCTGGCCTTCATCCTGCTGGCCGCGCTGACAGCGATGGTCATCATCGGCCAGACCCCCGGCATGCTGTTCGTGGTCGCCGCGGCCGGGTTTGGGGCCTATATGGCGCTGAATATCGGCGCCAATGACGTGGCCAACAACATGGGCCCGGCGGTCGGCGCGAATGCGCTGTCGATGGCGGGCGCTATCGCGATCGCGGCAATCTGCGAAACCGCGGGCGCGCTGATCGCGGGCGGCGACGTGGTCTCGACGATTTCCAAGGGCATTGTCGATCCCGAAAGGGTGGCGGATACGCAGGTCTTTACCTGGGCGATGATGTCGGCGCTGCTGGCTGCGGCGATCTGGGTGAACATCGCCACCTGGCTGGGCGCGCCGGTCTCGACCACCCATTCGGTGGTCGGCGGCGTGCTGGGCGCGGGGGTGGCGGCGGCGGGGCTGACCGCCGTGAACTGGCCCATGATGGGCGCGATCGCGGCCAGCTGGGTGATCTCGCCGCTGATGGGGGGCGCGATCGCGGCCATGATCCTGGCCTTCATCAAGTGGCGCATCATCCATGTCGAGGACAAGATCGCCGCCGCGCGGGTCTGGGTGCCGGTGCTGATCGGGCTGATGGCAGGGGCCTTCGCGACCTATCTGGCGCTCAAGGGCCTGTCGCGGGTGGTCAGCATCGGGATGGGCCATGCGCTGGTCATAGGGCTTGCCGTGGGTCTGGTCTGTCATCTGCTGGCGATCCCGGCGATCCGGCGCCAGGCGCGCGGCATGGAGAACCGCAACAAGTCGCTGAAGACGCTGTTCGGCTTTCCGCTGGTGGTCTCGGCGGCGTTGTTGTCCTTTGCCCATGGCGCGAATGACGTGGCCAATGCGGTGGGGCCGCTGGCGGCGATCGTGCATGCCCAGCAGGAAGGGGCGGTTTCCGGTCAGGTGTCGATCCCGGTCTGGGTGATGGTGATCGGGGCCTTCGGCATCTCGTTCGGGCTGGTGCTGTTCGGCCCCAAGCTGATCCGGCTGGTCGGCAGCCAGATCACCAAGCTGAACCCGATGCGGGCCTATTGCGTGGCGCTGTCGGCGGCGGTGACGGTGATCGTGGCGTCCTGGCTGGGCCTGCCGGTCAGTTCCACCCATATCGCGGTGGGGGCTGTCTTCGGCGTGGGATTCTTCCGCGAATGGCATGCCGAGCGCCGGGTGCGGGCGATCACGCAGGCCCGCCCGCCCGCGAAACGCCTGCCCGAGGCCGAGCGGCGCCGCCGCAAGCTGGTGCGCCGGTCGCATTTCATGACGGTGGTCGCCGCCTGGGTCGTGACCGTGCCCGCCGCCGCGCTGCTGTCGGGGCTATTCTTCCTGGCGCTGGGCGCGCTGCTGGGCTGAGGGGGTCAGACCGTCCCGCCCGCGTCCAGCCGCCCGAGGAGGCCCTGCGCCCCGGCCAGGATCGTGGCGCGGCGGTCGGGGGGCATCCTGTCCCATATGCGGTAGATCGGCCCCATCCGGGGATTCGCGGCGAAGCGGTCGCGGTGGCGGTCGAGGAAATGCCAGTAGAGCAGGTTGAACGGGCAGGCCCCCTGCCCCGTCTTCTGACGGACATCATAATGGCAGGACCGGCAATAATCCGACATCCGGTCGATATAGGCCCCGGACGAGACATAGGGCTTGGACGCGACGATACCGCCATCGGCGAACTGGCTCATGCCGAGGGTATTGGGCGCCGCGACCCATTCATGGGCATCGGCATAGACGGCCAGATACCATTCATGCAGCGCGCCCGGGTCGATGCCCGCCAGCAGCGCGAAATTGCCGGTCAGCATCAGCCGCTGGATATGGTGGGCATAGGCCTCGTCCCGGGTCTGGGCGATGGCCTGGGCGATGCAATTCATCTGCGTCCCGGCGCCCCAATAGAGCGCGGGCAGCGGGCGGGTGTGGGTCAGGGCATTGCGGCCGGGATAGTCGGGGCCTTCGCGGAAATAGATGCCGCGGATGAATTCGCGCCAGCCGAGGATCTGGCGGATGAACCCCTCGACCGCGTTCAGGGGTGCCCGGCCCGCGCGGTATTCGGCCTCGGCCCGGCGGCAGATGTCAAGCGGGTCCAGCAGCCCGGCATTCAGATAGGGCGAGAGGAAAGCGTGGTTCAGGAAGCGGTCGCCCGTCAGCATCGCGTCCTGCGTGTCGCCGAAGCCCGGCAGGGCGGTCGCCAGGAAATGCGCAAGGGCGGCCTCGGCCTGGTCGGCATCGGTGGCGAACCAGAACGGGCGCAATTGGCCGAAATTGTCGGGAAAGCGGGTTTCGACAAGGCGCAGCACCTCCTGCACGATGTCGTCGGGGTCGAAGCGCAGGGGACCGTGGCGGAACAGGTCGGGGGCGGCGGGCTTGCGGTTCTCGGCATCGTAGTTCCACTTGCCGCCCGCGGGGGCGTCACCCTCCATCAGCAGGCCGGTCTTGCGGCGCATCTCGCGGTAGAAATATTCCATCCGCAGCGATTTGCGCCGCGCGGCCCAGGCGTCGAATTCGGCATGGCTGGCGATGAAGCGGTCGTCGGGCAACTGGCGCAGCGTCAGCGGCAGGTCGGCCAGCGCCGCGATCAGCCGCCAGTCGCCGGGTTCGGTGGCCAGCACCTGATGCGCGCCTTCGGCGGCGGCGCGGCGCAAAAGCTCGCCCGGGATCGACTGGGTGTTGTCGGGGTCGTCAAGCCGGGAATAGGCGACGCGCCAGCCAGCGCCGGCCAGCCGGGCGGCGAATTTGCGCATGGCGGCGAAGGTGAAGGCGAGTTTCTTGGGGTGGTGGCGGACATTGGACGCCTCTGCCATGACTTCGGCCATCACGACAAGATCGCGCGCCCTGTGCGCCGCCCGCAGCGCCGAAAGGCCGGGCGACAACTGGTCGCCCAGCACGAGGACAAGGCGGGTCACCACGGCACGCGCGCGCCGGACCAGTCGAAGAACCCGCCCGTGGCGTCGGTATCGAGGCGCTCGATCACCGCCAGAAGGTTCGCCGCCGCCTGGTCGGGGGGCACGGTCGGGTGGCGGGCGGCATGCGCGGCGGTGAAGGGCGTGGCGACGGTGCCGGGATGGAGGGCTGCGCAGATCGCCCGGGGATGGGTGCGGGCAAGCTCGATCGCCGCGCTGTGCAGCCCCTGGTTCAGCGCGGCCTTGGCCATGCGATAGGCATACCAGCCGCCCAGCCGGTTGTCGCCGATGGACCCGACCCGGGCCGACAACGCGGCAAAGACGGCGCGGCGGTCGCGCGGCATCAGTCGGACAGCATGTTTCAGCACCAGAAGCGGGCCTGCGGCATTGACCGCGAATTGATGGGCCAGCGCCTCGGGCGTCAATGCCCTCAACGCCTTTTCGGGGGGATGGCCCGCGCCGTTCAGAACGCCGGTGGCGACAAGGATCAGGTCGAAGGGGCCATCCAGCGCGCCGAGGCAGCGGGCGATGCTGGCCTCGTCGGTGACGTCCAGCGCGTGTTCGCGCCGCGACAGGGCCGTGACCGATGCCCCCCGATCGGAAAGCGCCGCGCAGAGGGCGGCGCCGATCCCGCCCGATGCGCCTATGACAAGGGTCCGTTCCATCGCCGCCAAGCTAGGGCGGCCCCGCGCGGGCGCAAGGCCCGGCGATTCCGCTTTCCTTTGGCGTTTGCATGCCTATACTGCGCGCCATGGAACATCAGGCCCATATCCCTGCCGCCGCCCGCGCCCTGCGCGCGCTGCCGCTTGGCCTGCTGCTGCTTAGCCGCCTCTGAGCGTGCCGTCCCGGCGCGACCGCTCAGAGGATCCCGTTCCGCGCCAAGACCCTTCCGGCTAAGACCAACACGAGAGTTCTCACCATGACCGACCAGACCGAACAGGACCGCGTCCTGATCTTCGACACGACCTTGCGCGATGGCGAGCAAAGCCCCGGCGCGACCATGACCCATGACGAGAAGCTGGAAATCGCCGCCATGCTTGACGAGATGGGCGTCGATATCATCGAGGCGGGGTTTCCGATCGCCTCGGAAGGCGATTTCGAGGCGGTGCGCGACATCGCGAAACAGGCGAAATCGGCGGTGATCTGCGGGCTGGCACGCGCCAATTTCGCCGATATCGACCGCGCCTGGGAGGCGGTGAGCCATGCGAAACGGCCGCGCATCCATACCTTCATCGGCACCTCGCCGCTGCATCGCGACATCACCAAGCTGACGCAGGACGAGATGGTCGAGAAGATCGCCGCGACCGTGACGCACGCCCGCAACCTGTGCGACAACGTGCAATGGTCGCCGATGGATGCGACGCGGACCGAACGCGATTACCTGTGCCGGGTGGTCGAGACCGCAATCAAATGCGGCGCCACCACGATCAACATTCCCGACACGGTGGGCTATACCGCGCCGCGCGAAAGTGCGGACCTGATCGCGATGCTGCTGGAGCGGGTGCCCGGCGCCGATCAGGTGATCTTTGCCACCCATTGCCACAACGATCTGGGCATGGCGACGGCGAATGCGCTGGCCGCGGTCGAGGCGGGCGCGCGGCAGATCGAATGCACGATCAACGGGCTGGGCGAACGCGCGGGCAACACCGCGCTGGAAGAAGTCGTCATGGCGCTGAAGGTGCGCAATGACATCATGCCGTTCGGCACGGGCATCGACACGCGGCGGATCATGGCGATCTCGCGCAAGGTGGCGACCGTGTCCGGGTTCCCGGTGCAATACAACAAGGCCATCGTCGGCAAGAACGCCTTTGCCCATGAATCGGGCATCCATCAGGATGGCGTGCTGAAGAATGCCGAGACCTTCGAGATCATGCGCCCCGAGGATATCGGGCTGAACGCCACCAATCTGGTGATGGGCAAGCATTCGGGCCGGGCGGCGCTGCGCGCGAAGCTGAAGGAACTGGGCTTCGATCTGGGTGACAACCAGTTGAACGACGTCTTCGTGCGGTTCAAGGCGCTCGCCGACCGCAAGAAGGAGGTCTATGACGACGACCTGATCGCGCTGATGCGCGACAGCGAGGCGGACCTGGACCATGACCGGGTGCAGGTGAAATTCCTGCGGGTGATCTGCGGCACCGAGGCGCCGCAATCGGCCGACCTGATCCTGTCGATCGACGGGGCGGAACAGCGGGTGACGGCGCAGGGCGACGGGCCGGTGGATGCCACCTTCGCCGCCGTCAAGGCGCTGGTGCCGCATCACGCGCATCTGGAGCTTTACCAGGTGCATGCGGTCACGGGCGGCACCGATGCGCAGGCCACCGTCAGCGTGCGCCTGCAGGAGGATGGTCATATCGCGACCGGGCAGGCCTCGGATACCGACACCGTGGTGGCCAGCGCCAAGGCCTATGTGAACGCCCTGAATCGGTTGGCGGTGCGGCGCGAAAAGACCCGGCCGGACGAGACGAAGGCGGTGGTCTGAGTCGCGAGGGTTGCTCCCGGGGCGGGGCGCCTGCCCTGCCCCGGGGACGCGAATGTCGGAAAAGTAAAAGCCGAAGCCGGGGATTTCCGGCTACTGACCCGGCCGATTGTTCGAATAGTGAAAGCGGCGAAAATGCGCCGCCGGGGGCATGAATGCGCCCTTTACCGGCGCGGGGCCGCAAGCCTATAAAGTGCACGGCTCGCCGGACGGAATCGCGGGCCGTTTTCCTCATTCATCGGGTGGCCCGGCACATGGTAGGTTTTGGCGGTCTGTTCTCGTCGGATATGGCGATCGACCTCGGCACGGCGAACACGCTCGTCTATGTCAAGGGCCGCGGCATCATCCTGAACGAGCCTTCGGTGGTGGCGTTCCACGTCAAGAACGGGCGCAAGCAGGTGCTGGCCGTCGGCGAGGATGCCAAGCTGATGCTGGGCCGCACGCCCGGCAGCATCGAGGCGATCCGGCCGATGCGCGAGGGCGTGATCGCGGATTTCGACGTGGCCGAGGAGATGATCAAGTTCTTCATCCGCAAGGTCCACAAGCGCACCACCTTCACCAAGCCCAAGATCATCGTCTGCGTGCCGCATGGTGCGACACCGGTGGAAAAGCGCGCGATCCGGCAATCGGTGCTGTCGGCGGGTGCGCGGCGCGCGGGGCTGATCGCGGAGCCCATCGCGGCGGCCATCGGGGCGGGCATGCCGATCACCGACCCCACGGGGTCGATGGTGGTCGATATCGGCGGCGGCACGACCGAGGTGGCGGTCCTCTCGCTGGGCGACATCGTCTATGCGCGCTCGGTGCGGGTGGGCGGCGACCGGATGGATGACGGGATCATCAACTACCTGCGGCGCCAGCAGAACATCCTGATCGGCGAGGCGACGGCGGAACGGATCAAGACCTCGATCGGATCGGCACGGATGCCCGATGACGGGCGCGGCGCGTCGATGCATATCCGAGGCCGCGACCTGCTGAACGGGGTGCCGAAGGAGATCGAGATCAACCAGGCGCAGATCGCCGAGGCGCTGTCCGAGCCGGTGCAGCAGATCTGCGAGGCGGTGATGACCGCGCTGGAGGCGACGCCCCCCGATCTGGCGGCCGATATCGTGGATCGCGGCGTGATGCTGACCGGCGGCGGCGCGCTGCTGGGCGAGCTGGACCTGGCGCTGCGCGAGCAGACTGGGCTGGCGATTTCGGTCGCCGACGAGTCACTGAATTGTGTGGCGCTGGGGACCGGCAAGGCGCTGGAATATGAAAAACAGCTTCGGCATGTGATAGATTACGAAAGCTGAACCGGACGGCCGCGCGCGCCGCAAGCGAGGCAGACTTGGCCGCTGACCGCAATTCCGAACTGGACTATGCCCGCCCGATCCGGCGCATCCTGATCGGGGGGCTGGTCTTTGTCCTGCTGGCGGTGTTCGTGCTGTGGCGGGTGGACAGCCCGCGCGTGGAACGGTTCCGCGCCGCCTTGGTGGATGCGGTGGTGCCGAGCTTCGACTGGGCGCTGGTGCCGGTCACGCGCACTGCGCGGCTGATCGAGGGGTTCCAGTCCTATGCCCGGCTTGCCGAGCAGAATCAGGAACTTCGCCGCGAATTGCGCCAGATGATGGCCTGGAAGGAAGCCGCGCTCCAGCTTGAGCAGGAGAATGCCAAGCTGCTGGATCTGAACAAGGTTCGGCTGGATCCGCGGCTGACCCATGTGACCGGCGTGGTGCTGGCGGATTCGGGCTCGCCCTTCCGGCAGTCGGTGCTGCTGAACGTGGGGGCGCGGGACGGTATCGTGGACGGCTGGGCGACGACCGACGGGCTGGGGCTGGTGGGGCGGATCGCGGGGGTCGGCAAGACCACCTCGCGGGTGATCCTGCTGACCGATTCGAACAGCCGCATCCCGGTGACGATTCAGCCCTCGGGTCAGCGTGCGGTGCTGGCGGGCGACAATTCGGTAGCGCCGCTGCTGGATTTCATAGAGGACCCGGCGCAGGTGCGGCCCGGCGACCGTGTCGTGTCCTCGGGCGATGGCGGGATGTTTCCGGCGGGCCTGCTGGTGGGGCATGTGGCGCAGGGGCGCGACCAGAGGCTGCGGGCGCGGCTGGCGGCGGAATATGACCGGCTGGAATTCCTGCGCGTGCTGCGCAGCCATGCGGGCGAGGTGATCCGCGATGCCGGGGGGCTGGTGGTGCCCGCGCCGATCGGCCCGGCCCCTGCCCCGATCCCCGCCGCCGCGCAGGAGGCGGGCGATGGTTGATCCGCTGACGCTGGACCGCTGGCTTCACCGGCTGATCTTCGGGGCGGTGGCCGGGGTCGTGGTCTTTGTGCAGATCCTGCCGCTGGAGACGCGGGCCGAGATCCTGCCCGGGCCGGAATGGATGCTGTGCCTGACCTTTGCCTGGTTGCAGCGTCGGCCCGATTACCTGCCGCCCTGGCTGATCGCCTGCGTGTTCCTGATGCTGGACCTGCTGCTGATGCGCCCGCCGGGGCTGTTCACGGCGCTGGCGCTGATGGGTGCGGAGTTCCTGCGCGCGCGCCAGCAGGTTTCGGTCGAGACGCCGTTCGGGCCGGAATGGATGTTGACCGGGGGCACGATCGGTGGCGTGTTCCTGGTCTACGGGATGGTTCTGGCGCTGTTCGGCGTGCCCGAGATGCAGTTCGGGCTGTTGGCGGTGCAGGCCGTGCTGACGGTGCTGGCCTATCCGCTGGTGGCGCTGGCCACGCGCTACCTGTTCATGGTGCGCCGGGTGACGCCGGGCGATCTGGACCCGCGGGGGCTCAGGCGATGAAACGCTCGTCCAGGGATACCGAGGAAAGCAACCGGCGCATCGGGCGGCGCGCGCTGGTCTTTGGCGGTGCGCAGGCGGTGCTGGTGACGGCACTGGCGCTGCGGATGCGGCATCTGCAGGTCACCGAGGCCGATACCTACCGGATGCTGGCCGAGGAGAACCGCATCAACATCCGCCTGATCCCGCCGATCCGCGGGATGATCTATGACCGGGCGGGCCATGTCGTCGCCGAGAACGAGCAGAATTATCGCATCGTGCTGGTGCGCGAGGATGCGGGCGATATCGACGAGACGCTGGAGCGGCTGATCCGGCTGGTGCCGCTGGACGAGGAGACGATCGAGCGGGCGCGGCGCGAGACCCTGCGCCACAGCCCCTTCGTGCCGGTCACGGTGGCCGACCGGCTGCATTGGGACGATGTGGCGCGGGTAGCGGTGAACGCCCCGGCCCTGCCCGGGATCAGCCCCGAGGTGGGGCTGTCGCGGCATTACCCGCTGGGCCCGGATTTCGCGCATCTGGTGGGCTATGTCGGGCCGGTCTCGGAATCCGACCTGACGCGGCTGGACTCGCCCGACCCGCTGTTGCGCATCCCGCGTTTCCAGATCGGCAAGACCGGGGTCGAGGCGAAATACGAGGATCGGCTGCGCGGCAAGGCGGGCACGCGGCGGATCGAGGTGAACGCGGCGGGCCGGGTGATCCGCGAACTGGACCGGATCGAGGGCCAGCCGGGCAGCGACCTGCAACTGACCGTGGATGCGGGCTTGCAGAACTTTGCCCAGGCGCGGCTGGGCGAGGAAAGTGCTGCGGTCGTGGTGATGGATGTCGAGCGCGGTGACCTGCTGGCGCTGGCCTCGGCGCCGAGCTTCGATCCGAACCTGTTCGTGCGCGGGATCTCGGTTGCCGATTACCGCATGCTGACCGACACGCCCTATCGGCCGCTGTCGAACAAGCCGGTGCAGGGCGCCTATCCCCCGGGCTCGACCTTCAAGATAATCACCGCGCTGGCCGCGCTGGAGGATGGCGTGATCCGGCCCGAGGACACCGTCTGGTGCCCGGGCCACCTGACGCTGGGCAGCCGCCGGTTCCATTGCTGGAAGCGGGGCGGGCATGGCCATGTGAACCTGGTCGAAAGCATCGAGCAATCCTGCGACGTCTATTACTACGAGATCGGCCAGCGCGTCGGCATCGACAAGATCGCCGCGATGGCGCGCAGGTTCGGGCTGGGCAAGGCGTTCGACCTGCCGCTGTCGGCGGTGGGCGAGGGGCTGGTCCCCGACCGGGCGTGGAAACGCGCGCGCCGGAACGAGGAATGGCGGATCGGCGACACGCTGAACGCCTCGATCGGGCAGGGCTATGTGCTGTCCACGCCGCTGCAACTGGCGGTGATGAGCGCGCGGATCGCGACCGGGCGGGCGGTGGTGCCACGGCTGGTCAAGTCGATCGACGGGGTCGAGCAGCCCTCGGGCGCGGGCGAGCCGCTGGAGGTGAACCCCGCCAATCTGGCGCTGATCCGCCGCTCGATGGATGCGGTCGTGAACAACCGCCGCGGCACCGCCTATGGCAGCCGCGTGGTCACCGCCGAGATGGCGATGGCGGGCAAGACCGGCACCAGCCAGGTGCGCAACATCACCGCCGCCGAACGCGCGGCAGGCGTGTTCCGCAACGAGGACCTGCCCTGGGAGCGGCGCGACCATGCGCTGTTCGTGGCCTATGCGCCGGTCGAGACGCCGAAGATCGCGGTCTCGGTCGTGGTCGAGCATGGCGGCGGCGGGTCGGCCGCGGCGGCCCCCATCGCGCGCGACATCATCCTGCGTGCGCTGCATGGCGATGTGCCGCCGCTCTCGGCCTATCCCGACCGGCAGCGCTGGCAGATCGAGGAGCGGTTGCGCGGCCTGCGCCTGCGCGATCCGGGCAAGGCGGCGCCCTCGGGCGGGCGCGGCCGGGCATGAGCTATCTTGAATATACCGTCAAGCGGGTGCCCACCGGGCCGCGCAAGGTGCTTTACCTGAACTGGGCGCTGGTGCTGCTGCTGTGCGCGGTGGCCTCGGTCGGGTTCCTGATGCTGTATTCGGTGGCGGGCGGCGATCTGGACCGCTGGGCCGAGCCGCAGATGAAGCGCTTCGCGCTGGGGCTGGCGGCGATGTTCGCGGTGGCCTTCGTCCCGATCTGGTTCTGGCGCAACATGGCGGCGCTGGCCTACGGGCTGTCGGTGCTGCTGCTGGTGGCGGTCGAGTTCTTCGGCGAGGTCGGCATGGGGGCGCAACGCTGGATCGACCTCGGGTTCATCCGGCTGCAACCCTCGGAGGTGATGAAGATCACGCTGGTGATGATGCTGGCGGCCTATTACGACTGGCTGGACATCAACAAGGTCTCGCGGCCGCTGTTCGTGCTGATGGCCGCGGCGCTGGTCCTGACCCCCACCGCGCTGGTGCTGAAACAGCCCGATCTGGGCACCGCGATCCTGCTGCTGGCGGGCGGCGGGATCGTGATGTTCCTGGCCGGGGTGCATTGGCTTTACTTCGCGGTGATCGCGGGGGCGAGCGTGGGCGCGGTAGCCGCGGTGCTGTCGAGCCGCGGGACCGAGTGGCAATTGCTGAAGGATTACCAGTTCCGCCGGATCGACACCTTCCTCGATCCCGCGAGCGATCCGCTGGGCGCGGGCTATCACATCACCCAGTCCAAGATCGCGCTGGGCTCGGGCGGCTGGTCGGGGCGCGGCTTCATGCAGGGCACGCAGTCGCGGCTGAACTTCCTGCCCGAGAAACATACCGATTTCATCTTCACCACGCTGGCCGAGGAATTCGGCCTGCTGGGGGGCGTGTCGCTGCTGGCGCTTTATGTGCTGATCCTGGTCTTCTGCATCAGCGCGGCGCTGAAGAACAAGGACCGGTTCTCGTCGCTGCTGACGCTGGGGATCGGGGCGACCTTCTTCCTGTATTTCGCGGTGAACATGTCGATGGTGATGGGGCTGATGCCGGTGGTGGGGGTGCCCCTGCCGCTGGTGTCCTACGGGGGGTCGGCGATGCTGGTGCTGATGGTGGGCTTCGGGCTGGTGCAGAGCGCGCATATCCATCGCCCGCGGGGGCGCTGATGCCGCTGGTCCTGTTTTCCGCCCGCGACGGGCTGTGGGAGGCCTATCGAGCGCCGCTGACCCGCGCGCTGGACGAGGCGGGGGTGGCGGCGCGGATCGTGACCGGAACCGATGCGCCCGGCACGGTGGATTACATCGTCTACGCCCCGAATGACGGCCTGCGCGATTTCGCCCCCTTCACCCGCTGCCGCGCGGTCCTGAGCCTGTGGGCCGGGGTCGAGCGGATCGTGACCGATCCGACGCTGACCCAGCCCCTGTGCCGCATGGTCGATCCGGGACTGGAGGAGGGCATGGTGGAATGGGTAACGGGGCAGGTGCTGCGCCATCACCTGGAGCTGGACCGGCATCTGCTGCGCCGCGCGCCGGTCTGGGACCCGGTCGTGCCGCCGCTGGCGCGCGAAAGGCGGGTGGCGGTTCTGGGGCTGGGCGCGCTGGGGCGGGCCTGCGCGCTGGTGCTGGCAGGGTTGCGGTTCGAGGTGGCGGGCTGGAGCCGGACGCCGCGCGAGATCGGGGGGATCGCCTGCCATCACGGCGCGGCGGGGCTGCGCGCAGTTTTGGAGCGGGCGGACATCGTGGTGCTGCTGTTGCCGCTGACGGAGCAGACCGAGAACCTGATGGATACGGAGCGGCTGGGCTGGCTGCCGCCCGGCGCGGTGCTGATCAATGCGGGGCGCGGGGCGCTGGTGGAGGATGCCGCGCTGCTTGCGGCGCTGGATGCGGGGCGGCTGGGCCATGCGACGCTGGATGTGTTCCGCACCGAGCCGCTGCCTGCGGGGCATCCGTTCTGGACCCATCCCGGGGTGACGGTGAGCCCGCATGTCGCGGCCGAGACGCGGCCCGAAACGGCCGCCCGCGTGATCGCCGAGAATATCCGGCGCGGCGAGGCGGGCGAGCCTTTCCTGCATCTGGTGGACCGCGCGCGAGGCTATTGACGGGGCGGGTGGTGGCGGGGGGCTCCCGCCCCCGGCCCGCGCGGGGCTTGCGCCCCGCTTGCCCGGGGTTGGGCGTGGCGCGGCCTTGCGGCCGCGTGCCTCCGGCGGGGATATTTCCGGCCAGAAGAAGATCAGCGCAGGCTGTCTCTTATACACATCTGACGCTGCCGACGAAGAGGATAGTGTAGATCTCGGTGGTCGCCGTATCAGTAAAAA
>OMKS01001268.1_pt1 | contig 22718 bp, 13 predicted proteins | sample 1674721 | NCBI WGS metagenome assembly OMKS01 (sample SAMN06264996, study PRJEB25208) | sediment metagenome | isolation source: hot spring sediment | place: USA: California | collected 2014-09-02
CTGCCGCCCGGTGATGGCGCCGACGAGCAAGCCTTTGTCGATCAGCAGATTGTTCTGGGCGGGGACGCCGTCGTCGTCGTAACCGAAGCTGCCGGGGCTGTTGGGGATCGTCGCATCGGCGCGGGCCGTCAACTTTTCCGAGCCGTAGCGCAGCGTGCCGAAGTCGCTCAACCGGACGAACGAGCCACCCGCGAAGGCCAGCTCGTAGCCGAGGATGCGGTCCAACTCGAGGGCGTGCCCGATGGTCTCGTGCGTTTGCAGGAACATGATGCCGGGCAGTAGGATGACCGAGCGTGTGTCTTTGGGGCAGTCGTCTGCCGCCAGCACTTCGTTCATCTCGCGCACGATGCGTTCGGCGTTGGCGCTGAACACGTCCATATCGAGCGTTTCCCACCCGCGTGTGTCACCCATGCGTGGCGGGCTGAAACTGCGCGAGTGCATCACGCCCTGCGCGTCTAGTCCGGACACTTGTATTGCAGGAAAGACCTCGACGATGGTCTTTTCGATCTCGCTGCCTTCCGAATCCAGGAAGACAATTTGCTTGCGCATGAAGGTCATCGAGCAGATGCGTTGAAAGACGCCCGGTTGGTTTAGCTTTTGGTCCATCGCCTGCAAGAACGCCAGCTTATCGGCCAGCGGCACGGCAAACGGATCGATCTGGTTGGGGCTTTTGAAGGCTGCCTGGATGGCGTCTTTTTCTGCCAGGCGGACCGGGAAGGTGACGCGTTCGGCGGCAACGCGGGCGTTGTCGAGGGCTTTATCGAACAGCGCGCCGAGATTGCTCAGGTCCGAAGCCGCCGAGAAACCCCACGCGCCCTTGTACAGCACGCGGACGCCCACGCCGCTCTCGCGGGAGGCGGAGGCATCTTTGAGGTTACCGTTCCATAGCAGCAAATCGTTGCTTTCCTCGACGGGATACCAGCGCGCGTCCACGTAGAGCGCGCCGGCAGCCTGGAGGCGGGCAATGTGTTCTTGTAATTGCTTTCGCATATTGTTCTCCTTTTCCACAGGTTCGTTTCGTTATGATACCATAGATTCTGAGGTAGGGCAGTGAAATATGTACGGAAACTATTAGCCTATTGATAGAGATTGAATAGGCAATGTCGGCGTTTGGCTGGTATACTATTCCCGAAACTACTGATCAAGTCTTGCCTGAGATCGCGTTGAAATGAAAGGAGAACAGCAGCTATGAAATCGGTCATCATCATCGGAGCGGGAATCGCGGGGTTGTCCGCGGGGATTTACGCACGCAAAAATGGCTATGAGGCGACCATCTACGAGTCGCACGCCGTGCCGGGTGGGATGTGCACTGCCTGGCAGCGTGGAAAATACACCTTTGAGGGTTGCCTGCATTATGTCCAGCTTATGGGGTCTTCGCCTGCGCACGATTATTACAGCCTGTGGCAGGAGCTTGGCGTCGTACCTCACACGAAGATGATCCATCATGATATTCTCCATACCTTCCGGGATACATCTGGACGGATGTTAAATCTCTACACGAACGCCGACAGGCTGGAAAAGGAACTGCTTGCTCTGTCTCCCTCCGATGCGCAAGAGATCAAGACGCTCTGTACGGCGATAAAACGGCACGTTCCCTTCATACGGGCCACCGGCAAGAACCCCTTGCGGTCAATGGCTAAAACAGCGGGCATACTACGGGCGATCCCACTCCTGAAGAAATATGGGTCAATGAACATGGCTGAGTATGCTGCGCGATACAACGATCCCCTTATTCGCTATGCGCTGACCGATCTTTTTACATACCCGGACTTTGCCTGCACATCCCTGTTCTTCTTCCTGGCCGGCATGCACATCCGGAGTACCGGTTATCCGCAGGGCGGTTCTTTGGCTTTAGCGAGGACGATTGAGCGCACGTTCCTGGAATTGAATGGAAAAATCGAGTACAGAAAAAGGGTCAAGCGCATTGAGGTGCAGGATAGGCGGGCGACAGGCCTCGAACTTGACGACGGGACGGTCGCAAGAGCCGACATCATCATTTCGGCTGCCGACGGGCACGCGACGCTTTTCGACATGCTTGAAGATAGATTCACGCCGCCAACTCTGCGTGAACGCTACGCAACGCAACCCCTCTTTCCGCCATTTATCCAGGTGTCGTTGGGGGTGAACCGGGACATGTCCGGCACGCCGCACGCCGTCAAAGCGCAAACGCCGACGCCATTCGAGATCGCCGGACGGAGACAGCACGAAGTGTGGTATCAGCACTTCGCGTATGACTCAACCCTGGCGCCGGCCGGGAAGACGGCAATCACGGTTCTGTATCCGTCCGATCTGGCCTGGTGGGAAAAACTCGGTTACGCGAGTGAGGCATACAAGGCGGAGAAACGAAAGATATTGGAGACGACAATCGCGCAGTTGGAACAGGCGCTGCCCGGCATTGCGGCGCAGGTCGAGGTCAGTGATGTGGCTACGCCGTTCACAACGCTCCGTTACGTGCACACCTGGAAAGCCGCACTGGGTTTTATGATGACAAAAGAGATCGGCGCAGAGATGGTGATGAAGCCTCAATACGCGTTGCCCGGACTCGACAATTTCTATATGACCGGCCTATGGGTCAAAGGGTTCGGCGTGCCTATGGCGGCAGTGTCTGGGAAAGACGTTGTCCGCGAAATCTGCAAGGTGGACGGCAAGCCATTTGTGGTAGAATGACGGGATGTACTCTACTCACGATAAGCGTTTTCACATTCGTCCAATCATACCCGATGAATTGGACGCCGTCCTCGATGTGTACCGGCAGTGCGAAGACTTCCTTGCGTTGGGGCCGGTGCCGGCTGCCTCAATGGCGATGGTGCTCCAAGACATCGAAATCTCGCAACAAGAGGGCGGTGTCTTCTGCGGGATTTATCACGCGGCGGATGGCAAAATGATCGGGGTCGTTGGTTACGTCCCGTGTGGTTTTGAAGGCGACCCGCATCTGGCGCACCTTTCCCTGCTTATGATTGCTGCACCCTTCCGCCAGCGGGGAGTGGGGCAAGTTGTCGTCGAAGCGATTGAACAGGAGATCGCGAAAGACGCGCAGGTGACGGCGATCCTTTCGGGCATCCAGGTAAACAACCCGCCAGCCATACAATTCTGGCAGAAGCGCGGCTATCGCATTGTCAGCGGCCCCACGTTGATGCCCGACCAGACGACGGTGTTTGGACTACGCAAAGATTTGGATCACTAGTACCGCGCGGCGCATATAGCTCCCCAGTTTATGCTTGCCAGGGATCGCCAGATCCCGGCGTAGCGCGCAAGAACCGCGGATCTGGCGATCCGCTCCAAGCGTAGCTAACTGGTGCGGGACTTCTGCCACGATGTACTAGCCTCGGGTTACTGCCGAAGCTTCTACTTCCCCTCCTGTGCTCACCGGCTCCGTCGTCCGCTTCAACTGATTGCCGCTGAGCACAATGTCCTGCGTCTGCGCGCCCTCTACACGTAGGAAGATGGTTGTTCCTTCAACGGCCTGACAGCCGTGAACGAAAGCCCCCTCGACATTCCGTATCTGGATGACCGGCGCATCCGCTGACGGGGTGGGCGTGCTGAAACCGTTGATTTCCACGTCCGCTGCATCGGCCAGCATCAGCGCCGGGCCGAGTTGATCGGCGACGGTGACGTTGTGAAAGCGCAGGCCGCGCACGTTGGCCGCCCAGAATCCGGCGCGCCGCATCGGTTCGAGATTGGGCGCCATTGCGGGGACGCCGGGTTCGGCATCCAGCGCCATCGAAATGTCCACGTTGCTGAACGTGATCTCCTCCACGGGCATCTCCGGCAGGCCATAGAGGAACGCCGCCGCGTAACGCACGTCGCGCGCGGTGATGTCACTGAAATGGATGCGGCGGAAGCGCGGCGTCCCCTCGTTCACCGGCCAGGGCGACCGGTCCGCGATCTTGTTCGTGCCCCACGCACCGCAGCCGTAGTACAGATTCATAATGAACGGGCACATCACGTCCGTCATGACCACGTTCGTCACGCGGATGTCCTCCACCGTCCCGCCCCGCTCGCGCCGTGACTTGAGGCGGATGCCCCGGTCGGTGCCCACGAAGACGCAATTGGCGATGGTGACGTGGCGCACGCCGCCGCTCATCTCGCTGCCGATGACGACCCCGCCGTGCCCGTGTACCATCGTGCAGTTGGTGATCGTGACGTTTTCGCAGGGCAGCAGCTTGTCGCGGCCCTCGTCTTCTACTCCGGCCTTGATGGTGATGCAGTCGTCGCCCACGTCGATGTGGCAATTGCTGATGTGGACGTTGCGACACGATTCGGGGTTGACCCCGTCGGTGTTGGGCGAATTTGGCGGATTCACGATCGTTACTTTGTCCACGGTGACGTTGTCACAGGCGTAGGGGTGGATCGTCCAACTCGGCGAATTGGTGCAGGTGATGCCCTCGATGATGACGTTGGTGCAGCGGCTAAACGAGATCAGGCGCGGGCGCGGGTAGTCGAGCGTGTGCTCGCGGTGCATCTTCCACCAGAACGCGCCGTGCCCATCGACCGTTCCCCTCCCAACGACGGCGATGTGCGTCAGATCATCCCCGCCGATGAGCGGCGCGTGGGTTTTGCGGCTGACCCCTTCCCAGCGATTCTCGACAGGCGGGTAATCGGTGGGATTCTGGCTGCCCAACAGCGTGGCGCCGGCGTCCAGGTAGAGGGTGATGTGGCTCTTGAGGAACAGCGAGCCGGTGACGTACTGCCCGGCAGGGACGTAGACTGTGCCGCCCCCGGCCTGGCTGCACGCTTCGATGGCGGCTTGTAACGCGGCAGTGTCGAGCGTCTGCCCGTCGCCGGTTGCGCCGTACTCCAGGACGTTGAACGCAGTGCTGTTTTTGCTTGCTGTAATCATCGTTACTTCCTCCAAGATATAGTCTCAGTAGCTTAAAAATGCATTAAGGCAAAAGCCGCACGCCTATGCTCAGCGACCTCATCCCGGGGTCGCAAAGGCGCACTCCGGGCAAGCATAGCCCGTCCCTGAGACGGGGACGGGAGCGTCGTCGTGTTAATTTTACCGCAATGCTTAAAAATGCTCCGAGGGGATCGTCAGATCCCCGTTCTGGTCTGGATCGCCAGATCCAAACTAAGCAAAATCCGGTCTATTGCGCCTGGTTGGTATGATACTGCGAATAGATTGTTTGCCAAATGCGGCCGTCGCCGTTGGCGCGTTTGTCCTTCCCAGGTACAATGTGGGCTATGCCGTTCGCTTTCGATCCTCAACGCTATCCAACCACGCCCGGTTGTTATCTGATGCGAGATGCCGGCGGGCGCGTCATCTATGTGGGCAAGGCCAAAAACGTGCGTCGCCGGTTGGCGTCGTACTTTCGCCCCAACCGGCGACGCAAAACGTGGCGCGATCACCGGATGGACCGGCTTGTCGCGGCAGTCGTGGCCATAGACGTGATTTTGGTCAACAATGAGATGGAAAGCCTGGTGCTCGAAAACAACCTTATCAAGCAGCACCATCCGCGCTTCAACCGGATGTTGATGCCGGAGGATACCGGTTATCACTACATCGTGTTGACCGGTGAAGCACTGCCGCGCTTGCTGCCCTACCGCAAGCTGCGCATCAACAAGGCGCTCGCCGCGACAGAGGTCGAGCAGCGTCTCGGCCCGTATCTGAGCCGCGAATCCCGCGACGGGCTGTTGACTTACGTGGCGGATCATTTTGGTTTGCGGACGTGCCAGCCGTTGGCAACGCGCGTTTGCCTGCGCTATCACTTGCAGGCGTGCGGCGGTATCTGCGAAAAGCGCGTATCCATGGAGGAATATGCTGCGGCTGTACAAGCGGCGCTCGCCTTCCTGGCGCGTCCCCACGCGGACCTGGTCGCCGATATGCGCGCGGAGATGGCGGCCTGCGCGGAACGGCTGGAGTTCGAGCGGGCGCAGCGTATCAAGGAGCAGATGCTCGCGCTGGAGGCCACGCTGCAACCGCAGATCGTCGAGCGTGACGTGGATTACGATCAGGACGTGGTGTACTTTGGGCCGGATGCGGCGCGCCGGGCGCTCGTGGCGACGATCCGCAAGGGCGCGCTGCTCGGCGTGGTGCTTTGTCCTCTCGATGCGACGGTTGCCTATCCCCAGGCCTGCCGTGATTTTTTGCTGGCGCGTTATGTCCGTTCCGGGCCGGAGGAAGTGCTCTGCAACGCGCCGGAGGAGGTGGTGGCTGCGTTCGCTGCTCAGACGGACAAAAAACGGGTGCGTGTTCCCGCCGCTGGTATCGAACAAGAACTGTTGGGACTGTGCCGTCTGAACTACGAATATCAAATCAAGGAGAAAAATGGTTGAGAGCGTGATTGTCGAACAATTACCGAGCGCGGCGCAATACTACCGGTTGCGTGAGGCGGTAGGGTGGCGTCTGCACACCGCAGAGGTTATCGAGCGGGCGCTGACCAACACATTGTACAGCGTGTGTACGTTTGTGGATGGCGAGCTGGTAGGGATGGCACGTGTCATCGGGGATGGCGGGATGGCGTACTATATCCAGGACGTGATCGTACTGCCCGCGTACCAGCGGCAGGGGATCGGCGCGCGAATGATGGATCGGGTGATGGAGTACATCCGCGCGCACGCCGGTCATAATGCCGTTGTGGGCCTGATGGCCGCGTGCGGCAAGGAGCCATTCTACGAGAAATACGGCTTCACCTGCCGTCCCACCGAACGTCTGGGCGCGGGGATGACAATTTTCTGGAAGTAAGGAGTACGGAGTAAGAAGTAAGGGGCATTTGCTCCATACTCCATACTCCATACTCCATACTTCTATCTTTACAGGAGGCTTACTATGACCGAAGATCGAATTGTTTTTCCGCAGGATTTCGTCTGGGGAGCGGCGACGGCGGCGTACCAGATTGAGGGGGCGTGGGATGAGGACGGGCGCAGCGAGTCGGTGTGGGATCGCTACGCGCACACGCCGGGACGGGTGCTGCACGGTCACACCGGCGATGTGGCGTGCGATCACTATCACCGCTGGCGCGAGGACGTGGCCCTGATGCGCGACCTGGGTTTGCACGCCTACCGTTTTTCGATCAGTTGGCCGCGCCTGTTGCCTGATGGGCGAGGCGCGGTGAATCAGAAAGGCGTGGATTTCTACAGCCGTCTGGTGGATGCGTTGCTGGAAGCCGGGATTCAGCCGTTCGTCACGCTCTTCCACTGGGATTTGCCGCAGGCGCTCCAGGACGCGGGCGGCTGGCGCAACCGGGCGACCGCCGAGGCCTTTGCCGAATATACGGATGTGGTCGGACGCGCCTTGGGTAGCCGGGTGAAGCGTTGGTGTACGCTCAACGAGCCGCAGGTCGTGGTGGTGTGCGGCTACGAGCACGATTGGCACGCGCCCGGTGTGAACGATCCGGCGAGCGGGCCGGCGGCAGCGCATCATCTGATGTTGGCGCACGGCTGGGCCGCGTCGGTGTTGCGCAGCACCGCGCCCGGCGCGGAGGTGGGCCTTGCGCTGGACATCTGGCCGCAGGAGCCGGCGTCGGGCAGCAACGCCGATGCGCGCTTGAGCCAATGGCGGGATTGCGTCTCCAATCGCCGTTACCTGGATTTAGCCTTCGGGCGTGGCTATCCGGCAGCGTTGGAGGCGCACTATCGCCGCCTGGGGTATTGGCCGGAGGGCGCGGACGACTTCTTGAAGGACGGCGACCTGGAGGCAATTGGCGTCCCGCTGGATTTTCTGGGCATCAACCACTACTCGCGCAATATTGTCCGCGACCAGGATTCGCCGGATAATTTGCCGGTGACAGTCGTTCCGGGCGACAAGACCGATATGGGGTGGGAGGTCCATCCCAACGGATTGTACGCGGTCTTGATGCGCATCTGGCGTGAGTACGGCCCGCGCAAGCTCTACATCACCGAAAACGGCGCCAGCTACAGCGACGCGCCTGGCCCCGACGGTCAGGTCCACGACGCGCGCCGTCTGGACTACCTGCGGCGCTACTTCACGGCTGCGCACCGCGCAATCCAGGATGGCGTGCCGCTGGCGGGGTACTTCGTCTGGTCGTTGCTGGACAACTTCGAGTGGGCGGCGGGTTACACGCAACGTTTTGGCCTCGTCTGGGTCGATTACCAAACGCAGCAGCGGATCCTGAAAGACAGCGCCTTGTGGTACCGTGAAGTCATCGTGCACAATGAGATGCTTTGATGTCTACGGTGCACGAGCAAATTGTGCGGCTTGAGGCAGCCATTGCGGCTCTTGAGGCGCAGCGTGCTATCCTGGGTGACCAGGTTGTCGACACGGCATTGGCGGCGATGCGCGAGAAGCTGACTGCATCCATAGCGGTCCAATCCGTGCCGCCCGACCTACGCGGTGAGCGACGGCAGGCGACGATTCTGGTCGCCGACGTCAAAGGTTCTACTGCGTTGGCTGAGCAGGTCGACATCGAGACCTGGGTCGAGATCATGAACCGCATCTTTCACTTGCTAGGTGATGCAATCTATCATTACGGTGGCGAGATCGACCAATACCGGGGCGACGGTTTGGTGGCCTTTTTCGGGGCCAAAGCGGCGCAGGAGGATGATCCAGAGCGCGCTCTACGCGCAGCGCTGGCGATGCAGGAGGCATTCAAGCTGTATGCGGCCAAACTTACGGCCGTGCGCAACATTGAACTGCTGCTGCGGATTGGCGTCAACACGGGCGAAGTGATCGCTGCCGAGGTGGGCGATCGCAGTCAGTACAGTGAAGCCACGGCGATGGGGCGTGCTGTTGCCCTGGCAGCGCGGATGGAGTCGGCGGCGCAGCCGGGCACGGTGCTGGTTAGTATAGACACCTATCAGTTGACCCGACCCTTATTTGAATGGCAGGCGTTGGGAGAGATTTGGGTCAAGGGGATCAGCCAGCCGGTGGCGGTATACCGTCCACTGGCAGCTATACCCGTCGAGGGCAAAGGACGCGGCATTGAAGGGTTGTCTTCGCCATTGGTGGGACGTGATGAGGAATTCGCCGCGCTCCAAAAGGCGATAGATGCCCTGCAACGCGGCGTGGGCGGGATCGTGACCCTGGTCGGCGATGCCGGGATCGGTAAGTCGCGGTTGGTGGCGGAAGTCAGAAAATCGACAAACCTTCGATTTCCTCACCTGCAATGGATCGAAGGTCGTTGCCTGTCTTACGGTAGCTCGACGGCCTATCTCCTGTGGCTGGATATGCTGCGCGGCATCTTGCGTGTGCCTCCGGATGCGTTGCCGTCTGTGGTTGAAGTGGCGCTGCGCGCGTTAGTGCAGGCGCTGTGTTCGGATTGCTTTGACGCGGTTTATCCCTACCTGTGCCGGCTGATGTCGCTGCCGCTGGACGACCAGTATGCAGTGATCCGTGATCTGCATGGTGAGAGCCTGCGCGTCGAGGTGTTTCAGGCAGTACAGACGTTGATCGAAAGTGTGGTGGGGCAGCAGCCATTGGTGATAGTCTTCGAGGACCTGCACTGGGCTGACGTCACATCGCTGGTGCTGCTGGAGCGGATACTCGCTTTAACCGACCGGTTGGAGATGTTGCTGATCTGCGTCTTTCGTCCCGAAGTGGAGCACCCTTGCTGGCAGATCAAGGAGATAGCGGGGCGGCTGTATCGTCACCGGCATACTGACTTGTGGCTGGACGCGCTATCGGACGACGAGAGCTGGGCGCTGGTCGCGAATTTGTTACGTCTTGAAGACCTGCCGGCGGAATTACGAAGCAAGATTCTCGACTATGCCGAGGGCAATCCGTTCTACGTCGAAGAGATCCTCCGCACCATGATCGACATTGGGGCGATTGCTTTCGATGACGCGACCAGACGCTGGCAGGCTACGCTCAAATTCGGGCGCGAGATCGCCAGCATCCCGATCCCGGACACACTGCATGGGGTGCTGGCGGCGCGTATCGACCGCCTTGAGATAGAAACGCGCCGCGTGCTGCGATTAGCTTCGGTCATCGGTCGCATCTTTTCCTACCGTGTTCTGGCTGAGATCGCACGTGATGAGGCTCAACTCGATATGCGACTGCTGACTTTGCAGCGACAGCAGTTAATCCGCGAGCGGGCGCGGACGCCGGAGGTGGAGTACATTTTCAAGCACGAGCTGACGCGGGAGGCGGCCTACAACGGGCTGCTGCATAAAGAGCGGCGGGCCATTCACCGTCAGGTGGCCGAGGCGCTGGAGCGGCTATTCCCGGCGCTGGCCGAAGAGCAACCCGGGCTGTTGGCCCATCACTGGGAGCGGGCTGATGAGCCGGCAAAATCGGTCGCGTACTTGCTGCGCGCCGGCGAACAGGCTCGTCTGGCATATGCCAACCAGGAAGCGATTGCGCACTTTAAGCGGGGTTTGGTGTCCCTTGACCTTATTATGACCCATACCAAACCACGCAACGATGCAATGGAAGGAGATGTTGCATCGTGCGGGGTGGAGACATGGCGGCTGCAGGTATTGAGCAATTTGGGCAAGGTATATCTGGCAACTGGACAAGTTACAGAAGCGGAGCAATGCTTTCGCGAGGCGATTGCGCTCGGGCAAACGACGGGGTTGCCCCAGGACGCGCTGGTACGACTCTATTATTGGCTGGGGGAGGCCCTCTACTGGCAAAGGCGTTACGAAGAGCGGATTGACCTCGGAGAGCAAGGGCTGGTGCTGTTGGCCGGCGATACCGAATCGACCGAAGCCGCTTTGATGAACCAGACGATAGCCGTGAGCTACGAAGCGTTCGAGAACTGGCCTCGGTTTTTCGAGATCACTTATCGCACGGCCAAGTTCTTGTCGTGTCTGCCTTATTCAGAAGAACTAAGACCCGCCTACATCCATACCATTATCGTCCACTTGTGCGACAAAAAAGTGGCGGAGGCGCTGGTATGGATTGAGGAGTTGAAGCAGAGGGCGACGCGGCATCACGATCTGCAGGCGCTGCTGGAAGCCGGTTATTGGTCTGCGATCACTTGCTCGTGGACAGGGAATTTACGTGATGCGCTTTCGCAGGCCAAACAGGCTCTGGAGCTGTATGCCCGCATAGGCGACCTGCCTTATCAGTCCGTGTTGATGACCTTGATGGGAACAGCGACGTTGAGCCTGGGTGCTCTGCAGCAAGCCCAAACGTGGACAACAAAGGCCATTGAGGTGGCGCAAACCTACGATGTGCGCCTTAGCGCGATGGTATCTCAGTTAGCTGGTCAAGTCTTCCTCTGCACTGGCAACACTGAAGAAGCAATAGAGGCTTTCGGTAAAACTGTCGAGTTATTTGGAGAGACGTCGCTATGGTCCTCCCAGGTGCAGGCTGCATGTCATTTGGGGCAAGCGCATCTCGCTCAAGGTGATAAAACAGAGGCAGCGAGATGCTTTCAAAACAGCCTGACGCTAGCCGGTCAGCACGAGTTGTTCGGGTTTGTTCGTTCGCCCATCCATCTCCCGGTTGTCACAGTCACTCCGGTTGTCCAATCGCTCAGCAGATTGGAGGAGATATATCAAGGCACAGCGTTATTTCGGGTGCTCTGCCATCGTCTCCGATCCCAATCCGGCTATGAGCCGTTCGTGCAGTGGGCGCTCGAACCCGTAACGCTATTGGGAATCTGCCATGCGCCGTTCTTTCAGGAGGAATTCGGCGAAACGCTTTCGCCTGGGTGGGTCTGGTACGACCCATTTGCGGATTGCGTCTACGGAATGGATGACGGGTTGGTTGTGCGCGCGGTCAACGGGCGCGACTTGCTGTATCTCAACCGGAGCGCGCCCCGGCTCTTGCGGCAGGCGACCAGTAACGTGGTAGTGCAAACTGTCTGCGGGCCTGCCCTGGATGACCGGCCGAGCATCGGGGGGCTGCTTATGTGGAAGGATGACCGGAATTATTTACGGCTTGATGTGGGTACATTCGGTCGACGTCAGGTGGCCCTGCTTGGCTGTCTGGATGACAGGGACGTGGTGATCGGACGTGGGCTGCTCCCGGGAGGCGGATCGGAGCAGGTCGTTTTACGACTCGATCACGTGGATGGTGAGGTTCGCGCCTTCTGCCGCGTGGCGGGTGATGGCCAGGGACAATGGTACACTGTTGGGCAAACGGTATTTGTGGAAGGCCAACTCCAGGCAGGTGTTTATGCAATCGGCAATATCGACCGCACAATCTACCGCAGCGCGTACCCTGCGGGAGCGGCCATCCGCTTTGAGTCGTTTGAGATGTGGACCAAATAAGGAGCCACGATGAGCTGATTTGGTGGTTGCGGATGCTCTTGTCGTTGAGGTGAAAGTGCTCAGCGTCCCAAAAGGGAGTGGGCTATGCAAGAAGAGGGTTTCTTATCTCACTGGTTTAACGGGTTGGCGAAGGGGTTGGAGCGGCTGGATGCGCCGTCGCGCACGATGCTCTTGCGCGAGTGCGGGCAGGCGTGCGCGCGTTCGTACACGGCGCAGGTGTTCCGCGAATCCTGGGAGCGGGCTGGCGGCGACGTGGCGCGCTTTCTCGCGGAATTGGCGACCTGTTTCCCGGCGTCTATCTACACTTAACGCTATCCAACGCCGGATTTAGCTTCATCCAGCCTTATGGCAGCCCTGCCACTTCCGACGAACCGGTTTGTGTTTCTGCCGGTCAGGAAGACCTGTTTGTAGTCTGTGAGTGCCGGAAAAACAATCGCCCAGTCGCAGCCAATAATGGAAAACCCATTGCAAACAAGGTAACGATGCGTAGAGCTTCGCTTCTTTCACTACCTCCCGGACGCAAATAGTTGGACATCACCAGAAAATAGGCAATGAGCGGTAAAAAATCCAGGACTTTCGTCACAGAACCCAGCGGTTGCACGCCGATTCGGCGTTCAATCAAGCGGTAAGCCAGATAGACGGTAAAGGTTGTGAGTAACCAGCCGATAAAGTTCTGCAACGGCACGCCAAAGTACGGCCCGCCCTGGCGCCATATCCATGCCTGCACGGGTGGACTAGACATACCTGGGTCCATGACCAGGTCCCATGCGGTCATAGTCATAGCCCCCAGCGCCGAAAGCCAGATGATCTGAATCAGATTGCGGCTCGAACCACGAGGTTCCTCCGTTCCAATCAGGTTAGCGATGACATGGCTTGGATAAATCATCATAAACCAGGCAATTGGAATCAGCACGGGCACATGGCCCAGCTTGATACCAAGCGTATCGGTATAGTGATATGGGCCATAGATGATACCGGTTTCCACACCGATCTGCTCGTAGAGCCACGAGATGATGGCGCTGAGGGCAAAGAAAATCGCGGCTTGTCGCCAGCCAAGTGTATAACTGGCGTGACATAGACTGAACAGCCACAAGGCCAATGTAAATGTAAGTAACAACGGCGTACTGGACAGGCGGGGCAGTTCGACGAGCGGTGCTAAAGCTGGTTGAATGACTAAGAGATAAGATACCAACAAAAGTGAGGAAATGATCAAAACAAGCAAAATTCGACGAGCCATAGGTCACTCCTTAGCAAAAGATTGGTTAACCGCCGGCAGATACGTTGGATTATCCTGCATGTCGAAATCAAAAACACATAGAACCTATCCGAAAATTCGCCGTTGACGCACCAGAAACGCCCGCCAGCATAATTTTCGGATAGAGACATAGTGTATGGCGACCGGCAGAATAGAATGATATATCGTCTTGTGCTATTTGGCAACTCAAATGGCCAAATAGCTGGTGAGATTTAGACTTGGAAATTCAGTGAACTTTCTTCTCCTGGGGTGCATGTAACCCATAGATCGACAAAACAACCCAATTCTATTAGTTAGTGCCACAGGAGGAGAACAATGAACCGCGTAATTCGTTTTGGAACAGCTTTGTTAGTATTGGCGACTGTCATCTTGTCAGGTTGTGCCAGAGCGCCGCACAGCACCACGGCGCCGGCGGCCACCCGGGAAGCCTACCGGCTGCCACAGTCCACCGCCGCGCCAAACCAGTATGTCGTGGAAAAGACAGTCGAAGTGGAAAAAGTCGTGGAAGGTTTCGTCCCCGGCGCCTCCACGGGCGGAACGCATGAGCCGAACGATCAGCCTTACGGCCACGTCTTCTTCGAGAACTACGGCGTCAATCCGCGCATCGACACGGAGGACGACAACCTCTCCACCTTCGCCGTAGACGTGGATACCGCCTCGTACACCGTGATGCGGCGCGTCATCCGCGATGGCTACCTGCCCAACAAGGACTCCGTGCGCGTCGAGGAGTACGTCAACTTCTTCGAGCAGGGCTACGAACCGCCCACCAAGAGGGCCTTTGGCATCACCATCGATGGTGCGCCCTCGCCCTACGTGGAGAACTACCACCTGGTGCGCGTGGGTCTCAAAGGCTACGAAGTCCCGGCGAATGAACGGCCCGATGTGGTGCTGACCTTCATCATCGACGTGTCCGGCTCGATGAATATGGAAACCCGCCTGGAATTGGTCAAAGATGCGCTGGAACTGCTGGTCGAGCAACTGCGTCCCTCGGATGAGGTCGGCATCGTCGTCTACGGGAGCAACGCGCGGGTCGTGCTGGAGCACACCCCCGTGCAGAACGCCAGCACGATCCTGCGCGCCATTCGGCAGTTGAAGGCAGAGGGCGCGACGAACGCCGAAGAGGGGCTGCGGGAGGGCTATCGTCTGGCGCGGAAGTACTTCAATCCAGAGGCGGTCAACCGGGTGATCCTCTGCTCCGATGGCGTCGCCAACGTAGGGCGCACCGGGCCGGACTCTATCCTCAAGGAAATCCGCGAGGATGCTGGTAGGAACATCTATCTGACCACACTCGGTTTCGGGATGGGGAATTACAACGACGTCCTGATGGAACAACTCGCCAATAACGGTGACGGGTTCTACGCCTACATCGACGACCTCAAAGAGGCCGAGCGCATCTTCGTCCACCGGCTGCCCTCGTCCTTGCAGGTGATCGCCCGCGACGCCAAGGTGCAGGTGGCGTTCAACCCCGACGTGGTGAGCCGCTATCGTCTCATTGGCTACGAGAACCGCGCCGTTGCCGACGACGACTTCCGCAATGACGAAGTGGATGCGGGCGAACTCGGGCCAGGACACAGCGTCACCGCGCTGTACGAGGTGAAGTTCAGGGACAAGAGTGATCCGCGGGCGACCGCCCTCACCGTCTACGTGCGCTGGGAAGACCCCAACACCGGCGAAGTGACCGAAATCAAGCGCAACGTCGCACGCGCCGACCTCAGCAACGATTTTGCGGCAAGCGATCCGCGCTTCCAGTTGACCGCCGTAGTCGCGCAGTACGCCGAAATCCTGCGGCAGAGCTACTGGGCCAAAGATGCCGGGACGAGGCTGGAAGACGTGGCGCGGGATGCGCAGCGCATCGCGGAATATCTGCCGCGTGACGAAGACGTTCAGGAGTTCGCCGAACTCGCCGCAAAAGCGATAGACTTGTCCCCAACACGGTAATCCTGTGTGCTGCGCAAGCGAACACGCCGCCGGTGCCAACCGGCGGCGTGTTGCGGGAAATGTGCCTACTCAGTTGTCGTCAATGCCAATCAGGCTCAATGTTGCCAATATCCCGTTCTCTTTTTACGGCGTTTGCACGTTTGCTAGATAGCCAAATTCCGGTATACTTGTGAATAAACCGCACAAACAGTGAGAGATTGTTCTAGGCTTATCGCCTGGTGCGCCTTGATGTCGATTGCGGGCTGAGTATTGAGGAGGAACAATGCAATTATTAACGTTTTTACGTCAGGCCGATATTTTCTACGGGATTTCACGGGAGTATTTGCAGAGGGTGGCTGAAGTTTGCCACGAGTGCGTTTATAAGAAAGGTGAGATTATCGTTAAAGAGAACACGCCCAGTGATGAACTTTACATCATCACCGAAGGTATTGTGGAGATTGTTATCGATCCCAGTATGTTGGGGTCAAGCCCATTGAGCGCACAGCCGGCGATTATCGCCAACCTGTGGCCTGGACAAACCTTTGGTGAAATCGGTCTGGTAGATCGCGGCATGCGCTCTGCTTCTGCCCGTACTGCGTCTGAGGAGGCCCGATTACAGGCAATCAAACGTGAGGATTTGATGAACCTTTGCGAGACGGATCACTATTTTGGTTATTTACTGATGCGTAATATTGCCAGTGATTTGGCGTTCAAGATTCGCAATACCGATTTGATGCTGCGCGAGCAGCTCCTCTGGGAGGCGCGCCCCAGAACCTAAGCCTGGCTTGCCCTGTATTTTCCCCACAACACGGGATGGTTGTTCAACCATCCCGTGTTTTTTGTGCCATATAGTACTGTAGTACTATTGGCGTTTGGATAGAAATGTGTTAGAATGATTTAAGCGGTTTAACCGAATTCTAACATTATTTGTTTTTGCTGGCGGGGAGGTACAGGATGAAAAAGTCATTTTTTTCCAGTGTAATCACAGTTCTCCTGGTGGTGGTGTTGCTGACTGGGTCTTGGTTTGGCCGGGGGCCTGTGCAATCGGCGTCCGTGCAGGTCATCGTCGAAGGGACGGATCTGGCGGCCGCCAATGCTGCTGTGCAAGAGGTGGGCGGGCGCGTGGTTGCCGTTATCGACATTATCGATGCGGTCGTGGCGCAGGTCCCGCAAACGGCGCAGCAGCGTTTGGCGCAAGCGCCCGGTGTCGTGCGGTTGACGTTGGACCGCCAGGTAACGGCGGCGTCACAGGGCAAGATGCCCAACGTGGAGTTTGTGAAGACCATTGGCGTCGAGGAGGTCTGGGCTGCTGGAAATCTGGGTGCCGGCGTGACCATCGCTTTTCTCGATACGGGCCTCAATCCCACATTTGCCGATCTAAAACACGGCACGAACGGTAACACAAACCGGGTGTTGGCCTATTATGACGTTGCCTCGAATCGTGTTTTCGAACCCCCGCACCTGAACCGCGCGCCCGGCGACCCCAACGGCCACGGCTCGCACGTGGCGGGCATCGCGGCAAATCGCTTCTACGAAAATCAGGACGGTGAATTCCGTGGCGTAGCGCCGGACGCCAACCTCGTCGCCGTGCGCGTGCTTGATGAGACGGGCGCTGGAACCTATGTGGATGTGTTGCAAGGGCTTAACTGGATTGTGCAGAACAAAGACATCTACAACATCCGCGTGCTCAACATCTCGATGTACGCCGTCCCCGTAGCGCCTTATTGGGCCGATCCTTACAACCGGGCCGTCATGGCCGCCTGGCAAGCGGGTATCGTCGTGGTTGCCAGCGCAGGCAATACCGGTCCGGAACCGTTGAGCATTGGCGTGCCCGGCAACACACCCTACGTCATCACCGTAGGCGCGTTCACCGACAACCGCACGCCGTCCGACTATAGTGATGACTATATACCGCCGTTCTCCGCCGCAGGGCCTACGCTGGACGCCTTCATCAAGCCCGACGTCATCGCTCCCGGGGCGCACGTGGAATCCCTGATGCGCACTAACTCCTATCTAAACCGCCAATATCCAGATCGCCGGCTGAACGGTAACTACTTCGAGATGTCGGGCACGTCGATGTCAACAGCAGCCGTATCGGGCATCGTTGCGTTGATGCTCAGCGAGAACCCCGCATTAACGCCCGATCAGGTGAAGTTCCGCCTGATGCAGACCGCGCGCCCGCAGTTTGCCGAGGGCACGGTAGAGGCTGCCTATAGTATCTGGCAACAAGGCGCCGGGCGCGTATGGGCCGCCGATGCAGTCTTTGCCGACCTTGACGGCTCCGCCAATTGGGGGATGGACATCGCGGCGGACCTGGCCGGGACGATTCACTACCAGGGTTGGACGACCTTTGACGCGGAGACCGGCGAGTTCAAGATCATTGGCGGTGGATACGATAGCTGGGCCAGCGGCTATACGACCTGGAATGGGGAATACCACAGTTGGGCCGATGGTTACGACTCCTGGGCGAGTGGCGGCACCAACTGGTCCACCGGCTTCGATAGCTGGGCGTCTGGTTACGATAGTTGGGCTGCCGGTTACGACAGTTGGGCCGCCGGGTTCGATAGTTGGGCTGCGGGCTTCGATAGTTGGGCCGCCAGCTTCGATAGTTGGGCCGCCATGTGCGTGGTCGATGATGGCTACGATAGCTGGGCTGCAGGCTTCGACAGTTGGGCCGCTAGCTTCGATAGTTGGGCTGCGGGCTACGATAGCTGGGCTGCCGGTTACGATAGTTGGGCCGCCGGCTACGATAGCTGGGCTGCGGGTTACGATAGTTGGGCCGCCGGGTTCGATAGCTGGGCTGCCAGCTTTGACAGTTGGGCTGCGAGCTTCGATAGTTGGGCCGCCGGATATGATAGTTGGGCCGCCGGTGCATGCCAGCAATGGGTGAACTCCTTCGACAGTTGGGCCAGTGGGTTCGACAGTTGGGCTGCGGGCTTCGATAGCTGGGCCAGCGGTCTGGCGACGTGGACCGGTGCTTTTGGCATCTGGGAAGGCGGCTATGCCACCTGGGCTGCGGGCTATGACAGTTGGGCCGCCGGTTACGATAGTTGGGCCAGCGGTTACGACAGTTGGGCGAGTGGCTTTACGGAGTGGGCCAACACCTGCGGCATCACGCCTGAAGACTTCGCCTATTGGGCCGAGGGTTTTGATAGCTGGGCGGACGGCTTCGATAGCTGGGCGAGCGGGTTCGACAGTTGGGCAGCCGGTTTCGATAGCTGGGCCGCCTACGTCGCCTGGATGACTGGCTTCGACAGTTGGGCCGCGGGCTTTGATAGTTGGGCCGCCGGGTTCGATAGTTGGGCCAGTGGCTTGGAGTTGCCCACATCCCCATGTGTACAGTGGGTGACCGGCTTTGATAGTTGGGCTGCCGGGTTCGATAGTTGGGCCGCCGGGTTTGATAGTTGGGCCAGCGCCGCGCCGAGTTGGACGAGCGCCTTTGCGGATTGGAACGGTGGTTATACGATCTGGGCAGGTGGCTACGATAGTTGGGCGAGCGGATTTGATAGCTGGGCGAGTAATGTGGGAGACCCGGCGTGGGCAGCGGATTTCTACAACCTGGACAACATGCCAACGAATTCTACAACCGTCAACGTCAACATCTGGATAGGCATGGACGGAAACTAAAATATTGTCATATCGTCCAAACAAACACGGGGCAGAGATTCTCTGCCCCGTGTTTGTCTTAGAACCTATCTGAAAATTATTGCGGTGTCATGCCGTCACCGGAACAGGCGGCTAAAGCCACTTTTTTTTGACGAACCTCAGCCGTTTTTTGCTGCGTCAAGGGTTGCAGTTATCTGTGCGGCGCGATGCAGGTCTGACGTTGCGCCAAGCTGTTCGAAAATGCGTTGCGCCTCCACTAACTCAGCACGCGCTTTGACCGCGTCGTCCAGAATGAGCCAGGCCTGGGTGCAGTAGTAGGCCGTCCGTCCGACCTCGAGATGGGTTCTGATGGCCTCGAAGATCGTTTTGGCTTTCTGGAGATGCTTGAGCGACTGGGCCGCATCCCCTTGTGCCATGGCGATGCGGCCTATCAGTTGCGCGTACCGACCCCATTCGGCGGATTCTCCGCTGGTTTGGCCGGTCACCTCGTGTAGCAGGGTGTGGCTTTGTGCGCCCCATTTAGCAGCGGCCTTGATTTCCCCCTGTTCCAAGCACAGTTGGCCTAGCAATAAATAGGCGTCGATGAGGCTAGAACTGCCGCGCGCTCCGGCTTGATTGTAAAGCGCGATCGCGGCATCCAGGTGCGATTGCGCTGGCTCCCATTGCTGTTGTGAAAGATATAGTCGGCCAAGATTCAGGTGCGCTTGAGCGATCTCGTAAGGATTGGCGATGCGTTGCGCGATTTCGAAACTCTGGCACAGATTGGCTTCAGCTTTGTCCCAATCGCCCATATCGATGTAGACGTTACCGATGTTGGTATGGGCAATGGCGATACCTTCGATGTCACCAATTTTTTCAAGTATCTGCAAACCGCGTTGGTAGTTTTCCAGCGCGCTCTGCCAATCGCCGCTGTTACGTTTGAGAATCCCTAGATTGTTGGACGAACGCGCGACACCTAAAATATCCCCCAACGATTCCCGGATGGCTAGAGCGCGCTCGACGGACTGCGTGGCACGTTCCCAATCACCCTGATTGTAGTAGACAGCCCCGAGCCGATTGAGAATCGACGAGAGTGCGTCGAGGTGGGGCGTACCGTTGATCCGTTCGAGGGCTTTTTCCAGCCGGACCTGTGCGCCCGTCAGATCCCCACGCCGCAGGCTAATCCATCCCATAAATGTACGAATTTCGGCTTCAATTTGCGGTTGGGCGTACTCGCTTTCATTCAGCTTAGCTAGACCCTGCTGAAGCCACGCTTCAGCTTCCTCCATGTCACCGCGTTGAATCCAGACCCGGCCGAGCTTGAGCATCATTTCGGCCTGCGCATTGAGAGGGGCTTCCTTCCATTCCTCCAGTGCAGCCTGATAGAAGGCGATAGCATCTTCGTATTCCCCAATGTGTTGTTGAACGTCGCCCAGCCCCATCGCTGCCTGCCAGCGTTCCTTTTCGCAGTGGGGCAGATGCTGTGACAGTTGTAGCGCACGGCTGTAGTAGTCGGTCGCTTTGCGGTTAGCGAATTGCAGGCGCGCGCGTTTCCCCGCCAAAAGGGTGTATGCGAGCGCTTTGTCGCGCACGCGTGCCAGGTCGTAGTGTATGGCGAGGACTTCTGCCTGGTCATGGAGGGTATCGGCGTATAGATCGGTCAGTGCCTCGGCAACGAGCCGGTGCAGGGTTGGACGTTGCACGTGTAGAATGCTGTCATAAATGGTCTCTTGGGTAAGGATGTGCCGGAAGGCGTAAGTGTGGGCATTGATCTGCGGGCGTGGTTCAAGCAACCCGGCTTCGGACAAACGCTCAAGGAAGGGGATGACGCTGTCTGCGCCGTGGAAGTGCCGCTCGATGCTCTCCAGAATCCGTGCGTCAAACTGTAGCCCGATCACTGCAGCGTCGCGCAGCACGTTGCGCAGATTCTCCGGCAGCCGGTCCACGCGCGCCATCATCAGGCCGCGCAGCGACGTGGGCGCTTCCAGTTTTTCCAGTGCCACCGTCGAGACGACGCGCCATTGTGCGCCTTCCAACCGTAGCAGGCCTTTCTCGATCAACATACGCACAAATTCTTCGATGTAGAAAGGATTGCCTTCTGCCCGGGTGAGAATGGTGTCGATCACCGATTCTGCCAGCCCCTCCAGGTCTACAGCGTGGGCGAGCAGCTCACGGCTTTGGGCCTGCGTTAATGGATTCACGTTCACGACCAGGCTGCGTTCTGCACCGGTGGTGGTGTCGAAGGGGGCATCGGCGTAGGGACGGGTGATGACGCAGAAGATTAGTGGAACTTCGTCCGTGAGAGCGCTGAGCGTCTTGAGTAAATCTCGTGACAGATCATCTGCCCAGTGGAAGTCATCCAAAACGATGATGAGCGGCTGCTGGCGAGCTTCTTCGATGAACCACTCACGCAAGGCTAACTCGGTCAATTGTTTGATGCTCTCTGGGGTGAGGGTGCTGAGCGGCATCTCTTCCTTCGGTGTGAGCGGCAGCCCGGCGGTCTGTTTGAGGAACGGGAGTAGTGCTGCCGAAACTCGACTGTCCCACGCTTCGCCGGGTGGGTAGGAATTGATGGCGTCCTGCAGCAGTGAGCGTATGATACCATAACTGATGCTCTGAACGTAGGGCAGGCCACGTCCCTGCCAAATACGCGCTGTGTCGGGTGTGACGTCCGCGAGCCATTCGGAGACGAGACGGGATTTACCCATCCCGGCCTCGCCGCGCACGGTGATGCGCTGCCCGGTGCGGTGAGCCACGAAGTCATCCAATCGCGCCCGCAGTTGGGCCAGTTCGGCTTCGTGTCCCAGAAATATGCTGGTGACACCCTGGATGCCGCGCGCGGCTTCTGGCGCTGTCCGCCTGCCGGTGACCTGGTAGGTGACGATGGGTTGGTCCACCCCCTTGATAAAGGTCGCCTCCATAGTCTGGAACTCAAAGAACGGTTGGGTGCGGGTGTGTACCTGTGCGCTGACGAGAATGTCGCCCGGCGTCGCCAGGGATTCCAGACGTGCCGCCATATTCACGGTATCACCGATGACCGTGTAAGCGGCTTGCTCTTCAGTGCCCAAAATGCCCGCGATGGCCGGCCCGCTGTGGACGCCAATCCGTATTTCCAACGGTGCGCCCAATTGTGCTTTGGCAACCGGCGTGAATGCGTCGGCGGCGCGCTGCATATCCAATGCCGCGCGCACGGCCATTTCCGCGTTGTTCTCGTGCGCGACAGGCGCGCCGAAGACGGCCATCAGCCCATCGCCGGTGAATTTGTCTACCAACCCACCGTAACGATGCACACAGGCGATCAGGCGTCCCAGCAAATCGTTGATCAGGTTGAAGACGGATTCAGCGTCCAGTGAGGCGGAGAGGTGGGTGAAATTGACGGCATCCGCAAAAAGCACCGCAATCTCGCGCCGCTCGCCGTTCAAGCCTTCCTGATCGTGCAGGACACTTTCCGCTACGACGGAAGGGATGAAGCGTTGTAGTCGCTTGAGGGATTCTTGTGCTGTAGTGAGCGCTTGACGGAGCGACTCCCTATCTGCACTGAGCGTGGCGTGACAGGCGTGACAGGTGGCGGCGTCATCTGGATTGTGTGATCCACAGTGCGTGCAGTACATACCTTCTCTTCCCTTTTATGTTAGCTAATCGAATTCTATCACAAGAACGTACTTTAGCTATTACAAGAGTGTGAAGAGTCGGTTAAATCAAAACGACGAAAAAGTTTCAGCACGTGCCGCGTCTTACAAATCTCTTCGTGAGAAAGACTGCAAAAATCTTTGCGCGTACTGCGTCTTGCCGGTCTCGAGTCCGCTGTAGATATTTGTTACGTATCATCTCAATAAAAAGG
>OMKS01001269.1_pt1 | contig 22712 bp, 22 predicted proteins | sample 1674721 | NCBI WGS metagenome assembly OMKS01 (sample SAMN06264996, study PRJEB25208) | sediment metagenome | isolation source: hot spring sediment | place: USA: California | collected 2014-09-02
AAAAGAAGCTTTCAAGCATTGAAAGAAAATTTCACCTCTCCATTTCCCCCTGATTTTTTTCGTTGTTAAAACTGTTGTTATTTAGGGCGAATACAGCGGCACCTCCATTGGTACACTTCTCGCATCCTCAATGAATGGTCAAATGAAATAAAGCTTCATGAAATAGGACTGCGTCATGGCCATCCGGACAATGGACACAGGAAGTACGTCCACCTACCTCTTTGTTCGGCCTTGGATGCGGCCGTATGGTTCGCATTTATCGAAATACGCTAAGGTGAGAATTTACCCCAGGGCAGTTTATTTAAAAAAATTTCCACGGGAGATTAAAATGAAAAAAGGGAAATTTTGGAACGAAAAAGAAGAAAACATATCCAGTGATGAATTAATGCATTTGAGAATGGATAAATTATTAAATCAGCTGAAATATTGCAATAATAATATGTTTTATAATGAAAAATTTAAAGATATAGGTTTAGAACCGGAAGATATTAAAACCTGGGAAGATTTCAGGAAAATTCCAGTAATAATGAATAAAGACATTGAAAGAAAAAATCGAGATGAGTCCATTGCAAAATCAGGGCATCCGCTTGGCACGCACTTATGTGCACCACTCACCGAAATAATTGGAGCCTATCATACATCCGGGACAACCGGAATGCACTTATTATTACGGGGGTCACGGCAAGGGGATGTGTGAGTTCCACTCTTGTGGGCGCCGCAGACAGAGATTATGAAGTCGTTGCACTTAAAGACTGCATTGCAGGAGGAAGCGAGGAAATCTGTACATTCCTGTTTGAAAAGGTATGGCCCTTCTGGAAAATTAATGTCACCACGCTCGATGCATATTTTGGGAACTAGCTGGCAGACCCTATTCCATTTGGCAAGGCGATTCTTGTCGGCGTCCTCATCATGGGCATCTCCCGGAAAGATTTGTTTTCAAAATTGAAAAATTCTTTCAATAATTGCAGATAAGGATCTAGAAAACCTTATGATTCCCGATGGTTATCTGTGGCACACTTTTAGCTTTTAAACAAATAGAAAGTTTGGTGCTTTTCAAATCAGCATAATATACAAATTCGATAAAGGAGGCTATCAATGAATTTTGAGGGGAAAACAGCCGTGGTCACAGGAGGAGGAAGCGGTATCGGGAGGGCCACGGTTTTGAAATTTGCATGCTTGGGTGCAGATGTGGCGGTGGTGGACATCAACGAAGAAAATGCCGCTAAAGTGGCCAGGGAGGTGGAAGAGCTGGGAAGAAAAGCGGTTGTAGTTAAAACCGACATTGCCGACTACTCTCAAGTAAGGGACATGGCTGCAAAAATCAAAGATGTTTTTGGGAGAATCGACATTCTGGTGAACAACGCAGCCTGGGACAAAATACAACCTTTCATGGAGACAACTCCCGAGCTGTGGTATAAGCTCATTGACATAAATTTGAAAGGCCCCATCCACGTGACAAGGGCGGTACTTGAGCACATGATAGCCCAGGGCCAGGGGGGCGCAATCGTCAATGTCACTTCAGATGCGGCGAAGGTAGGCAGCACGGGCGAGGGTGTTTATTCTGCGGCAAAAGGAGGGCTTTACTCCTTTACCAAATCACTTGCGCGTGAAATGGCCCGATATGGGATACGCATCAATTGCACATGCCCCGGGCCTACAGACACGCCTCTTTTGGATGATGTGAAAAATACCATGCCCAAAGTCGTACAGGCCATCGAGAAAGCTGTACCGCTGAAGCGCATCGGAAAACCTGAAGAACAAGCCAATGCCATTGTATGGCTTGCCTCAGAGGAAGCCTCTTATATTACGGGTCAGGCCGTGAGTGTAAACGGTGGACTCAACATGTGCTAAATGCTCAAGAGGTGTATTACATGACTGAACAACATATCCTGCTCGACGTACATGAAACAATTGCCACAGCGGTGCTCAACCGCCCGGCCAAAGGAAATCCCTTTGATTGGAGCACGATAAAGGAGATGGAAGAAGTGCTCTATCGTGTGGAACACGACGAAAGCATCCGAGGCATGATTCTCACCGCCAAGGGAGATAAATATTTCTGCGTCGGTGCGGACATTAAAATGATGGAATCAATAGGCGCCAAAGAATATGGCGAATTTCTGTTGGCCGGGCTCAGAATGAACGAAAAAATTCAGAGATGCCGTAAGCCGACCATAGCTGCGGTGAACGGGGTGGCCTTGGGAGCCGGCTGCGAGATTGCCATGTCCTGCGATCTACGGATCGCGTCTGAAACCGCTACGTTCGGGGTTCCCGAACTCAAGCTGGGGCTGGTCCCCGGATGGGGGGGGGTTTACAGGATCGCTCGCCTCCTCGGGCAGGCCAAAGCCATGGAGATTGTGCTGACAGCAGCCCATTTGCCTGCAGAAGAGGCGAAACGGGTAGGCCTTGCAAGCGCCGTTACAGCACCTGAAAGCCTTACCGAAGAGACCCGGGCTTACATGAAAAAAATTCTGCGCAATGCGCCCCTGGGCATCGCCTTTGCGAAGGGCATTATCCGTTCCGCACCCGAAATGCCCTTTTACGCGGGAGAAAACCTTGAAGCCATGACAAGCATCATCACCTTCCTTACGAAGGACGGGAAGGAAGGCATGGAAGCGTTTTTTAATAAGCGCGAACCTACCTGGTCCGGAACATGATCGATTGCAGAACTTTCCAAAACGCGCGGTGGCCGTCGCTGTTCGTTGGAAACCCGGCCAGCTGTGATACATGACTATAGGATGTTCCGCTTGGTAGTTTCCAGGTTTCCAGAAGATATCCTTGTGCAGCTCATTGCTGCGCGCCAACCTCAAATCGAGGGCACGATGCCAGCCGTCGAGAAATGGAGGGAAACGGCATGAAGACTCCACGAAGCTTTTGTTTTTTGGTGGTTATGGTCGCATTGCTTGTAATGAACACAGGAACCGGCATTGCGGAAACGGGAGTAACCAAGGATAAAATTCTCATAGGCGGCTCTCTCGATCTTGCCGGTCCTGCTGCGTTTATGGGTCAGAACATCCGCCGAGGGATAGTTTGTATTTAGCCATCATGACTATGGGGTTTACCTATATCATAGATGAAACCATTAGGTTCTTTCGCGAGTGGACCGGCGGGGTGGAAGGTTTTCTTGTATCGCGATCGTTTGAAGTGGCCGGTTTCAAGCTCAGTTCCGGAGAGGCCGAATTCTTTTATTTCGTCTATAGCATTGTGCTGGTGGTGGTTATGTTTTCGCGATTTCTCCTACACAGCAAACTGGGCCGGGCATTCACCAGCATCAGAGACAGCGACACTGCCGCCGAAGTGAGTGGGGTCAACCTGTTGCTCTACAAAGTGCTCGCATTTGCGATCAGTTCTTTTATCGCTTCTCTGGCAGGCGGTCTCATGGCTATCACCATCGGAACCATAAGCCCAGAGGACTTTAATATCATGCTTTCCATTAACTACCTTGTTATGCTGGTAGTTGGGGGGATGGGATCCGTGTATGGTGCGGTAATCGGTGCAGGCTTCATTGTATTTCTTCCAGAAGGGATCACCGCTCTCAGAGATGCATTTCTGCCTCCGGGCACAGATGTGGCCGTAGTGCAGTATCTCGTTTATGGACTTATCATTCTTGTGTTCATCGTGTTCGAACCGTATGGAATCTATGGACGCTGGCTTGTCATAAAGGCCTACTTCAAGCGCTTCCCTTTCAATGACAGAAGAGTGGGACGGGTGGCCTGGATCCGACGCTGGAGATAAAAATGAACATTCTAGAAGTTGAAGACCTTTACATCTCATTCCGCGGATTGGTTGCTTTGGATCATATTTCCTTTTCGGTGAAGCAACGTGAGATATTCGGTTTGATTGGAACGAATGGATCCGGGAAAAGTACCTTTTTCAATTGCGTAAACCGATTGTACAATCCGCAGAAGGGCCGCATTATCTACAAGGGCGACATCGACCTTCTCGGAAAATCGAGCCATAAAATCGTCGAACTCGGCATCGCACGCACCTTTCAAAACCTGGAGCTCTTCCATCATACGAAGGTGCTCGACAACATTATGGTCGGACTTCACCCTAGATTGAAAACAAAAAGGCTTTTTTCCGCAGGTCTCTCCCCATCGCGATTTCTCTCCGCCTGGGACTGGGACAAGGATGAGGCATTCAAGATACTCGATTTTTTAGGCATCACCCGTTTTCACAATCGATTGGTTTCCGGCCTTCCTTACGGGCTGCAAAAACTTGTCGAGTTAGGCAGAGCCCTGGCCGCTCATCCTTCCCTGCTGCTTCTCGACGAACCCTCGGCGGGCATGAACGAACAGGAGACCCGGGAAGTGGCCAAGTTGATCAAGAACATTCGGGAGGAATTCGGGACCACAATCCTGCTGGTAGAGCATGACATGAATCTCGTGCAGTCGGTATGCAACTCCCTTTGTGTACTCGACACAGGCAGGGTAATCACTATCGGAGCGCCGGATGAAGTTGTGAAAGATCCGGAAGTGCTTCGGATTTTCCTCGGAGAGGAAGAAGATGCTTACACTGGAAGGTGTTGAAACCTATTACGGTCGCATCAAGGTCTTGCAGGGCATTTCCCTCCACGTCGCCGAAGGTGATATCGTCGCCGTCCTTGGGTCGAATGGAGCGGGGAAAAGCACGATACTCAAAGCCATTTCCGGTTTTATCATATGCGACTATGGATTCATACAATACTGCAATCGGCGAATTGAAAATATGGACCCGCACAAGATCGTGCGCATGGGCATCAGCCAGGTCCCTGAAGGAAGGCATACCTTTGATGACCTTACTGTGGAGGAAAATTTAAAGACGGGTACAACCCCTCTCAGGAAAAAAACCAGAGCGAAAGAGCGTATTGAAGAAATTTACTGTTTGTTCCCTACATTACGTACACGCAGCAAATGGAAAGCCAAGTATCTTTCGGGCGGAGAACGACAGATGGTGGCACTAGGCAGAGCTTTGATGGCTGAACCGAGGCTGCTTCTGCTGGATGAACCATCGCTCGGCCTTTCCCCTTTTATGGTGAAAGAAATTTTTAAGCGGATAAGGAGCACCAACGAGAAAGGAATTACTATTGTTATGGTGGAACAGAATGTGGCTCTGGCCCTTGCCCATGCCCGCATGGGCTATGTAATCCAAAACGGCAGAGTGGAAAGATACGGCACATCTGAGCAGTTGCTGGCGGATGAGGAAATCAGAAGTGCATATCTCGGTGAAGGAAAATACGTTGACAGAAAAGAATTGTGGGAAGGAAGAATAAAGGTCAAGAGATGATAAAACACGTTGAACCTCTATCCGCATCTACACTTCATAGGCCTTCCCAATCAGACCTGAGAAAGCCGGATAATTCCAGTGGTGTGAATGAATGGCAGAGATGGCGGAATGTCAATCAAATGTGGTTGTCCCAAGTGGAAAAATACCAGGATAAAGCCGCGGTTGTCGCAAAAACGGACGGTAGATGGCAGGATCTCAGCTGGAATGAGGTTCACGGAGAAGCACGAAGAATCGCAGCAGGCTTAATGGCCCTGGGGGTTAATAATGGAGATGCAGTAGGCATTTTTTCAAAAACTCGAATGGAATGGATACATTCATGCCTGGGTATTATATTGGCAGGTGGGACACTTAGCTGTATTTACCACACGGACAGCCCTGGTCAATGCGCTCACATCCTCACCAATTCAGACACGACAGTGTGTTTCGCCGAAGAACAGGAACAACTGGACAAACTCCTGGAAATTCGTGAAGAGTGTCCGTCTCTGAGCTACATAATCGTTTTCGAAAAATATGAACCCGCGGATATTGATCGGGTCATGACATACAGGGAATTCATTGCACTCGGCGAAAGCCAAATGGAAAAAATGTCACTGGAAGAAGAAATTCAACGGAGGAGCGAAGGGCCGGGCATCGACGACCCACTCGCCTACATTTATACCTCCGGTACAACGGGATTTCCAAAAGGCGCGGTCATAACCCATGGAAACACTTTGTTCTGCACGTGGGCTTTCACCAAAGTGTTCCCCATAGGCGAAGACGACCTTGCTTTTTGTTTTCTGCCGCTTGCTCATGCCGGTGCGCTTACTCTTACCCTGTTCAGCAGTTTTTCAGCCGGTTGCCCCATCGCGGTGGCTGAAGACATGATGAACACTGCAATGGAAGACATGTATGAAACCGAGCCCACATGGATGTTCTGTACCCCCCGGCTCTATGAAAAGGTTTACAACCGGATAATGGGTATTACGGAGGAGGCACCTTGGCTTAGAAAACAGTTAATTCTTAAATCTCTTGATGTGGGTTTCCAGGTGGCGCGTCTGAGAGGCGCAAAAAAATCCATTCCCAAATGGCTCGCATGTGCCAATCGTTTATGCGATTTACTTGTTTTCAGGCGTGTGAGGGAGATGTTCGGCGGCAGAATGAGAGTGCCTTTCACGGGCGGAGCTCCAATAGCAAGAAAGATAGTCGAATTTTTTGATGCAGTCGGGATGCCTCTGATTGAGGTTTACGGCCAGACTGAAACAAGCAGTATTGTTATGACCAATCGCCTTGACGACTATCGTGTGGGTTCAGTGGGAAAACCCATTCCGGGAATCAGCGTGCGCCTGGCAAAGGCTGATGGCGAAATACAGGTCCTGGCCCCCGAACTTGTCTGTAAAGGTTACAACAAGGACCCTGGCGCCAGCCAGGAGCTTTTTACCGACGATGGATGGCTCAAAACCGGAGATGTGGGAGAAATTGATGAAGACGGTTATTACTATGTAGTGGATCGAAAGAAGTATATAATGATTACTGCAGCAGGAAAAAACGTCGCTCCCCAAAACATTGAAAACATTATCAAAACTCACAGATTCATCAGCCAGGCAATCGTTTACGGCGAGGGTCAGCCCTACCTGATTGCACTCCTCACTCTGGATGAAACCGAGATGATAAGATACGCAAGAGATAACAGAATTATTTACACGGATTTTCGAGATCTGACTAAAAATGAGCGCATCATTGACACAATATGGAAGATCGTACAGGAAAAAAATAAAGAGCTGGCCCGCGTGGAACAGATAAAAAAGTTTTTCATTCTGGAGGAAGAACTCTTTCAGGATGATGAGGAAGTCACCCCCACTATGAAAGTTAAAAAAGCTACAATAGAAAAACGTTATGGACACATTATAGGTCAGCTTTACAGGCTGCCTCGCTCCGAATTCACCATACGGTAAAACGCTTGCCGGAATGATACCGAGACCCCATACTCGAAGAAACAAGACCGGATAAAGTAAGTTTAATGTGCTCTCCAGAGGGATTTCAGTTAGTGGTTACAGATGGTTGATAGAAATTATCCACGTTATTTTCTTCCGCAGGGAAAGAAAGGAGAATCCCAATGTTGAGGGCCTTTGACGGCAAGGAGCCCAGGATCGCTGAATCCGCTTTCGTCAGTGAAGCTGCTTACATCGTGGGGGATGTGGAAATAGGCGAGTATTCAAATGTTTGGCCCGGTGCTGTTATCAGAGCGGATTTTGGCTCTATCAGAATAGGAAGCCGCGTTTCCATAGAAGACAACTGCGTGATTCATTCCGGCTCCCCGTATACTTTTACCGGGGATGTGACGATCGGGGATCGGGTCGTTATCGGGCACGGGGCTATGGTCAATTGCAGAAGTATTGGCAACAGTGTACTGGTTGCAATGAATGCAACCTTGCTTCATGATGCGGAAATCGGGGATTTTTGCATAATAGGGGCCGGTTGCTTGATCAATCAAGGTGCTATAATACCTGAAAAATCAGTCGTATACGGTGTCCCCGGCCGGATCGTCGGCCCTCCGACCGAAAAGCAGTTATGGTGGATAGAAGAATCCTACAAGGGATATGAAAAACTAGCCCGAAAGTATAAAGCGCAGGGTCTTTGAGTTTTTTTCAATCATTTTTGCTTCGGTTGAATTTCGGCTGAAGCGGCCGTTATCTGCTGAACGAGGCGATCCGCTTCCTGCTCGAGATCCCCTGCGGTTTCTTCAATCGTTGTGTGCCAGGCGGAGCGAAACTGCTTTGACAGGGCCTTCACCAGATCTTCCGCGCGGCGGTTTAAAAATTTTTGATACCGGCGGAAAAACCTGAAACCGAGAAAAATGTTTATTAGTGCGTAGCTTGCAAGCGCCGCAAGCCCCTCTGCGCTGAAAACGGTATTGATGAACGCAAGGATAAGCTCAAAAATTGACGTCATCCCGGGTTCGGATATAAGACGAAGCCAGCCCGCTTCGCCTCCGAGAACAATGAGCAGCAGTATTGTTATAAGCCCGTAGCATGTACGCTGTCGTAACCGGAACAGGCCGTAGCCGGGGCGTTGAACGGATTCAAGCGTTATTTCGGCGACTTCTGCGGCCCGTATCCTTAGTCGTTCTATGCGTTCCTCTTCAACCAGGATTTCGGTGACCCGCTCCCTGAGTCTCTCAGGGATGTTTTCCTTCATCATTTCCCGCAGAAGCCTGTTCCGTGACCACTCGAGACACGTGCGGAAAGCGGTTAACATTTCTTCGGGATCGGGAAGCGGCGGTTTTTGTTCCGCCCTTCCCAGGGTTCTTTTAAGGTATCCGGCCGCAAGCCATACAAGATAGCCAGGGCCGGTGAGGGCCTTATCACCCCGGTTGCCGGTCGTTAAACGGCGGTGCAGTTCGGAGTCCAGAGTCGGCGGCACCAGGACGCCCGGAGGAGCACAAACCGGTGGTGAGCCGGATTTGAGCTCCCGTACGATTTTTCGGACTGCACGGACACATGCGTCGACGACCAGGACTTCTCCCTTTAATGATTCCTTCAGGGCGGAGGTTTCCATCTCTATGTTCGAAGTCTTTATCGCTGCAACTGTTTTCGCGTCGCGGTGCTTGAACAGCAAGTTTCGAAACGCTGTGAACTGGTTCCATGGAGAAAATTCTCCTTTCATGGCTTCCAGGGCGGAAATAACGTATAAGGCTGCCCCGGAAATACCCTGATCCGAGAGATTCTCTGTCAATCCGGCGGCCACTTTCGATAAACGCCCGTAACCTTCAGCGGCCTCCACGTCCTGGAAAAGAACGTCCACCTTATTCAAAACAAAAAGAAAATTGTCACGAGAGCGGGAGGCTTCGTCGATGAACCGATAAAACCGGGCGTCCGCATATTTTTCGGGGGTGGTAATCCACACTACGATGTCCAGCTCCGGCAGCAAAGTTTTCACAACAGCCCGGTGATGTTCTTCGATACTGTCGAAATCGGGCAGATCACACAGCAGGATGTGCCGGATGGAATCACGACTGTGAATGATTTCATCGAAAGGAATTTCAGCGGTGGAGAAATCAATCGGCGGCGACAGTTCATGGCGGTAAATTATCACCCGGTCCGTGTGAGGTCTTCGATGGCTGGTGGATGAGATTTTCTCGGCTGCAAGCGCATTTATTATCGTTGATTTACCCGCACCGGTTCCACCCAGCAGCCCGACCGTCAGAAATGTATGTTCCATACGGTCAAGTTCGGCAATGAGTTCGGCGGCACGTGTCCGGAGCGCCGATTGCTTTTCGGCGCCCATCGCATACAGCGTCCCCTGATCCAGAAAGTTCAGGATCATATCAAGTTTTTTACGAACGGGGATATTAGAACCGGTCAATGGGGTCCCCTCGATTCCTTGCTGCATGCAGAGCTTCCACCTCCCGGCGCTGGAAGGGTTTCGGCCATTATTTTCAGCCGATCTATGGCGCCGGTCTTCGGCATCAGCGAAACAAAATGCTGCTCATACCTCGCTTTTTGTTCATCAAGCACCGAGAGAAGGCTTTCCCTCAAACGGCGCGTAAGTTCCCGGGCTATTCTCTGGATTTCCCTCAACGCAAAAAGTTCCACCGCCCCCTTGGTGGCAAACGGAGCCAGCGCAGAACCCACAGCTGCATCGATCACCGTGAAGCCGCCTCCCAGTGCGGTTTCCAAAGACACCACCAGGACCCCCCACATGACAGCCGTGGTGTATATTCCCCACTTCCTGCTTCTGGGAAGTTTTCGTTCCAGCTCTTCAAACGTCGAGGCTAGCCATTCCTCGAGTTCTTTTTGCGCATCAGCAACCATTTCATAGACTTCGGATTCGTCAAGGGTCGGTGTCTTTCGTAGTTGGGAATAAACGGGCGCTGAAGGATCCACCGGTGGGAGGGATTCCAGCACACTGCGGTTGAAGCCTTCGAGCGCGGCGAATAAAGGCGACAGGTCCAGTTGTCCCCGCATTGTCGCCAGTTTCTCTTTGCGGTCCCTGGAGGAATGTGTAGAACTCAATCCAAGCAAGCGCAACGGGAAAACCAGAACAGACTGGATCAAACGCCTGGGGCCGGCCAGAACATCGTAACGGGAGAAAACTTTTCTCACCTCAACACGAAGATGTCTCGTACGCTCATCGGTGAGCCTGGCTTCTTCGGTACGCAGGAAGGCTTCGCAACTGCGGGAGTGGAGTGCAGTCAATTTTTCGAGCCAGAGTTTGGATTCTTTAATTTCTTCTTCAATAATTTCGACTGCCTCACCGGCGCTTTCAGCAATCAGCCCCCCGAGCTGTTTTATTGACCGCTGCCTGAGGGATGCTACATTTCCGGGTGCGCATTCTTGGAAAAAGGCGTTTGCAAGTGAGTCCAGGTGCGTTTGAAGTTCTCTTCCCGGCAAAACCCCGTATGGAATTATAAGGATACGAACGGGGGGAAGCCGGATTCCTTGAATCTCGAGTGTCTCCCGGATCTCCTCCCGCGAAATTTCCGGAGCCCCTTTGTTGAGAACGAAAAGGCAGGGGGTGCCCCTGTGGACCACCTCGCGCAGGAAACCCGCCGGTACCTCATCCGCATATTTTTCCTGGCTTGCGACGAAAATAACAAAGTCGGCCGGTAGCGAGATGTTTTCCGCCGTATTTTTTCCGGCGTGATCAAGACTGTCCAGATCGGGAGTATCCACCAGGACCATATGTTGCATGTCTCCTCGCCGGTGGGTCAACAGCACTAGGCGGTCAGGCGTGCCCGATGTGGGCGGAGGTGCGGTTTCGTCTCCGTCGGGTCTTTGCACCGGGGGAAGGATACCGGCAGTTTCGGAAATTTCGGGGAACGACACGTGGGCATAAGCAATCGGTCCGTTGGTTTTAGGGCGCTCGATCCCCGAGGCGCTCAGGTTGCTACCGATCAGGGCGTTGAAAATAGAAGATTTCCCGGTGCCGGTTCCTCCTGCTATAACACACCAGAGAACCGAGGTTTTCCTTTTGAACTCCTGCGCCTGGAGGGCCTTTGAAATCGTTTCGATCAGCTTGTTCAGCCTGGTATGACGGTTGGTGAGGCCGGGGCATTGAAGCCCCTGGCGCGATAATCCGTCGAAGGGGGAAACCGGTTCGGGGTGAACAGGGGAATTCATGGTTTTTTGGTTCATATCAGGGCCTGAGGAAGCTGTTCAGCGATGCGTGGACACCGGCTGTGATTATGAAGCTGCTCTTGAACGCAGTTTAATCGAGAAATACACCACCGGTCAAGGCGGCATTCCCCAACCCTGATACGCTAATCGTTTCCCCCTCGAAAGGGGAAACAGGTATGAATAAAATTCACGCACTCAGCGCAGGATCAATTTTTTCCTGCAGCTATCCCCCGATATTTGAACCGAAATACCTGTTCAACAGTGCAGGGGAACATTATACGGCGACCGCGGCCTCGTCTTTTAGCTGCGACCTGTCGATCAGTTCGGTTGTATTGGCCGCCTTGTCGTACCAGCCTTCGTACAGGATCAGGTCGGGTGCGGCGTCCAGCGTGTTGTAATTTTTGACATTCACACTTCTGACACCGGCTTCCACCGGTGAATAGACCCGTACGTCGAACGCATTTTTGTTGTCCGGGCGTGGACGGACCACTGCCATCAGCTTCCACACAAAATCCGGGTCTTTTTTCATTTCCACGACAAGATGGCGACCAACCACTTCAGGTATCGCCTTCGGTTTCGGAAGGGCTTTTTGTTGAACGCCGGCGTCCGATTCAGCTTTTTTTGTCCAGAATTTCCAGTTCATAGCTGCTCCTATCTTTTGGTTCGGGGATTTCATTGTTGTGAAAACATACCGCAAAATTTGAGCCAAACATGTAAAAGTTTGCTTTTTCAAAAATGAATATTGTTCTATAATTCCGCGTATGAATCGGAGGTTCATGAACGCCCGAAGATATGTCGAGATAAGAGGCAGATTTTAATATGCATCATGTGAAATCCGAGAAGCGTCTCGGCGGTTCTGTTTTAAGGTTTATCGGAAGCTTTTGTTCCGGTTTTCAGGCCTTTCCCGGTCCTTTCTCTAAATCGGTAAATTTAATATTCCAGGTATTTGCTTGATGGTTCATCACGGAGATCGATTTCAGATTGGTTATGATCCCTGCATGCTTTGTCCGCGGCGCTGCGGTTCTTTTCGAAGCGGCTTTTCAGCCGGAGGCAGGGCGCCATACTGCGGGGAGTCTTCTACTCTCAGGCTGGCTTATGTTGGGCCTCATTTTGGAGAGGAACCCCCAATCACAGGAACCAGGGGCTCCGGCACGGTTTTTTTTTCCGGCTGTTCTTTGAAATGCAGCTATTGCCAGAACCATCAGATCACTCATCAAGCGATGGGGAAGGCTGCCACACTTGAGGAGCTCTTCGATCTGGTTACCGCCATGATCAATGATTCAGGGGTTCATAACATCAATATGGTGACTCCTGATCATTTTTTCCCCCATGTGTTCCATCTGGTGGAGAGGCTTAAAAAAGAAGGGTACGATCTTCCGATTGTCTATAATTTATCGGGGTACCAGTCGGTGGAAATGGTACGTGAGGCGGAGTCTCGTGCGGATATTTACCTTCCGGACTATAAGTACTCCGATGGAAAACTGGCGGCGGCTCTTTCGGGTTGCGGCAATTACCCTCGAATCGCGCTCGAAGCGATTGACGAAATGGTTCGGCAGAAAGGATTCCTTAATCGGTGGGGCGGGGCTTCATCGCCGGCGAGCCGGGGGGTTCTTGTCCGTCATTTGATTCTACCCGGGCACATCGAGAATTCTCTGGCTGCGGTCACTTCGTTGTTCGTGGAATTCGGCCGGGAGCTGCCCGTGAGCCTGATGTCCCAGTATCGCCCGGTTGTTCCCCAGAAGTACGAAGAATTAAACCGGGTGATCACTATGGAAGAATTCAACGTGGTTTATCAATATGTCCAGGAACTCGGTTTCGAGAATCTGTTCGTTCAATTCCCGGAGGGGAATGGGTGTGGCGGCGCTTTAAATGGACTTTTCGTTCCTGATTTCGCGAGGGAAAAAGTGTTTGAACGATGAACCTGACAGGCCTTTATTCGTGTTGTGGTAAGGTCGTTGTCAGCGGAGCGAAGGCGGAGCGGTTGTCGTTGTCGTAATCGGGAGATTTCATTGTGGACCATCGGTATCGGCGTCGGTATCGTCTGTTTTTCATGTAGTGCTTCCGTATCCGGCTGCGCCGGGGGCTTCGCTGCGGGACCTGGAAGAGATACTCCTCCTGGTTTTTGCGAAGGATTCTATATGAAGATGCTCTACTTGCTTTATGTCTCGATGGGTTTGTGGTACAAGAGCGACGGTATCTTGGAACGGGATTTCCGGGAAGGTGATGCCGGAAGGCTTCGTATTCAATAATTTTTTCCAGTGATTTCGCTTGTTGTTCACGAAAGGAGCGTGTTCCTATGGGTGCTTTGACTCCGTTTTACGAAGTTAATGAAGCCCTGGTAGCCATGGGTGCCGAAAAGCTGAACCTGTGCATGCAGCGCGGGATGTGCGCCGGTTCGTGCCCGTGGAGAATCGTCGGGGGTGAATTCAATATCAGGCTTTTGATACGCATGGCCCAGCTCGGAGTGGAGGGATACGAATCAGACGATGTTCTCTAGGGGTGTACGACCTGCAACAAATGCGTGCTTCGATGCCCCAGGGGAGTTACGATTATCGATATTGTAAGAGCCATGCGGGGGATGATTGCCCAGACCGGGGCAGCTCCCGCCATGCTTCGAACCATCGCCGGCAGTGTGCACAGCAACGGCAACCCGTGGTCCGAACCCCGGGAGAAACGCACGGCCTGGATGGAAGGCCTTGATGTTCCCCGGTTCGACGGCAGCCAGAAATACCTTCTTTTTGTCTGCTGCACTTCCGCTTATGACCCGAGGGGCAGGCAGGCAGCCAGGGCGCTCGTAAAAGTTCTCGATGCGGCCCGGGTGAGTTACGGTGTCCTGGACGGCTCGGAAAACTGCTGCAGTGAATCGATGAGGAAAATCGGGGAAGAGGAGCTTTTCGTCTCGATGGCTTCGGTGAACGTCGAACTTATGAATGACCTGGGCGTTAGCAGGATAATCACGACATCCCCTCATTGCATGTACACTTTTCTCAACGAGTACCCGGAATTTGGAGGCCGCTGGGACGTGTTCCATTATACCCAGGTTTTGGCCGAGGCCCTCGACTCCGGAGACCTCGAGATCTCTCATCCGCTCGAAGCGGTGGTCACCTATCACGACCCTTGTTATCTGGGTCGTCACTCAGGTGTTTACGAGGCGCCCAGATCCCTTCTGGAGGCCGTTGCCGGCGGGGGGCTTGCAGAGATGGAACGAAACCGCGAGGACAGCCTGTGTTGCGGCGGCGGCGGCGGGAGGCTCTGGATGGAAACAAGGCCCGAATGGCGCTTCTCGGATCTCCGCATCCGAGAGGCGTGCGGAACAGGGGCTTCGATTTTGGCGACGGCCTGCCCTTACTGTATTTCGATGCTGGAGGACAGCCGCAAAACCACCGGAAACGAGCAGGTGATCCAGGTTAAAGACCTGTCGGAATTGGTAGCGGAAGCTTTATAATAATCAACGAGGCCGATCAGGCCGTTTTGTTTTGGGTAAGATGAAAATAGCTTATCTTGATTGTTTTTCAGGGGTCAGCGGGGATATGTTTCTCGGTGCGTTGCTGGATGCCGGGTTGCCTTTCGAAGATCTCCGGAAAGTGCTCGCGACATTGCCGCTGGACGGGTACCGGATCGACTCGGAAACCGTGTTGAGAAGCGGGATCGGCGGCCTCAGCTTCAAGGTCCATTTGGAGGGCAGGGAACATCACCACCGCAATGTGGGGATGATTCGAGAAATTATCAGTTCATCAGGTTTGAGTGAATGGGTCAAGGAGCGGAGCATCGAGATGTTCGAACGTCTTGCGCGGGTTGAGGGCGCTGCGCATGGAAAGGACCCGGAGAAGGTTCATTTTCACGAGGTGGGTGCGGTCGATTCGATAATCGATATTGTTGGCAGTGTCTACGGCATCGAGGCTCTCGGGGTGGAGAATCTCCATGTTTCGGCCCTGCCTCTCGGCTCGGGCTTTGTTGAGTGTGCTCACGGTTCGATCCCTCTGCCGGCACCGGCCACCGTTGCATTGCTGGAGGGAGTGCCGGTTTATGATTCGGAACAGCGCCGTGAAATGGTGACGCCGACCGGTGCGTTGCTCGTGACCTCACTGGCTGAATCTTTCGGCGGGATGCCGCCAATGACGATACGCAGGGTGGGGTACGGCGCCGGGAGAAGCGATCCCCGGGGAAAACCCAATCTGCTCCGGCTTATTCTGGGGGAGTCTGCGACAGGGGCCGACACCGAGACTGTCGCCGTCATCGAAACGAATGTGGATGACATGACACCCGAAAGCGTCGGTTTCCTGATGGAGCGGCTTTTCGAGGCCGGTGCGCTGGATGTTGCTTTTTGCCCGGTTCATATGAAGAAAAACAGGCCGGGGGTACGAATAGAGGTCATTGGACGTCCTGCGGACAAGGATGACCTTGTCGGCGTGGTTTTGCGGGAAAGTACATCCCTTGGAGTCCGATACCGCTACAGCGCCAGAATGATACTGGAACGGAGGCGGGTTACCGTGGAAAGCCCTTGGGGGCCACTTCCGGTCAAAGAGGTGGACGGGCCCGAAGGGCGCAAGATCTATATGCCTGAGTTCGACGAATGCAGGAAGGTGGCGATCGAGAGGAATATAGCATTAAAAGAGATTTTTGCCTGGGTGAATGCACTGGGAGATCCCTGGCGGAGATAAAAAGGCGGACGGCCCTGAATCCACCATCTAAATTTCTCCATGAAAAATATTAATGGTGGATCAGCGACGGGTATAGGTGCTTGATGTGGAAATGCCGTTTTGATAACGTTTCGTACCGCACGGCCAAGGCCCGGTCCGGGAAGGGCGGGGGAATTTTGAACCTGATCGCGGTATGGTTCGGCAGCGGTCTTTCGCCGGTGGCACCCGGCACAGCGGGGACACTCGCCGCGGTCCCTTTGATTTTAATAGCCGGGTGCTTCGGGCTTTTCGTAAAAATTGCCTTGCTCGTCGTTTTGATTTTTGTGGCCGTTTGGAGTTCCGATTTCTATCGGCGCCGCTCTGGGGTCGAAGATCCACCGGAAGTCGTTGTCGACGAAGTGGTTGGGTTTTTCACAACCGTGGGTTTGTGGAAACCCTCCTGGAGCCTTCTGCTTGCGGGATTTTTGTTGTTTCGTTTCTTCGATATCGTCAAGCCGTTTCCTGTAGGAATGGCAGAGAGGCTCCCCGGAGGCCTGGGGATCGTCGCGGACGATCTGGTGGCCGGTATTTACAGTGCCCTGGGCCTGTGGGGTCTTTTTTTTGCAGGGGTTTTGTCGTGATGCAGTCGGGAAGCGCGGGATGAATTGCGAGATAATAACCATAGGCGATGAGTTGACTTCGGGGAAGGTACTTGATGTCAATTCCCGATACGCATGCCGACGGCTTATTGATGCAGGCCTGCAGGTTACGCGTATTACATGCCTCGGAGACGACCAAAGGGCCGTTTCCAGCGAGCTCGAACAGGCGATGCGGCGGGGCGGTTTCGTGATCGTGACCGGGGGGCTCGGTTCGACGGTGGATGATATCACCTGTGAAATCGCCGCCGGCGCGTTCAGGCTTCGGCTGATACGCCATCCGGAGGTTTACCGGAGCCTTTTGCGCTATGCAGATGAAACGGGGGCGAAGATAAACCGTCCTCTTGAAAAGCTGGCGATGCTGCCGGAAGGAGCTGAACCCCTGGATCCGGAAGGTACAAGCTGCGGTTTCAAGATCAAGGGCGGAGATGCGGATTTTTTTTTCCTTCCGGGAGTGCCGGAACAGATGCGCCGCTTGCTGGACCATTTCGTGATTCCCGGAATCATGAGGGTCTACGGTCCACTCGATAGGCTTTTTCAGCGTGTCCTGAAGCTATATGGCATCGGGGAATCCCGGGTGGCGGAAATACTCGACGACCTGCAGCGTTCTGAGCCGGATGTAATTTTCGGTTTTTATCCCAGGTTTCCAGAAATTCACGTGACTCTGAACTTCAGAGGGCTGGATGAAAGGCAGGCTCATGAAATTCTTGAACGCGTGCAGAACGCAGCCTGTGATCTTTTAGGGGCTTTTGTCTTCGCGGTGGGAGACCGTACAATGGCGCATGTGGTTGGGGGACTTCTACGCAGGCATGGTTTGAGTGTCGCTCTGGCAGAATCCTGCACCGGCGGCCTGATAGGGCATCTTTTGACCGGCGAGGCCGGAAGCTCTGAATACTTCAAGGGAGGGTGCATCGTTTACAGCAACGAAGCTAAAATGGATCTCCTGGGTGTCAACCCGGACACGCTGCATGCTCACGGGGCGGTCAGTGGATCGACGGCCTGTGAGATGGCCTCCGGCGTCCGTGGACGTCTGCGGGCCGACATAGGGGTAGCGGTTTCCGGGATAGCAGGCCCTGGCGGGGGAAGCTTCGAAAAGCCCGTCGGTACGGTTCACCTCGGTTTCTGTTCGGAGAAGGAACTTTTCAGCGGGCGGTACAGGTTCCAAGGGTCCCGGGACCGTATCAAGACCGAGGCGGCGATGATGGCCCTGGATTGGATCAGGCGGTATCTCAATGACTATTCGTTCCTTCCTGGCCTTTGAATTGCCGGGGCCTATTAAATCTGTGCTGTCAGATACGTTGGAAGGCTTGAAAAAAAGCGGCCTTGACATCCGATGGGCTGCTGTTGAAAAAATCCATTTGACGGTGGTCTTTTTGGGTGATGTGCCTGAAGAGATGTTGGAATTTATAAAAGAATCCGCAGCGACAGTCTGCTCCGGCTACGAATCTTTTACCGTTGCACTGAAGGGGCTTGGAGTTTTCGGGCCTCCGCGTAGGCCGCGTGTGCTGTGGGCGGGAGTGTCCGGGGAAACATCCCGAATGAGTGCGTTCAAGCATGAACTTGTTGACGCGCTTGCACCTGTCGGCGTAAAGATTGACAAAAGGGCCTTCAGGCCTCATTTGACCCTGGGCAGGTTCCGCAGCGGCGGCCACGGAAATGTTTTCGAGCGTTATGACGGCATTCAATCTGATGAATGCCGGCTCGGCGAACTGGTGCTGTTTAAGAGTGATCTCACGCCCAGGGGTGCTGTTTACACCGTACTTGAGCGGATGCCGCTGAAGGACGCGACCGTCGTGGACGGGGAGAAAGATCGATGATAATGGAGGGTTTGTGATGGAGAAGGAAAAAGCGGTCGAACAGGCCATATCTCAAATCGAAAAACAATTCGGACGCGGATCTATAATGAAAATGGGTGAACAGGCGGTGATTGATATCCCCGCCATTTCAACAGGCTCTCTTTCTCTGGATCTGGCTCTCGGTATAGGAGGAGTTCCCCGCGGCAGGGTGGTGGAAATATACGGGCCGGAGTCTTCCGGCAAAACCACTCTTGCACTGCACGTCGCGGCGGAAGCCCAGGCGATGGGAGGGATGGTGGCGTTCATCGATGCCGAACATGCGCTGGACATAGGGTATGCCCGCAAACTGGGAGTCGATGTGGACAGCCTGCTGGTGTCCCAGCCGGATACAGGAGAACAGGCGCTCGATATCGCGGAGATTCTTGTCCGGAGCGGGGGCATAGACGTTTTGATAATCGATTCGGTCGCGGCTCTGGTGCCAAGGGCCGAAATAGAAGGGGAAATGGGGGATCAACACGTAGGCCTTCAAGCGCGTCTCATGAGCCAGGCTCTCAGGAAACTCACTTCCTGCATCAGCAAATCCCGGACATGCGTGATTTTTATCAACCAGATAAGGATGAAAATCGGGGTGATGTTCGGGAATCCTGAAACAACCACCGGAGGAAACGCTCTCAAGTTTTACGCCAGCCAGCGCCTTGATATCCGACGCATCGGGGCCATAAAGGAAGGCGACCAGATTATCGGCAACCGAACCCGTGTGAAAGTGTTGAAAAACAAAATCGCACCGCCTTTCAAAGAGGCGGAATTCGACATCATATACGGTCACGGGATATCCAAGGAAGGCGATATTTTGGACTTGGCGGTTGACATGGGGTTCGTCCAAAAGAGCGGGGCCTGGTATTCCTTCGGTGAAGAACGAATAGGGCAGGGCAGACAGAACGCCAAGGCTTTTTTGATGGAGCATGAAGACGTTCTGGCCAAGCTGAAGTCGCTTATCCTTGAAAAGACCGGGCTCGAGCGGATTGATGGGAAAAAGAATGCGGAACCGGAACCTGTCGAGAAGTAAATCCTTGAAGTTTTATTAAAATAGAGATGAAATTCGTAACTGTTAAAGACTGGAAAAAATAATGAATTCACGAGAAATAAGACGGATTTTTCTGGAGTTTTATAAGGAAAGGGGTCACGAGATCGTCGAAAGCTCCTCGCTTGTTCCGAAGGATGATCCTTCCTTGTTGTTCACCAATGCCGGCATGGTACAGTTTAAAAGACTTTACCTTGGAGAGGAAAAACGGGCGTACACACGCGCTGCCACCTCGCAGAAATGTGTGCGAGCCGGCGGCAAACACAACGACCTGGAACAGGTCGGTTATACGTTGCGACATCACACTTTCTTTGAAATGCTGGGTAATTTCTCGTTCGGCGATTATTTCAAGGAGGAGGCAATATCCTGGGCATGGGAGCTTTTGACCCGGGTCTACCTGATTTCACCGGAGAGGCTGTATGTTTCAGTGTTCAAAGACGATGACGAGGCCCTGAGGCTGTGGCGTGACAAGGTCGGGATGGCACCGGAAAAAATCGTCAAGCTCGGAGAAAAGGATAATTTCTGGGCGATGGGGGAAACCGGCCCCTGCGGACCATGCTCGGAAATATATTTCGATCAGGGTCCGGATTTTTCATGTGGCAGGAAAGATTGTGCACCGGGCTGCGACTGTGAGAGGTACCTCGAAATATACAATCTTGTTTTCACGCAGTTCGACCGCCAACCCGACGGGAGCTTCGAGCCTCTTCCGAACCCCAACATTGACACAGGAATGGGGCTCGAAAGGCTCGCTGCGGTTATACAGGGAGCTCCTTCGAACTACGAAACCGATATTCTAAGGGGGCTTGTTGCGTATGTAGAGGAACTCTCCGGGACCGCCTATGCAAAAGGTGGGCGGGAGGATGTTGCGTTTCGGGTGATATCGGATCATGCACGGGCTGCAGCATTTTTGATCGCAGACGGTGTCATGCCTTCGAACGAAGGACGGGGTTATGTTCTCCGAAGGATAATCCGTAGGGCGGCTCGGTTCGGCCATGTGCTTGGACTCATCGGTTCGTTTCTGTATTTGGTGTGCGGAAAAGTCGTGGAATTCATGGGGGAGGATTACCCCGAGCTCATGCGGGCCGGAAGCTTGATAAACGGACTGGTGGTCAATGAAGAGAAGCGATTTTCAGATACACTGGCTTACAGTATGAAGGTTCTTGAAGAGGAAATCTCGCTGATCAAGCAGAAAGGCGGGAAATTGATCTCCGGGGATACGGCTTTTAAACTGTACGACACTTACGGGCTGTCTATCGATATAGTGCGCGATGTGGCGCGTGATAACTGCTTGGATGTGGACACAGAGGGTTATGAAGCGGCAATGGTGAGGCAGAGGGCGAAAAGCCAGGAGTCCTGGCGTGGGAGCGGAGAAGAAGCCGTTCCTGAAGTCTATCTGAAGATGGTCGGCCGTGGTTTGATAAGCCTGTTCGTCGGATACGATACGCTGTCGGTGGATGCGACTGTCACAGCCCTGGTGGCGGACGGTGTAGAAACGAATGAGGTTGTGACCGGCTCCGAGGTCGAAGTTGTTCTTGACCGCACGCCGTTTTACGGAAGAGCGGGAGGACAGGTGGGTGATAGTGGAACGATTGCCTTCGATTCCGGTTCGCTTGAGGTGGAGGATACCCTGAAACCCTGTCCGGAGCTTATAGTCAATAAGGTCAGGGTGGTTTCCGGCCACCTTCATGTGGGAGACAGGGTCCGGGCCACGGTGCATGGTGGAAAAAGGGCCGCGACCGCCCGCAATCACTCAGCTACCCATTTAATGCATGCAGTTTTGCGGGAATTACTCGGAGATCATGTTAAGCAGGCAGGCTCGCTCGTATCGTCTGAAAGACTCCGTTTCGATTTTACCCATTTCGCGCAGGTAGACTTCGAAACCATCCAGGAACTGGAACGAAGGGTGAATCGATATATAACCGACAATTTACCCGTGGAAACCATGGTGATGACAAAAGAAGATGCGATGAAAACCGGTGCAATGGCTATTTTCGAAGAGCGGTACGGTGCCGAAGTCAGAGTCGTTGGTGTGGGCGAGGGAGTCAGCAGAGAACTGTGCGGCGGTACTCACGCACGGAGGACGGGAGACATAGGGTTGTTCAGGGTGGTTGCAGAAACGTCCGTGGCGGCCAATGTGCGCCGCATCGAAGCGATTACCGGTGAGGCGGCTCTGGCGCATGACCAGTGGCTCGAACAGACACTGCGTTCGGCCGCGGTGCTCCTCAAAACCACAATGGACGGAGTCGAAGAAAGGCTTACGCGATTTATTAAGGAATATAAAGATAAAGATCGTGAAATACAATCTCTTAAATCTAAATTGATCGCCGGGAAACCTGATGACATTCTTGCCGGCGTCCGCGAGATAGGCGGTGTCAAGGTGATCGCCAGGAAACTCGAGGCGGATTCCCCAAGGGATTTGCGTGAAGCCGCGGACCGGATAAAGGACCAACTGCGGAAAGGCGTGGTAGTGGTCGGGGCCGACAACGCCGGCCGGGCTATGCTTACCTGCGTGGTAACCAAAGATCTGACCGGACAGTTTCATGCGGGGCGTATTATCACGAGGCTCTCCGGGATAGTCGGAGGAAAAGGCGGTGGAAGGCCGGACATGGCCCAGGGAGGCGGATCGAAGCCTGAATTGCTGTTTTCAGCGCTGGAGGAGTTCTACAGGATTGTCGAAGAAATTGTAAATGGTTGACGATCGGACTACCACCACATAGGCGCCCGGTCTCCTGAGTGGTCAAAGGGAATAATTCTGCGGAACCATGATTTTGAACCTTCCTCCTGATCTTTTATGTTTTGCATGCATATATTCAGGCTTTCCAGCGCATGCAGGTACTGGCCGAAGTCGGGGTAGCTTTCCAGCAGGTAGATGTAACGGTCCCGGGCTGCCTCATATTTTTTCTTTTTCAGGTAGAAATCCGCAACGAAGAGTTCATGGCGGACCAGAGATGTATAGCATTCGGTGAGTTTTCTGCGGGCTCGGGCCGAATAAATTGAGCCAGGAAATCTTTCGAGAAGCCGTTCAAATTGATCCATGGCGTTGCGGGTGGCGGTCTGATCCCTGTCGATGCCGCGCATCCGGCTGAAATGGCACATGCCCTTTTGATAGAGGGCATAGGGTACGGCTGAATTTTTCGGATGCAGCCGTTCGAATTCGTCATAGGCATCGTAGGCTTCTTCATAAAGCTCACGTCTGTATAATG
>OMKS01001270.1_pt1 | contig 22709 bp, 17 predicted proteins | sample 1674721 | NCBI WGS metagenome assembly OMKS01 (sample SAMN06264996, study PRJEB25208) | sediment metagenome | isolation source: hot spring sediment | place: USA: California | collected 2014-09-02
GATTTAGATAGTCTGCCTTGTAAATACGGTAGTTTGAAGCGTGATAATTGCTCAGTATATAGAAATATTCCCTGTCGGGATAGGGGATAAAACTGCCTTTGCGGTTTCTGGTGAGAGATTGCCAGCCGCTGTCTGATTGGCGGTCAAGGAGGAGAAGCTCATTTTCATTACCTACAAGCTCAGCAATGAGAAAAAGCCAGCGTCCATCAGAGGATATTTTCAGCTCGGGCCACTCTTCTTTAGGGCGATTTTTCCCAAAAATATGTTCATCATCTTGGTAATCGTTGCCAATTTTGTGAAACCATACGTGGCGATAATAGACACGCTCCGGGTCTGGGCGAGTGCCAGGCAGGGGATATCGAGTATAATAGAAAGCGCTTTCATCGGGCAGCCAGGCGATGGAACATGCACGGGTGTGAGGGATGCTATCAGAAAGGGTTTTACCGCTGTTAATTTCCAAAATATAGAGAGTACTCAGCTCACTGCCGCCTGCCGAAAGTCCGTAAGCAATATAAGCCCCTTTAGGCGAGACAGAAAACCAGTCAATGCTGATGATACCGTCTGCCTGCATTGTATTTGGGTCCAGGAGAATTTCTTCATCGGTGAAATCGGGATTGCTCTGTATAAGAACGCGTTGGTTTTTTCCAGACAACTGTTTGGTATAAAAATAGGCGTTGTCGCGAATGGTCGGCAGATTGACAGATTCCTGGCCTAAAAGCTCAGTGAAGCGTTTTATAAGGAATTCCCGCTGTGGAAGCGTATCTAAAATGGATCGTGTATAGCGGTTTTGGGCATCTGTCCAGGCCTTTGTTTCCGGTGAGTCTCCATCCTCAAGCCATCGGTAATCATCACGCAAGACCTGAGAATAGAGTGTATCATAGACTGCTATGGTGGCGCTCACCGGGGGCTGAAATCTTTTTTCCTTCACCGGTCTTGGATCGCAACCTGTAATGCCTGCCAAAATGGGAAGTATTAACAATGTGATAGACTTATATGGTATTTTTCCCCAGGGCAATTTCATTTTTCCCCCTCGTGATCCCAGTCTGAATGTCTGCCAGACGGGCTATTGTGAATTTTCTGCAGGGTCATATTGCTGTGAATCTAATTCAAATGCAGCCATAAATCAAGTTTGCTGATGAGTTTCAAGCTACTAAAATTGTCAATCAGGGCAAAGTTCCCCTGCCGGAATAATCCAGCAGATATCGTTTGAACTTTTTTAATCCTGTTTTTGCCTGCTCGATATAAAATTTTTCAATCCAAAAGATCGTGGGACACGCGTTTTTACTCTTTGTTTGGTGTTTTTCCTGCACATAATAAGGTATAAGTCTGGAGTCGAGGATGGCTTTTGCTTGTTTTATGTCTGTGGCTTTTTGAAGCTCCAGGACAGGCAGGAAGCTCAGATTGTCATCAGTAAATTCTTCTGGAATAACCTCCAGCTCTTTTAGGGAATCCACAAGCGGTACCCCGCAGTCTGAGCACTCAGTGAATTTTTTCCCATACTCTTTACGACATAGCGGACAATACATCTTTATCTCCTCAAAACAGAGTAATGAGTTTTTTTCAAGATTTCCAGAGAAAAGAAAAAAACTCAAAAATAACAGAGAAACCACTGCTGTCCTAAATAATCTGGAATGCGATGGTGAAGCAATTATTTACTATCAGTTACAAAACAAGATTGTATATTTCTTAGTGGAACCCTAAGAAGCACATCTGGTATTCTCATACTATTTCATCTTAATTTGGCTTGATCTGTCAGGGGACGGACAGGTCCAAATTAAGCAACACTTCGACTCCGCTCAGTGACCGCACTTCGACCCTTCGACAAGCTCAGGATACCACTCCGCTCAGTGACCGGGGCTGTCACAAATTCGGGGAAGATTCTGCCTTCAAACACAATCTTCTTTTTCCCGACCCCGTGAAAGAATATTTCACAGGGCGTGAAGGCCTGGGTTAAAACAGCCGGAGAAATGAGATTTACGAATTGAATAGTTTTATTTTGGACAGATGTGCAGAGAGGGTATAGTCGTCAATATGTGGAATTTGCAGGCCAGAGACAGCTATAAAAAGCAGGAATCTAAGGGTAGAAGCAGTCGTTATTTTATTGTAATAGGTTTATTTAGCTCGAAATCCCAGAGGGCGCTGCGTTTCAGGTCGTAATAGCTTAGCCACAGCAATTGGAGGCTTGTGTAGTAATTTTTTCTGGCACTGTTTTGACTTTCCTGAGCCAGGAGTAGAGATGTAATATTAACTTTCCCAATGAGATATCTGTTTCGTGCTACATCGAAGCGGCGGATGGCAATAGTGTCGGCTCTGGCAGCGACTTCCAGTTGCTTTTGAAGTCGCAGCAGTTCACGGATGTAGTGGCGGATTTGTTGGTCGTAGAGCGCTTCATCGTAGCGGGCATGAATATCGGCAGCTTTCTCCATAGCAAGGTTTTCCAGAATGCGTGCCTTTCGTTCTCCAGCATTCCAAAGAGGCATATTTAGCCGCAGTGTGAGTCGCTGCTGGTTGAGAAGATTCCGGAAAAGATTAGGAAAAGTCTGGGCTGTCTGGTCAAATCCGGCGCTGGCGGAAAGGGTAATATCAGGTTTTCGTGCAGCTCTGGCCTGTTTAACGCGGTATTGATACTGAAATTGCGACAGATGATGCTGGAGATGGAGCAGGCTGTATTCCCTGGCGTTTGAAACAGCTTCATTTTCATTAAGCTCGATTTTAGGAAAAGCAGGTGGCAGGGCTAAATGTAAATTGACGGATTCAGTCAGGCCTAAAATTAGTTTAAGCTCAAGAAGGGCCATTTCGTGTCGGGAGCTGGCCGTGGAAAGGCTGAGCTGTGCATTCATTCTGGCGAGTTCGCTTTCCAGAAGCTCATTTTCAGCGATGCGACCCACGTCATAGCGACGTTGAGAGAGATAATAGATGCTGTCATTTACCGCAAGATTGACTTTAGAAATTTCCATCTCCATTGCCGCCACAACAGCGCCGAAATAGGCTTGTATGATTTCCCTGTCATTACGCAGCATCTTATCAAGAAGCTGGCGTTTCTTAAGCTCATAGTCCCGACGATTGAGTTCTCGCTGGTAGCGGTTTTCGTTGGCTTGAAAAAGGGGCTGCTCTATGCCGGCTACCAATGGTGAGCTTTGATAGTAGAAATCATCAGTATTGCCAAAAAGGTCAACCCGCCGCAAGCCACTGCTGAGATATACAGAGCCACCAGAAAAGGTGAGTCGCTGCATCAGGTTGAGATTGAGAGATGAATACATCTGACTCTGAGGTAAAAATTTTACACTACCGTCGGGCTGGGTAATGGAATTTATTGAGCGATTCAGGCCTGGCGCTTCACCGGAAAGTGTGAGCTGAGGTTTATAGCGGGCTTCATCTGCCAGAAAATCAGCTTCGATCTGAACGAGTTCCTGGCGCAGCGCAGCGGCTCCCGGCCCCTGTTTTCGTCCAAGCTCAATACATTCATCCATTGTAAAAGAGATAGTCTGAGCTGAAAGTACTACGCCAATGAGCATTAAAGGGCTGTATTTAAAAATTTTCATAAAAATCCTGACATTTTATTAAGTAGATATATTTGAAATTTTGCTTGGCGTGGAATTTTATTGCTTGCCTATGTTCTATATTAAAAATTTGTATCATATAATTGCCAATATTCAGATAACTGAGATCTCATTCATGTCTTAAGCTGACGATAGGGTCTTGTTTGGCTGCATTTCTGGCGGGAAAAATTCCAAAAACAAGCCCGGTACTCATCGCTACTGTCAATGAGATAAACACAGAAGCTGGCCGAATGATTGTGACGATTCCAGAGCTGCTTTCAATGGCGAGACTGAGTGTATAGCCGGTCATTAGCCCGATTATTCCACCTGAGATGCTTATCATCAGGGCTTCTAAAAGAAATTGCAGTAAAATATCATACCGTGTAGCGCCCAGGGCTTGCCTGATGCCGATTTCTTTGATTCGCTCCATGACAGAGGCCAGCATAATATTCATAATGCCGATGCCGCCGACTATGAGAGAAATAGAGGCAATAGCGCCTAAGACAAAATTAAAAATTTGTCTGGTACGCTGTTCTTGTTTTAGAAGTAATTCTGGTACAATGACTTCAAAATCTACCTGATTATTGTGCCTTCGCTGCAGCAGGCGGCTAATTATCTCGGTTACATTCCCCACATGGCGGCTGTCATTGACTTTGACGACGAGCCTGTCAATCTGATGACTCTGATTTTTTTCGTTGCCATTATTTTCACGAGCCTGCACTAAAAGTTCCGGTGTAATTCGGGTTCTGTTTTTTACCCGCAAGAGCGCCGTATTAATGGGTGTATAAACGTCCATATTGTAGTTACGAATGCCCAGGCGGCTTAGATCTTTGTCAGTGAGGGACCATTGGTTTAGAACACCGACAACGGTGAACCATGTACGGCCACATTTGATCGGCTTGCCTAGGGGCTCTTCTCCCTGAAAAAATCGGGCAGCGATACCATAACCGATAATTGCTACCGGCCGGGCATTTTCGTGATCACGCGGTGAAAACCAGCGACCTTTTTGCAGTTGAAAAGGGAGCATCTGGAAATAGTGTTCACCGATACCCACCAATTTACCGCTGCGCTTGAAGCCGGCACGTATAATTGTTGTTTCCAGCACCATCTCGGGGCTAACAAAATCAACGAAAGGAATTATTTTCTGAATATTTTCCGCGTCTTCAAGCGTCAGGCCTGGAGAGTGGCGGCGCTTCCTATTTTGATTGTTATCATTTTCAATGATATTTCCTTCTTCCTGAAAAACCAGGGGCTGAATGACAATATTATTGACGCCCAAAAGTTTCATCTGCTGCATTATCTCTTGGCGGGCACCTTCTCCGATACTCAGCATGGCAATAACAGAAGCGACTCCGAAAATAATACCAAGACTTGTTAAAATTGCCCTCAATTTATTTTGAAAAATAGCGCCAAAGGCGATTGATAGATTGAGTCGGATTTTTTGTGGAAGGGGTCGCTTATGGCTCATTGGACAGATGGTAGTGGTAGAGGCAAGATAGGGAGCTGTTCTGCACCTTCAGGAATATTCAATAAAACCTTATCGGTTTGCTTTAAGCCGCCGCTGATTTGAATATGCGTGTCATTTGAAAGCCCAGGCAAGACCTGCCGGCGATGGAGGCTGCTCTCTTTGCGGGTGTAAACCCAGGTGAGTGAATCATTGGCATGCACTGCCTCTAATGGTAGGCTGATAACGGAGTCAAGGCTGGCCACGAGGATTTCATTGGAGGTTGTCATAGCAGGGCGAAGTGTGCTGTCAGTCTGGTGAATTTCTATAATCACTTCAAAAACTTTTGAATCTGAGTTGGGAAGCTGTTCGCCAATATTGGCAACATTTGTTACTTCTCCTGTGAGAATTTTATTAGGGTCAGCATCAAGGCGGAGCGTGGCGCTTTGACCTGGTCTGACCTTTTGAATATCCACTTCGCTGATATAGGTTAGGCTCTGCATCACTGTGAGGTCTGGAAGAGTGGCCACAACTGGGTCCCAGGCATTGACGGTGCTTCCCTCTGTTTTTCGACGGCCATTCCATTCACGGGCGTAAATGACCATTCCTCTTTTTGGGGCAAATATAGTAAATCCCTTCATTAGCTCCCGGTAGTCTGTCAATCTTTTTTTCTTAATAAGCAATTCTGTTTCTGCCTCGCGCATCTGGGCAGTGGCTTTCTGAACCATGGTAACATAGTTTTCCCGAGCCTGTTGAAGGCTGCGTATTGCTTTGTCATAATCTATTTCCGCTTGCCTGGCAACAGAGGGCGCTTCATAGCGGCTCTGCTCTTTATATAAAAGACGCTCTTCCAATGCATATTTCAGGTTTATGAGATCATTTCGGGCATTGGCTAGAGTCAGGGTGCAATCTAGCTTCACCTGCTCAAAGCGAGACTCAAACTCTTGTATGGAGAGCTCCTCATCTTTAATCTTGCTTTCCAGCTCGCTTTTATCCAGCTCTGCAACAAAGGCTCCGCTGTCAACCACTGTACCTTCTGGCACGATTTTATGAATTTTCATCTCCCATATCCGAGCGCTGCGAACGTTTGCAGGCCCTTTAATATCTACAGAGTTTTTTGCCTGAAGCTCACCTGTGCTTGTAATCGTTACCTGAAATAGTCCTATGTTGGGTGAGATGAAAATATCTTCCCCACCGGCAATAACCTTTTTTCCAAAACCAGATAACCAGACTAAAAAGATGATTAGAGCAGCCAGGGCAGATACGATCAGCCATTTTTTCAAATCAAATCTCCATTTTAGCTATAAAGCGTCTCAATAATATCTTTGTATTTTTCATTTACCACTTTGCGCTTAACCTTTAAGCTGGGTGTAAGTTCCCCGGAGTCTATGCTAAATTGTTCTTTCAGGAGAGCAAATGTTTTTACTTTCTCATAATTGCCCAAATCAATGCTCAAGCGGGCAATGCGCTGTTTGTAGAAAGCAATCACTTCAGGAATTTTCACTAAATCGGCAAAGCTTTTCCATTGCAGACGCTCTGTTGCGGCCCATTCTTCGAGAGCCGGGAAATTTGGTACGATAAGGGCTGATATGTATTTTCTGCTTTCCCCAATAGCAACTGCCTGCTCGATGAAATGGTCTTGTCCTAAAATCATTTCAATGCGTTGTGGAGCAATATTTTTTCCTCCAGACGTAATGATCAGGTCTTTGATGCGGTCTGTGATGTGCAGAAAGCCTTCATCGTCAATGAATCCCACATCACCGGTATGCAGCCAGCCATCACGCAGCGTTTCGGTGGTGGCGGCCTCATTTTTATAGTATCCCTTCATAATGTTGGGACCTCTAGCGAGAATCTCACCGCTGTCATCAATTTTCACCTCACATTCAATGCCAGGGCGGCCGACACTGCCAAATTTAAAAGCAGTCGGTGTGTTGGCAGTGATAAGGGGGGATGATTCTGTCAATCCATAACCTTGACAGATGAGAAGACCGGAAGCCAGAAAGAATGATTCGATTTCGCGATTAAGTGCAGCGCCGCCGGCAGAAAGAAAGTTTTTAGGGCCGCCCAGGACATCCCGCACTTTATGAAGGGCCAGTCGGTCAGCAAGGACATAAAGAGATTTCAACACAGGGCTCGTCCACTTTTTATGAAATTTCCTGCTATGATAATTGGTGCCGGTTTTGACTGCCCAATAAAAAATGCGGCGGCGAATAGCGCTGGATTGCTCAATTTTTTCCATAACGGCGCCATAAATTTTCTCATAGAGGCGGGGCACGCTCACCATAATTGTTGGCCGGGCATCCTGCAGATAAGCTAATACCTCCTTGGGGTCTGATACATACCAGTTGGCGGCGCCTCGGGCTAAAACAAAATAGCTCCAGCTTCGTTCATAAACATGGCTTAGTGGCAGAAAGCAGAGGCTTCGGTCCTTTGGGCTTACTTTAAAATCTTTTTCTACAGCCCTGATTTGATGATCAAAATTCCCATGTGTCAGCATAACCCCTTTGGGCTCTCCGGTGGTGCCGGAAGTATAGATGATGCTGGCTACAGTTTCGGGATTCATCGCTTCATAGCGGCGCTCAAGCTCTTGACGCTCGTCGTCCTTGATGGCTGTCAGTAAGTCGTGTAGGCAATATACACCTTTTGTTTCATCTGCCAGCTCTTTTTCAAAAGCGATGATTTTTTCCAGCCCGGGACAATTCTTCTTTGCTGCCAGGGCTGCATCCAGGCGGTTTTTGTCATCAACAAAAAGGACGCGGATTTGTGAATCGTTTACAATCCAGGCCAATTGTACCGTTGAATTGGTAGCATAAACAGGAACGGTTACAGCGCCGGCGCTATAGATTCCATAATCTGCAATTGCCCACCAGGGTGAGTTTTGGCTGTAGATCCCTATATTTTCATCTCTCTTTACACCCAGGCGAAGCAATGCCGCGCCAAGCCGCTCGGTTTTTAATAGCAGTTCGTCAAAGCGGATTCCCTGCCAGCCATCAGCAGTTTTATACATCATGGCCGTGAGGGAGCTAAACTGGCTGGCGCCCTTGCGAACGATTTCTGTTAAATTCTTATATTTATTCATTCAAACACCTCCGTTAATTCGAATTTACAAAGCCTAAGTAAAATATTTAGCTGTTTTTTCGATATTAGCATAAAAATGATTCAGGAAAAGACAACAAAAGCGCTGTGAAAAGCGGCATATTAATTATGTTACCATAAAAAATCATATTTTTGTTTTTTTATTTAGGCTCGGCCCATTTACTAATCCAGACGCTGAGCTCATAAAGCATTATGACGGGAAGGGCCATCATAATCTGGCTGAATGGGTCTGGCGGCGTAAAAAAAGCGGCAATAATAAAGATTGCTACGACAGCATAGCGTTGAATTCTGCGCATCAGTTGATATGTCAATAGCCGGAAACGTGTCAATATGAAGCTTAGCACCGGCAGCTCGAAAATCGTGCCCATACCCAGCATCAGCACTACAACAAAATTGATGTACTGGTCCAGGGCCACATTGGGAACGATATCTTCGGGAAAATTGATTCCCAGGAGAAATTCCAGGGCAATGGGCAGTACCAAATAGTAAGCAAATGCAGTTCCCAGCAAAAAATTGAGAAAGGTGACCAAGATGACCGGTATGGCATATTTTCGCTCCTGAGGCTTCAGCCCGGGCCCGATAAACTGCCAAAGCTGCCAGACCCAGACGGGAATCGCCAAAATGAACCCAACAGCAATTGAGACCATAATCTGGATAACAAACATTCCCTGAACTTTGAGCACCTGCAGCTTCAATGGTTCAGTTAAGGAAATTGCCGGCTCAATGAGAAAGCGAATCACCGGATTAATGAGAAAAAAGGCGGCAATTGCCAGGATAAAGATCGCCAGAATTGCTTTTACCAGCCGCCATCGCAGCTCTTCTAAATGGTCAAGAAAGGCCATTGTCAGCGGTATTTCCAGTTTGTCCTCTTGTGTCATATTGCTTCTCTTTCTTATATTTGATTATAAATGGAGACGTAGTTTTTTTCTGCTAAGACGTCGTGTAATTTCTAAAACCAAGGCAGAAAAAAGAAATGAGCGTATGATACCCAATGCACCATTATTCCAGAACGAAAAGTACCAAGAGCTGCCCATCGCATAAAGGACGCCGGGCAGGAGATATGCCAGCAAGGGATTCATCCCGGCAGGCTGCAGCCAGTTTGCCCAGCTTTTCCAGCCTTTCAGGTCAAGAATGATATAGAGTCCCGTAAAAATCAAAACGGACCAGCCAGCCGAATAGAGTGTCCAAGCTGGGGTAGCCAGATTTTTATTTATACCCCAGGGCTCATTGAGAAGATAGCCTGCCGCAAAAAAGAGAGCTGCAAAAGCGCCAAGCCATTTGAGCCGCTCTTTTGGAGAAAGCTCTCCTCTGCTGCGATGAAATAACAGACCAGTCATCAGGCCCGCCAGCGTAAGGGCTGAATGTGAACCCAAATGGCCGCCAATCCACAGAAAATCATTGGTGATGAGCTGAGCATTTTTGTCAGCGCCATACAGGAGAATCAGCAGAAAAAAAGCGGAGCTGAGAAAGCATCCATTGGCGCCGCCAATGATCCAAATGAGCGCTACTATCAGATATGCCCAACCGATTAAGCCTAAAATTCCCCACCAGCTTGTCTTCAGCCAGCCTAGCTCCGCTCCGCCGCGATAAAAGATAAACATCAGCAGAAGGAGTACACCGGCAGCGTATTTTAAATAAATCCAAAATTTTTTGGGAAGCCGCTTTGTCTCCATCCAGAAGAAGATGACAGAGAGATAAAAAACAAATTCCCAGATTCCTTTGCTGATTCCCAGAAATTGGGGATTATAGCGGCCCATATTAAGCATCATCACGCCGATAAATATCAGGCTCAGGGTTCGGGTCAGGATATGTTTTAAGAGCAGATAGATTGAGTCGCCCTTGATGCGGCGGGCATCTATCGCATAGGGGAGACTCATTCCCACAATAAATAAAAATGTAGGAAAAACCAGGTCCACAAAGGTCATCCCGTTGTCGCCGGCGTAGTGTTTCATCCAGCCAGGTATTGCTTTGACAGATGCCAGGTCATTCACGAAGATCATAGTCAGGATGCTAAGACCCCGAAAAATATCAATAGCCAGAATTCGCTCATTGTTCAGAACTTGGTCGCTCATTTCTGCTCCTTAAAATGGTCGGCCCATAGAGTCGCACAGTTCTATAAAATTTTTAAAAATCAGTTTTCGATGCTCTAAATCATTTATCCGCTCAGGGTGCCATTGCAAAGATAAAACCCACTGGCCGCTATTGTTTTCCATTGCTTCAATCACCTGATCATCGGCTGTTGCGGTGATTCTAAATCCTTCAGGTATTGAACCAGGATCAATAGCCTGATGATGGCTGCTGTTGACAATGATTTTTTCTTTCTGAAAAAAATTATAAATGATAGACTCTGGGCTGATATTGACGGAATGATAATTTTCATCGGTATGAATAATTTCCGTTTCCAGATGCTGTATGAGTTTGCCGCCGGAGACGATTTGTAATAGCTGATGGCCAGCGCAGATCGCCAGAATTGGCTTGGAGCTTTGGAGGGCGATTTGCATCAGCAAAAGATCGTTATCCACGCGGCGTTTATGGGCTGTAATGACGGAAGAATGGGGTGATTCTCCATAAAGATGTGGCGGATAGTCATCTCCGCCACTGAAAAGAAAAGCATCGGCCAATTTGCTATATTCCCGCAGCAGGGCTTCATTGGCATTGGCAGGCGCCAGAATGGGCAATCCGCCATTTTCTATGACCGACTCGAAATATCGCTCGGGGATCTCGTAGTAATTATGTTTGCCAGGTCTGAAATGGCTGTTAATGAGAATAATAGGTCTGCCCATTGTATTTCCTTGATCTTTTTCATTGAAGGGAATTTAAAACCCTTTGGTGAAGCCTGCAAATGGAAAGGCATTTGAGTTTTAGATTTGGAAACGAACTTAACTATAGAAATTTTTCCTATCCTTAAAAAATATTTCCCGCAGAATTGTTTTTCTCACAAGCGCGAATAGATTTTCGGTAAAAGGTCAAATCTGTCCAAAATAAAATTTTCCTATTCACAAATCTCATTTTCCAAGTTGATTTCATCCTGGCCTTCATGAATTTGGGGTAAAGAAGATTGTGTTTGAAGGCGCCATCTTCCCCGAATTTGTGACAGCCCCGGTCGCTGATCTGTCAGTCGACGGACGAAGTGCGGTCACTGAGCGGAGTCGAAGTGTTGCTTAATTTGGACCTGTCCGTCCCCTGACGGATCAAGCCAAATTAAGAAGAAAAGGATAGATGCAGTAAATGAGATTTTGGGGGGATTAAGCCGAGAATCTTCAAATCTCAGTTTTCAAGACACTGTAAATAAAGTGTTGTAATCAGCTTTCCAGATTATTTAGGACAGCAGTGGTAAAAGGTTAATTATTCTTTAAGAAATTCTCTGAAACATAATAAATAGCTTGTTTTTTAATCTTTGGAAAAATACTTTTACTCAGATGAAAAAAACATGAAAGGAGCCGAATATGTTCAGATTTGCCATTAGTTCTGGCGGTGATGCAGAGCGATTAACAGTGGTTGAAGCTCAGGGTTATAAGTTGGATGAGTCAACACGGGAGGCAATGCTGCGGGAATTGGCGCTGCGGAAAAACTATCTGGATGAAGCACAGCTTCCTGATGATCCCGATTATGCAGAGCTGGAAGATTTTCGGATCTATTCGTGTCCGTTAAAGGCTGCCGACCTGCCGGCTGCTATTAATATATTGAGGAGCAATTTACCCATACGTCCTGATAAAATTTGGCTGGATAATAAGGAATATGATATCACAGCTATCGAGGAGTATTGGACAGAAGAATAAAGCCCTTTTGCTATAGATTTGATCAAAAGCCTGTCAAGTATTATACCATAGAAATTTGCGCTTATCGGATAAAGTCAGGCAATCGATAGCTCCCAATGATTATCGATTGTTTTTGAGAAACCCAGTTTTGCCAGATAGGGCCGATGTTATTCAGTCGGATTCTGAATATAGACCCTGCTGTTTTTAAGCAGCTCCTGATTTTGATTGTAATGAAAAAAATAGCGGGCGATATCTTCCTGATAATGGTTTAGAAAGCGCTGGATATAGGCATTCTGGAGCGGGTCAGGCAAGGTGAGAATTTCAAAAAACTCCTTCTGGCGATAGATCTCTAAAAGATACCAAAGATTGGCAGCCACAATAAATGCATTTAGAATAGCAACAGGCCAGGCCTGGATCGCTGCGCCATAGATTGAAAACATTGCGGCCCCTAAAACATTATACCAGCGCAGCTGCAGAATATCTTTCATCATTAGGCTGATGGCCACGACGGCTAAAGCCAGATAAGCAAAAATTTCTATAGCATTCCTTTTGAGTCCTTTTTGTCAAATCCAGCGCAGCAGTTCATTAGGTGAGAGTCCTTTGCGGCGGGCATAATCAGAAAGCTGGTCTTCACCAGGTTTTCCGACACTGAAATATCGGCTTTGCGGATGGCTGAAATACCAGCCGCAGACTGAGGCTGGCGGGAGCATTGCATAAGATTCGGTCAGCGTCATACCGGTGTGTTTCTCTGTTTGGAGAAGGCGCCATAATGTCTTTTTTTCTGAATGATCAGGACATGCGGGATAACCAGGAGCAGGTCGGATGCCACGATATTTCTCCCGGAGCAGCTCGTCTGGGCTGAGTTTCTCATCGGGAGCATAAGCCCAAATCTCTTTGCGTACTTTCAGGTGAAGCCACTCGGCCAGCGCCTCTGCAAGACGGTCAGCAATGGCTTTAATCATAATTGCCTGGTAATCGTTGTGCCTGGCTTCTGCTTCTGCTGCCAGAGCGCTCGCCTCATGTCCGCTGGTAACGGCAAAAGCGCCCAGCCAGTCTTTGCCCTTTGGAGAAATAAAATCGGCAAGGCAGTGAAGTATCTCGCTATTACTCTGCTGCTGCCGTAAAAAGTGGAAGACGACAGCGTCTTCAAGGAGAATATCTTCACCGCGACTTACTGCAGGAAAAATTCCCAAAACGGCTCTGGGAGTAAGTTTTTTATTATTCACCAGCCATTCTAAAGTATCTTGTCCATCCTTTAGGAGTTTCTCTGCTTCAGCGCCTTGTTTTGGGTCCTGTAGAATTTGGGGATATTTCCCCTTCATTTCCCAGGTGTGAAAAAAAGGCGTCCAGTCAATGAATGATATCAGCTCCTCTAAATTTATATTATCTATGGGGATAATTCCGCTTTGTCTGGGTCTTTGTGGCGTATAGTTTTCCCAGTCTGTGTTAAAGGCTCTTTTTTTTGCTTCTTCAAAAGAGAGAAATTTCCGCTTGGTATTGCGTTTATTGTGGTCACTGCGGAGTTTGTTATATTGAATTTTAATCTCTTCAGAATAACCTGCCTGGTTACTTGCTGTCAGTTTTTGTGCCACATCAGGGGCATTGCTGGCATCAGGAACCCAGATCACCGGCCCGCTGTATTCTGTGGCTATCTTTACCGCGGTGTGCAGCCGGCTGGTGGCAGCTCCGCCAATCAGCAGTGGCATCATTAGCTTGTTTTCTTCCATTTCTCGTGCCACATAGCTCATTTCCTGGAGCGAAGGGGTAATGAGTCCGCTTAATCCGATGATGTCTGCTTTTTTCTCTTTTGCCTGTCGGATGATTTCCGCTGCAGGAATCATAACGCCTAAATCTATAATTTCATAACCGTTGGAGCTGAGTACTACCCCGACGATATTTTTTCCGATATCATGAACATCGCCTTTGACGGTGGCAAGGAGTATTTTTTTTGCTTTAGAACCACTGCTTTTTCGCTCTTTTTCTATAAAAGGGGTGAGGACATTGACGGCCAGCTTCATAACTCTGGCGCTTTTTACTACCTGGGGTAAAAACATCTTTCCGGCAGCAAAAAGTTCTCCGACATAATTCATCCCATCCATCAAGGGTCCTTCGATAACGGCCAGGGGAGAGCCAAGCTGCTCCAGCGCTGCTAAAGTGTGCTCTTCAATGTGCTCCGTGACACCTTCTGACAACTGATAGGTGATTCTTTGCAGCAGTGGCATTGAAAGCCAGGCTTTTGGAGCCGATTTTTCTGATTTATTTGGAGTATGCATCTTTTTTGCAATTTCAAGCAGCTGTTCTGTAGCATCTTCTTTGCGGTCGAAAATCAGGTCCTCAATGGCATTTCGCAAATCCGGTGGCACCGACTCAAAAGGCATCATCTGAGCCGGGTTGATGATAGCCATATCGAGGCCTGCTGCTTTGGCATGATAGAGAAAAACTGCGTGCATAGATTCTCTTAGTTGACTGTTTTGCCGAAAAGAAAAGCTGAGATTACTGAGTCCGCCACTGAGATGGATGTGGGGATATTTTTGACGGAAATAGCGACAGCTATCAATGAAATCAAGTGCATAGCGCCGATGCTCCGCTATGCCGGTTCCAATGGCAAAAATATTGGCGTCCAGAATCATATCTTCAATAGGGAATTGAAGTTTACTTGTCAAAAGATCAATTGCCCGCTCCAAAATTGCGATGCGCCGCGCCAACGTGTCGGCTTGACCCGTCTCGTCGAAGGCCATAATCACAGCGGCAAAGCCAAATTTTCTCAAGACAGCAGCCCGCTCCAGAAAAGGACCCTCGCCATCTTTGAGGCTAATGGAATTGACAATACCCTTTCCCTGGACATTTTTTAGAGCTTGTCTAATTATCTTCCAATCTGATGAATCAATCATCAGAGGAACACGACTCACGGCAGGATCGCTATTGATGTGGCGCAGGAGAGTTTCCATCCGCTCGATACCGTTATACATTGCGTCATCAACATTAATATCTATGATCTGGGCGCCTGCCTCGATCTGCTCCCGTGCCACAGTGAGGGCTTCATCATAATTCTCCTGCTCAATTAGGCGGCGAAATTTCCTGCTGCCCGCCACATTGCTGCGTTCACCGATATTGATAAAATTAGTTTCCTTACGGATGATCATAGTTTCCAGTCCGCTGAGGCGCAGCAGGCGCTCTTTTTGCAAAACGATGCGGGGCTTTTCTTTAGCGACTGCTGCCACAATGGCTCTAATGTGCTCCGGTGTGCTGCCACAACATCCTCCACAGATGTTGATAAGCCCTTTACCAGCGAGCGATGCCAGACTTTTGGCCATATATTTGGCTGTGTCATCATATTCACCAAAAGCATTGGGCAGCCCTGCATTTGGGTGTATAGAAATGGGATGCCAGGCGACGCGGCTCAGCTCTTTGAGCCAGGGTGCCATATCAGTCACACCGAGGCTGCAGTTCAGGCCGATGCTGAGAATGGGGAAATGGCTGATGCTGTAGTAAAAAGCCTCCAGTGTTTGTCCAGACAGGGTGCGGCCGCTGGCATCTGAAACTGTAACCGAAACCATGACCGGGACTTTTTTCCCGATTTCGTCTTGTGTATCAAAAATAGCCATCAGGGCCGCTTTTGCATTCAAGGTATCAAAGATGGTTTCAAGCATCAGCAGGTCTGTGCCGCCGGATATCAGAATTTCGGCTTGCGTTTTGTAAGCGGCGTAAAGCTCTTCCCATCTAACGCTGCGGGCTGCCGGATTATTGACATCAGGGCTCATAGAGGCAGTTCGGCTCGTGGGGCCTAAAATCCCACACACAAAACGGGGCTTTTCCGGTGTGCTCATCTGGCGGGCTGCTTTCCGTGCGATTTTCACGGCAGCGATATTCATTTGCTTTACGGCAGATTCTAAATGATAATCAGACTGGCTTATTACGTTGGCGTTAAAGGTATTGGTCTCGATGATATCTGCTCCGGCTTCGAGATAGGCCAGATGGATTTTCTCAATGATATCGGGGCGAGTCAGGCTTAGGAGGTCATTGTTGCCGCGCAGATCTGTGGCGTGCTCCTTAAAGATATTCCCTCTGAAATCGTGCTCCGTAAGCTGCTCCCGTTGGATCATCGTTCCCATAGCGCCATCTAAAAAAAGGATGCGCTGTTTTAATAGCTTCTCTATTTGAGTCATTTTAATCCTTTCTGGACGATAAAGTCATTTTTTATCATAAGTTAAATTACAATGATTCTCGTTAAAGGGATAAATATTTTCTGAAAGCAGAGTTTTATTAGATTTCTCAAAAAGAGGATGGCCAAAAAAATAAAGCTTTATTTGTGAATGTTCTTAGAAGAGGCTAACTTACTGCGAATGAAATTTAAAAAACCCAAGGAAAGGAATCGAAAATGAAAAGAAGAATGACAGCCGTGCTGGCGCTGGCGGCCTTGCTGATTATTGGATGTGCCAAAAAAGAACAAACAGAAGTTTTTTATGATAAAGAAAGCGCTGAATTTGCCTTTTTCACCGCGCTGGCTGACAGTATTCCCGAGCTGACGCCAACAAAAAAAGTGGTGCTGGTCAGCAGTGATGATTTTGAAGTGAGCAATTATGATATTATGCCTTTTTTATATCGGGCGGTCCAGGGTGATTTGGAGCAGATGATGGCTGTTCCGATGCAGGAGGTGAGGAATTTTCTCCAGGAAATAGCCATTCAGGAAGGTGAAAGGAAGCTGCTGATGGCTGCAGCGGAATCCAAAGGTATCAGCCTGGAAGCTGCTGATTTAGATGCTGAGATGGCAGAGATTTTTGAAAGCTATGGAGGGAAAGAGGCATTCTTGCAGATGGTGAGTCAGCAGGGCTTTGATGAAGCTTTTGTTCGTGAGGATGTGCGGAAATCATTGATTGTAGAGCGTTATCTAGAGGAAAATATCTTTACTTTTGCAGAAATTTCCGATGAGGAGCTTGATGCTATGCTGGGTGAAGATGCCACGGCCACTGTGCGCCATATTCTGCTTTTGACTCAGGGAAAAAACGCTGTGGAAAAAGAGGCGATTCGCAAAAAGATGGAAGGAATTTTAAAAGAGGCGAAGAGCGGCTCTGATTTCGGGGAATTGGCAAAAAAATATAGCGAAGACCCAGGCAGCAGCGAAAACGGCGGCCTCTATGAAAAATTTTCAAAAGGCAGAATGGTAAAAGCCTTTGAAGATGCCAGCTTTGAGCTCCCTATTGGCAGTATCAGCGACATTGTAGAGACCAGTTACGGCTACCATATTATCAAGATTGAAGACCGCCAGAAAGAGGAGCGAGACCGCGATGAGTTGCGGAAAGATCTGCGAAGTGAGCGGAGCAAGGAACGAAATATGGAACAATACCAGGATCATCTGCTGGAGCTGAAAGACAAGCTGCACTTCAAGGTCAATATCTGATTCGCCAGTGAAAGCTTAGCTGCTTTTCCTGCTGTGGCCACTAATTTTGCAAGGCGAAAGCATGAAGCTTCATCTGGGAAATGCACCATTTACCCATAAAGATCGGGCAGATGACCATTATTATCAGGGAAGGCATTTTCCTGCCGAGCTGCATTACAACGATTTCATTATTCATTTTCATGGATGGTATAATCACATAGATAGTGTAAACAGCTATTTTCAACTTGAAAAGCAGTTTCTGTCGGCGAGGAAAAATGCCATTCTGAGTATTCCACAGGGGCCAAAAAATGCGCCAGACTCTTTTGGTGGCAAGCTCTCTGAGCAAGGAGGCCTGGAGCGCTTTCTTACGGAGCTTACGGATAGCCTGATTGCCAGGAAGGTCTTGCGGAGCCATAAACCCGGCAATATCATTTTAACGGGACACAGTGGCGGCTATAGCCCAATCGCCTATATCCTGATGCATGGCGGGCTGCGAAATCATATAATGGAGGTGCAGCTCTACGATGGAATTTATTCTCACCTGGAGAAATATGTCTGGTGGATAAGAAATCAAGAAGCTCGCTTTTTTTACATCATGACAGAAAATGGAGGCACAAAGATTTTACATCGGCAGCTTGCTGATAGTCTAAGAGCTTGTGGCCTCTTGTTTTTAGAAATGCAGGAAGCCAACCTGAGCATCGAAACAGCGGCTCAAAACAAAATTATCCTCTGCCACAGTAATCTGGGCAATAATGAAGTTCTTCATCAGCAGGAAAACTATCGCAAACTGATTGCTGCCAGCATACTCAAGCCCCTGAAGGATTAGGAGCGCAAATCTGTTCTGTTATCATTGTAAACAAAGCGTCACTTTCATAAATTAGCCACAATGAAGAGAGGATTGCTATGAGTTATTTGTCAAAGTTGCAAGATGATTTAAAATTGGCTATGAAATCTCGTGAAGCGCTTCGTATTCGGACGATTCGGTCGCTGATATCCAAATTGAAGGAGAAGCGCATTGAGCTGATACACGACCTAGAAGAGGCGGAAGAGCTGCAAGTATTGCGAAAAGCGGCAAAAGAGCGGGAAGAGAGCGCCGCAACGTATCATAATGCTGGCCGTGATGATTTAGCAGTAAATGAGAATGCTGAGCTGGAAGTGATTAAAAGTTATTTGCCAGCAGAAATGGATGATGAGCAGATATCTGATATTTTAAAGACAGTAATTGCTGAAATCGGCGCTAGCTCCATAAAAGATATGGGCAAAGTGATGGGCATCGCTATGAAAAAATTAAGCGGTCAGGCTGACGGTAAAAAAGTGCAGTCTTTGGTCAAATCTATGCTTGGCGCCTAAACGATGCATTGGGCCGATATTGTAGCCCTAGTTTTGATTACCTGGTTTGTGATCAGGGGTATCATCTCTGGATTAATTATGTCACTTTTTAGGTTGGCAGGAATTATTGCCGGTATTATTGTTGCCATCAAATTCCAATATGATGTGATGCAGTGGCTGCTGGCACAATTTCCCACTTTTCCGGACCAGATCGCCAGTCTGGTGGCTTCTTCTGTCATTTTTATGGGGGTCATCATTTTGGCGCAAGTTTTAGCTACAGCTATCAAAACTCTGGCTGACTTTGCCCTTCTCAGTTGGCTCGATAAGCTTGGTGGTCTTCTTATCGGCTTCTTTAAAGCCATTTTGCTCATTAGTCTTATTTATTGGGGAATGACACTGCTGCCGGCCAATAGTATCGTACAATCTATACAGAGGGATACTGTCAGCTATCAATTATTTGGAAATGCCGCGCCGGCAGCCTATGACAGTCTGATACGACCCTTTATCGGCAAAGGTACCTTTGATGAGCAGCTTGAGATATTTGGCAAAAAATTCCAGGAAGCGTATTTTCCTGAAAGCGCTACACCAGATAACCTGATCCGCCTTCTTGAACGAAGCGGAAAATTTAGCTCCAAAGAGATTGAAATTTTGCGGGATAATTACGAAAACATTCCCCAGGCAGAAAAAGAGCGTATCTTTGGGATGTTGCGGGGCACAGACATAGAGCAGCTTAAAGCCCTACGGGAGCTCCTAGAAAAATAATATGTCTCAAGACCTTTATCAACAGCTAGGATTTAGTAAAATCCGGCAAGTCTTAGCCGAGGGAGCCATTACAGAGCGGGCTCAGGGTCGTCTCGGTGGGCTCCTGTCTTTTATGGAGCTGGCTGATTATCGCCGGCAGCAGTTGCTGACTTTAGAAATGCGGCAGCTTATTGCTTTAGATTCTGCTTTGCCGCTGCTGGCTTTTCCCAATATGAGCGATTCACTGCGCCGTGCTTCCATTCGGGATGCCACACTTTCAGGCGATGAGCTCTATACCCTGGCCACAATCCTGACTGCAGCCCGCCATACTGCAAACTATTTCCGCGGCAGAAATGGCTACCCAAAATTGAAAACCCTGGTTCAAGAGCATACAGTTCCCCTAAAATTTTTAGAAGACAGCATACTCAGCATCTTTGACGCCAACGGCTCGATAGCAGACAACGCCTCTTCTGAGCTGCGTCATATCCGGCGGCGAATCAATAAACTGCGGGGAGATATTCAAAGCCAGGTGCAGCGCATTGCTTCCGAGGCTGCTGAAGATAATATCAGCAGTCAGGCTCAGGTGGCATATCGCAATGGACGCCTGGTTATTCCTGTGAGAGCTTCCAGGAAAAATGCAATTCAGGGAATCATTCACGATCAAAGTCAGACGGGACAGACCATATACATCGAGCCGATGGCAATTATTCAGCTCAATAATCAGCTTCGGGAGGCAGAGCTTGATGAGGCAGCGGAAATTCAGCGCATTCTAAAGGAAAAAAGCGAAGAGCTGCGCCAGGAGCTATATGGGGTTGAGCAGGCTGTTTTTTTATTGGAAGAGCTGGACTTTCTCCACGCCAAAGGTTTATTGGCAGTGGCCTATTCCTGCGATATGCCGGAACCATTTCAAGGGGAAATTCGCATCCGTAATGGCCGCAATCTGGAGCTGGAAATGCAGCGAAAGGTCGTGCCGCTAAACCTTCATTTAAAACCGGAGCAATACGGAATCTTGATTTCTGGTCCCAATGCCGGCGGCAAAACCGTTACACTAAAGACTGTGGGGCTTTTGGCGCTGATGAATCAGGCCGGACTTCTTTTGCCGGCGGAAAGCAGCAGCGCCCTGCCTGAATTTGACCAGATTTTTGTGGATATCGGCGATAACCAGTCGATTGACGGCGACTTGTCCACATTCAGCAGCCACATTCTCAATCTAAAAAATATTGTGGAAAATGCCAGCTCCAAGAGTCTGGTGCTTTTAGATGAGCTGGGAACCGGTACAGACCCTGATGAAGGCGCCGCCATCGCCGAGGCGGTGATTCATTCTCTGATAAGCAGAAAATCAATATTCCTGGCCACCACTCACCATTCAGCGCTTAAAACGCTGCCTTATGAACTGTCGGGACTGGAAAATGGCAGTATGAGCTTCAACGAGGGAACTCTTTCGCCCACCTATCTTTTTCAGCAATCAGTGCCGGGATCAAGCTATGCTTTGGAAATTGCCGAGCGGCTGAAGATGGCTCCGACTGTGATTGAATATGCCCGACAGCGGAGCGGACAAAGCCGGCAGAAAATTGAGCGCCTCATCACCGATTTGCAGCGAAAAATCACTCGTTTTAATGAGCTACTCGCCCAGACGAAAAAATTGGATCAAGACCTGAAGGCTGAGAAGCAGCTCATTGCTGAAAAGCGGAAAGAGATTGACCATAAATATAAGCGAGCAGAAAAAGAAGCTTATCAGAAGGCTCAGAATATTCTGGTTGAGATGCAGAAAGAGCTGCGGGAGACTATTCAGGAGGTGCGGGAGAATGCGGCCTCTAGCCAGGTGATTAAGCGGGCGCAGAGCGTGATGCACCATTGGGATGAGCGCATTGACAATAGCTCTCAAAGTCTGGTATCTTCGGAAGCCGCTCTGACAAAGCTTCATTTTTCTCAATTGAAAACCGGAATGGAGGTCTGGGTCAGTCATCTCAGACAAAATGGTAAAATTATTGAAATTAATCCTCGAACAAAAAAAGTGTGGGTTGACATCAATGGCAGCCGAATGCGTCTCGAGGCACAGTGGCTTGCCCAGCCACATAAATGTGAGCAGCGAGTGGAAGCTACGATCCAGAAGCCGCAGGAGATCCGTTCTATTCGTCTCGATCTTCGAGGCTTTCGGGGAGATGAGGCGCTGAATGAAGCCGATCGCTTTATTGATCAGGCGGCTCGGGCTGCTTTGCCATTTATTGAGATTCTTCATGGTACAGGTGATGGCATTCTCAAAAAACTGCTTCATGAGATGCTGAAGCATGATTCCCGTATTCGAAACTTTAGCATGGCCGCTCTGGAGCAGGGCGGCCATGGCGTGACAATCGTGGAGCTTTAGAAAATGGTCCGCGTGCCAGAGCAGACAATTGAGCGGATTCGGGATGGAAATGACATTGTGGATGTCATCGGCGGCTACTTGCAGCTGACTAAAAAGGGGCAAAACTACTGGGCGCGCTGTCCATTTCACGATGAAAAGACCGCCAGCTTCAGCGTGACTCCGGCCAAGCAGATTTTTTATTGTTTTGGCTGTCACGTTGGGGGAAATGTCATCACATTTATCCGTGATTATGAAAAACTTACTTTTTTTGAAGCTGTAAAAATGCTGGCAGAACGGGCAAATATTCCTCTGGAGATAGATGAGGGGCCAACGACAGATAAAAGCGAAGTGGCGAAATTGGCTGAACTACACAGTCAGGCCGCTTTTCTATATGTAAAGAAACTCCGGGAAAAAGGCAGCGCAGGAGCCATAGAATATCTTCGTCGCCGCGGCATTACTGATGAAACGATTCATAATTTTCAGATCGGCTATGCACCTGAGGCCTGGGATACACTCCTGACTGAATTCAACCGCAAAAGGGTGTCGTCAGAATTGCTGGACTTGAGCGGATTATTTACCAAAAGCGAGTCGGGCCGCTTTTTTGATCGCTTTCGAAATCGAATAATTTTTCCGATCTGGGACCTTCAGGGCCGAATCGCCGGTTTTGGAGGCCGAACCCTTTCCGATGATAAAACTGAGGCTAAATATCTCAATTCACCAGAAACACCCCTCTATCATAAAGGCCGAATTCTCTATGGTCTAGCTCAGGCGCAAAAAGCCATACGAAATGCGCAGACAGTTTTAATTGTGGAAGGCTATATGGATTTTCTCCAACTTTGGCAGGCCGGTTTTCAAAATACAATTGCCGGCAGCGGCACTGCATTTACTCCTGACCATGCTCGCCTCATCGGTCGTTTTGCAAAAAAAGCTGTACTCTGCTATGATTCCGATGAGGCCGGTCAGCAAGCCGCCATTAAAACGGGCTTTTTGCTTTTAGCTAAGCGCTTGGACTGTCTCTTATACACATCTCCGAGCCCACGAGACCGTACTAGATCTCGTATGCCGTCTTCTGCTTGAAAAA
>OMKS01001271.1_pt1 | contig 22705 bp, 26 predicted proteins | sample 1674721 | NCBI WGS metagenome assembly OMKS01 (sample SAMN06264996, study PRJEB25208) | sediment metagenome | isolation source: hot spring sediment | place: USA: California | collected 2014-09-02
GGGCGGGGGCAGAGGTCGGAGACCAATCTGGACGGGCTGTCGAACCCGCTGGCGCTGGGCACGGCGCTGTCCTTCGGGGCGGTGCTGGTGGGGGTGGTGCTGGCCACCCATTACCTGCAGCTCTGGTTCGGGGCGGGCGGCGTGCTGGCGGTGGCGGCGGCCTCGGGGGTGACGGATGTGGATGCGCTGACGATCACGGTCGCGCGGATGGTCCGCGACGGGCTGGGCCGGGAGACCGCTGCGGCCGCCATCCTGCTGGCCGTGTCGGTCAATACGGTGGTCAAGGGCGGTATCGCGGCCGTGCTGGGCGGCGGGCGCTTCGGGCTGCGGGTGCTGGCGGTCTATGCGGTCGTGCTGGCCACCGGGGCGGCGGCGCTGGCGCTGGGCTGAGCGGGCGGGCGCAGCATCGCGGCGATGGCGGCGAATTGCGGGGCCAGCGGGCTGGTCCGGCGCCAGACCATGCCGACGGTGCGTTTCGGGCAGGGCGCGGGCAGGCGCGCGACCGAGACCGCGGCCGAGCGGGTTTCGGTGGCGATGGCCATTTCGGGGATCAGCGTGACGCCGATGCCCGCGCCGACCATCTGCACCAGTGTCGCAAGCGAACTGCCCTCCATCATGTCGCGCGCGGCGCGGGTCGTGGGGGCGCAGAAGGACAGCGCCTGATCGCGGAAGCAATGCCCCTCCTCCAGCAGCAGAAGCCGCATCTCGCACAGCGTTTCGGGGCAGGGAACCGGCCTGTGGGCATCGGCAAGCGGGCGGACAAGGACGAAATCCTCGTCGAAGAGCGGTTCCTCGTGCAATGCGGGTTCCGAGACGGGCAGCGCGACGATGGCCAGATCCATCCGCCCCTCGACCAGATCGCGGATCAGGACCTGGGTGACCGCTTCGCGCGGGCGGATGTCCAGATCGGGGTTCTGCGCGCCAAGCGTCTTGATGAGGCCGGGCAGGAGATAGGGCGCGATGGTGGGGATCACCCCGATCCGCAGCCGCCCGGTCAGGCCGCCCCGCGCCGCGCGGGCCAGATCGTCCAGTTCCTCGACCGCGCGCAGGATGTCGCGGGCGCGTTCGGCCAGTGCCTCGCCCAGCCCGGACAGGCGGATCTGGCGGGTGCCGCGTTCGATCACGGGCGCGCCCAGCAACGCCTCGAGCTCCTTGACCTGCACCGACAGGGCGGGTTGCGAGATGCCGCAATCCTCGGCGGCGCGGCCGAAATGGCGGTGCCGGGCGAGCGCCTCGAAATAGCGCAGATGCTTGAGGGTGAGGCTGATCATAGGCTGGGGTTATCGCTGTCATTAGAACTTCAAAATTCCAGTAATGATAATAGGCGCTAGAAGCAATCTGTGATCCGGGGGCGGATTCGCGCGGGAGTGGCACGGCACGGAGGCTGGCCGCCCCTTCCCGACCCCCGGCCAATGACCATCAGAGGAGAACCCGAATGGACGGAAACGACATGGCGACCGGCAAATGCCCGGTGATGCATGGCGGGAACACCGCGATGAACACGAGTGTCATGGATTGGTGGCCGAACGCGCTGAACCTGGACATCCTGCACCAGCACGACACCAAGACAAACCCGCTGAAGGGGTTCGACTACCGCGAGGCGGTCAAGACGCTGGATTTCGACGCGATCAAGGCCGATCTGCGCGCGCTGATGACCGACAGCCAGGACTGGTGGCCGGCCGATTGGGGCCATTACGGCGGGTTGATGATCCGCATGGCCTGGCACGCGGCGGGCACCTACCGGATCGCGGATGGCCGCGGCGGCGGCGGCACCGGCAACCAGCGCTTCGCGCCGCTGAACTCCTGGCCGGACAACGTGAGCCTGGACAAGGCGCGGCGGCTGCTGTGGCCGGTCAAGAAGAAATACGGCAACAAGATCAGCTGGGCTGACCTCATCATCCTGGCGGGCAACGTGGCCTATGAATCCATGGGGCTGAAGACCTATGGCTTCGCCTTCGGCCGCGAGGATATCTGGCATCCCGAAAAGGACATCTACTGGGGCGCCGAGAAGGAATGGCTGGCGCCGTCGGATTCGCGCTACGAGGATCTCGACAATCCCGCGACCATGGAAAACCCGCTGGCCGCGGTGCAGATGGGGCTGATCTATGTCAACCCCGAGGGCGTGAACGGCCAGCCCGACCCGCTGAAGACCGCGCTTCAGGTGCGCGAGACCTTTGCCCGGATGGCGATGAACGACGAGGAGACCGTCGCGCTGACCGCGGGCGGGCACACCGTCGGCAAGTGCCACGGCAATGGCGATGCCAGCCTGCTGGGGCCGAATCCCGAGGCCGCGGATGTCTGCGAGCAGGGCTTTGGCTGGTCGAACCCGAACCAGTCGGGCAAGGGCCGCTACACCGTGACCAGCGGCATCGAGGGTGCCTGGACGACCCATCCGACCAGGTGGGACAACGGCTATTTCTACCTGCTCTTCACCTATGAGTGGGAGCTGAAGAAATCCCCCGCCGGTGCATGGCAATGGGAGCCGATCGGCATCAAGGAAGAAGACAAGCCGGTGGATGTCGAGGATCCCTCGATCCGCTACAACCCGATCATGACCGATGCCGACATGGCGATGAAGATGGACCCGGTCTATCGCGAGATCTCCGAGCGGTTCTACAAGGATCCGGACTATTTCACCGAGGTCTTCGCCCGGGCCTGGTTCAAGCTGACTCATCGCGACATGGGACCGAAGGCGCGCTATATCGGCCCCGAGGCGCCGACCGAGGATCTGATCTGGCAGGATCCGGTGCCTGCGGGCGCGACCTCCTATGACGTGGCGGCGCTGAAGGCGAAGATCGCGGGGTCCGGCCTGTCGATCGCCGAGATGGTCGCCACCGCCTGGGACAGCGCGCGGACCTTCCGCGGGTCGGACATGCGGGGCGGTGCCAATGGCGCACGCATCCGCCTGGCGCCCCAGAAGGACTGGGAGGGCAACGAGCCCGCGCGGCTGCAAAAGGTGCTGGCGGTGCTGGAGCCGCTGGCCGCCGAGGCGGGCGCGTCGCTGGCCGATACCATCGTGCTGGCCGGTAATGTCGGGATCGAACAGGCCGCCAGGGCCGCGGGCCATGACATCGAGGTGCCGTTTGCGCCGGGCCGTGGGGACGCGACCGAGGCGATGACCGACGCGGCGTCCTTCGACGTGCTGGAGCCGCTGGCCGATGGCTACCGGAACTGGATGAAGAAGGATTACGTCGTCAGCCCCGAGGAGCTGCTGGTGGACCGCACACAGCTGATGGGCCTGACTGCGCCCGAGATGACCGTGCTGGTCGGCGGGATGCGGGTGCTGGGGACCAACCATGGCGGCACCCGGCATGGCGTGTTCACCGACCGCGAAGGCGCGCTGACGAACGACTTCTTCGTCAACCTGACCGACATGGCCTATAAATGGGTTCCGGCGGGCAATGGCGTCTACGAGATCCGCGACCGCAAGTCGGACGCGGTGAAGTGGACCGCGACGCGCACGGATCTGGTGTTCGGCTCGAACTCGATCCTGCGGTCCTATGCAGAGATCTATGCCCAGGACGACAATGCCGGGAAGTTCGTTCAGGACTTCGTGGCGGCCTGGACCAAGGTGATGAACGCCGACCGCTTCGACCTGGCGGCGTGAACGAAAAGGGCCACCCCGCCTGCGCGCGGGGGTGGCCCCTTGCCCCCTGGGGGGCGTCAGCCGGAGGCGGGGGCGTAGAGCCCTTCGTAGATCGGGGCCAGCGTCGCGTGCTCGAACAGCGACGAGACGGAGGTGCCCTGCCAGATATTCATGATCGCCTGTGCAAACAGCGGCGCGGTGGGCACGATCCGGATGTTGTGGGCGGCCTGGACCTGCCCGGTCGGCTGGATCGAATCCGTCACCACCACCGTTTTCAGCCGCGAGCCTGTGATGCGTTCGACCGCGGGCCCGGAAAAGACGCCGTGGCTGATATAGGCGTGCACCTCTTCGGCGCCGGCCTCGATCAGCTTGTCGGCGGCCTTGACCAGCGTTCCGGCCGTGTCGCACAGGTCGTCGACGATGAAGCAGATCTGGCCCTCGACCTCGCCGATCACGGTCATCTCGGCCACCTCGCCGGGGCGCGAGCGGCGCTTGTCGACGATGGCGAGCCCCGCGCCGATCCGCTGCGCCAGTTCGCGGGCGCGCGCCACGCCGCCGACATCGGGCGAGACCACGGTGATCTTGTCGGAGATGCCGTTGAACTGATGCGCGATGTCCAGCGCGAAGATCGGCGAGGCATAGAGGTTGTCGACGGGGATGTCGAAGAAGCCCTGGATCTGGGCGGCGTGCAGGTCCATCGTCAGCACCCGTTCGATCCCGGCCTCGGTCAGCAGGTTGGCGACCAGCTTGGCGCTGATCGGGGTGCGGGCCTTGGTGCGGCGGTCCTGGCGGGCATAGCCGAAATAGGGGATGACGGCGGTGATCCGCGCGGCCGACGAGCGGCGCAGCGCGTCGGCAATGATCATCAGTTCCATCAGGTTGTCATTTGCCGGGTTGGAGGTCGGCTGGATGATGAACATGTCCTCGCCGCGGACATTCTCGTAGACCTCGACGAAGATTTCCTGGTCGTTGAACCGTTCGACCCGGGCATCGACGAGGTTGACGTTCACCCCCCGATGCATCGACATCCGCCGGGCGATGGCGGAGCCGAGCGGACGGTTGGCATTGCCCGAAATCAGTTTCGGTTCGTGGATGTTGTGCATCTGGGGGATCCTTGGGCGGCAGCGGATTCGTGACGGTCGCGTGACGTTGACAGCGCTTATCACCCGGTTGCGGTCTTGAAAACCTGATGAGGGCGACAGGTGCGCGGTGGCCCATATCGACTATTACTTCACGGCGGTCTCGCCCTTCTGCTATCTCGCGGGCCTGCGGCTGGAGGAGATGGCCGCGCGCCATGGGGCGACGATCACCTGCAAGCCCGTGGACATGACCGCGCTGTTCGCGCGGACGGAGGGTGTCGCTTTGCCGGATCGGCCGGACTGCCAGAAAGCCTCTCGGCTGCAGGAAATCCGGCGGCAGGCGACGAAGCGGGTTTGTCTATCGTGTTGAAAAAGAAGCATTTCCCGGCCAATCCGGCACCTGCCGCCTATTCGATCATCGCGGCGCAGGCGGCGGGGGGCGGGGCGGAGGGCTCAGCCCGGGACGTGGGTCGGCGCGGGCGCGGGGCCGCCCTCGACCAGCCGGAGGAAGGCGTCGATCTCGTCATCCGTGGTGCACCAGGAACAGACGAGCCGCGCCGAAAGCGGCTGATCGCCGGGGCCGTCGAGCGACTGGTCCATCGGCCAGAGGTAATATTGCGCGCCCGCTTTCTGCGCCCGGCGATGGCCCTCGCGCGGCCAGGCGGCAAAGACGGAATTGGCCTGGGTCGGGTGCAGCAGCGTGGCGCCGGGCAGGGCCATGATGCCGGTGGACAGGCGCTGCGCGGCGGCGTTCGCGCGGGTGGCCATCTTGCGCCACAGATCGTCCTTGAGATAGGCGGCCATCTGGGCCGAAAGGTAGCGGTGCTTGGAAAACAGATGCCCGCCGCGCTTGCGCCGCAGTTCGAATTCCCAGGCGCGGGCGGGGTCGAACAGCACGACCGCCTCGACCCCCATCAGCCCGTTCTTGGTGCCGCCGAAGCTCAGCACATCGATGCCCGCCTTCCATGTCATCTCGGCCGGGCTGCATCCGGCCGAGACCAGCGCATTGGCAAAGCGCGCGCCGTCCATGTGGACCGGCAGGCCCGCCGCCCGGGCCACGGCGCAGATCGCCGCCACCTCGGCGGGGGAATAGACCGCGCCGGCCTCGGTCGCGTTGGTGATCGTGACCGCGCCGCGCTGGACATTGTGCACGCCCGCCCGCGCGGTGAAGCCGATGGCGCGCGCCAGGGCGTCGGGGTCTAGCTTTGCGTGATCCCCGCCCACCAGCGTCAGCTTGGCGCCGCCGGTGTAGAATTCGGGGGCGCCGCATTCGTCCTCTTCGACATGGGCGTTCCGGTGGCAATAGACCGTGGCCCAGGGCGGGCAGAGGCAGGCCAGCGCCAGCGCGTTCGCGGCGGTGCCGGTGGCGACCAGATAGACCTCGGCCTCGGGCGCCTCGAAGGCGATGCGGATCGCGTCTCGCACGTCGGTCGTGGTCACGTCATTGCCATAGGGCATGACATGGCCGTGATTGGCCTCGATCATCGCCTCGAGGATCTGGGGCGGGACGGGCGCTGTGTTGTCCGAGGCGAAATGCACGATCAAAGCTCCTCTTCGATGATGTGGTCTTCCCACTCGTCGAGGGGAATATCGAATTCGGGCAGTGTCCAGCCCCTTACCGATGCGCCCGCTCGGTGAACGCTTTCTGCATCGCCCGAGATCAGCGGGTGCCAGTCGGCAAGCGGCTTGCCCTCCCAGACCCGACGATAGGCGCAGGAGGCGGGCATCCAATAGGCGATGTCCGCGATGTTGCCGGGCGTCAGCACCACGCATTCGGGCACGATGGCCTTGCGGCAGTCGTAATTGCCGCAGCGGCAGGTGTCGCCGTCCAGAAGGCGGCAGGCGATGCGGGTGAAGACCACCTCGCCGGTATCGGCATCTTCCAGCTTGTTCAGGCAGCATTTGCCGCAGCCGTCGCAGAGCGCCTCCCATTCGCGGGGGGTCAGCTTCTTCATCGGCACCTTTTCCCAGAAGCGGGGGCGCAGGCCGGTGCGGTCGATGGGGTCGGACATGGCTCAGGGCCGCCAGGGCAGGGGCGGGTCCCGGGCGAGGATCTCGCGGGCGCGGGTGCAATCCCGCTCGATCTGGGCGACCAAGGCGTTCAGGCTGTCATATTTCGTCTCGTCGCGCAGGAATTCGACCAGCGCGACCGACAGATGCGTGCCGTAAAGATCGCCCTTGAAGTCGAACAGGTAGCTTTCGCAGTTCGGGACATTCTCGCCGAACATCGGGCACACCCCGATCGAGGCGACGCCGTCATGGCTGCCCGCATGCGGGCCGGACAGCACATCGACGCGCACGGCATAGACGCCGAAGCGCGGGCGGTGCAGGCCGTGGATCGACATGTTGGCGGTCGGATAGCCCAGCGCGTGGCCGCGCGAATCGCCATGCAGCACCTCGCCCTCGATCCGGTGCCAATGGCCCAGCATCGCGGCCGCATCGCGCGGGCGGCCATCGGTCAGCGCCTCGCGGATCGCGGTCGAGGACACCTCGCCCGCGTCGTTTTCCAGAAGATCGGCGGCGGTCACGCCAAAGCCCAGCTCGTCGCCGAACCGGCGAAGTGCGGCGACATCGCCCGCGCGGCCCTTGCCGAAGCGGAAATCCTGGCCGATGACGACATGGGCGAGGCCCAGCCCCTCATGCAGCACCTCGCGGGCGAAGGCTTCGGGGGTCAGGGCGGCCAGCCTGCCGTCGAAGGGCAGTTCGTAAAGGTGGTCGATGCCGAGTTTCGCCAGCCGGTTCGCGCGGGCCTCGGCATTCATCAGCCGGAAGGGGGCGGCGTCGGGGGCGAAATGCTGGCGCGGATGAGGTTCGAAGGTGACGACGCCCAGCGGCACGCCGCGCCGGGCGGCCTCGGCCCGGGCAAGCTCGATCACGCTGCGATGGCCCAGATGCACGCCATCGAAATTGCCGATGGCGGCCACCGCGCCGCGCTCGCCCAGGGGGGCGCCTGCCCATGTCGTGAAGGTCTTCATCGGCCCCGGATTGCACCCAAGGCCGGGCGGCGTCAATCGAATTTCTTGGTCGGCGCCAGCACCGTCGCCTCGCCCTTGAGCACCGGCTTGCCATTGACCAGGCAGCGGGTGTCCAGCGTCACGCGGCGCTTGCCGTAGTCGATGGCCATCACCTCGACCTCGGCCGTCACGACGTCGCCCGGGCGGACGGGGGCGAGGAATTTCAGGCTCTGGCCCAGATAGATCGTGCCATGACCCGGAAGCTGTTCGCCGATCACCGCCGAGATCAGCCCCGCGGTCAGCATCCCGTGGGCGATCCGGCCCTCGAAGATCGTCGCCATCGCGTAGTCGTCGTCCAGATGGACCGGGTTGCGGTCGGTCGAGACCTCGGCAAACAGCTCGATATCGCGGTCCGTCACTTCCTTGCGCAGGTGGCGGATCATGCCGATCTCGAGATCCTCGATGCAGATGGTTCCGCGTGGCATGTTGTCGAGCATTCCCCCGGCTCCCCGGATTCTGATGTTGCAGCGCAGCATAGCGAAGCCGATCCGAGCCTGCAACGACGAAGGGTAATATACCGTTACGGAAGATGCGAGTGTCGCAATTTTGTTGCGTGCGGGGCCCGGCCTAGCGCAGGAAGCCCATGGCGTAGGTGGGGCTGGCCATTTCGCGGGCGAGATAGGCGTTCAGCGCCGCCGGGTCGGGGTCGCGCGCGGTGTTCGTTTCCTGCGCGGCCAGCCCGCCGGTGATGAAGAGCGAATCGAGATCCTCGCCCAGCGCGCCGCGAATGTCGGTGGCGATGCCGTCGCCGATGCACAGAATCTGGTAATCGGGCACCTCGGCGATCTGTGCCAGCCGCTGGCGGGCGAGATCGTAGATCGGCGGGTGCGGCTTGCCGAAGTAAAGGCTTTCGCCGCCCATCTCGGTATAAAGCTGCGCGACCGCGCCGCCGCACCATTCCCGCGTCTCGCCCCGGTCCACGACGATATCGGGATTGGCGCAGAGCAGCTTCAGGCCCTTGTTCTTGGCGTAAAGCAGCTGCGGGCGCAGCTCGGCGGGGTCGGCATGGGCATCGAAGGGGCCGGTGCAGACGATGCCCTCGGCCTGATCCAGCGGGACACGCTCGATCGCGACCGGGTTCTGAACGATGCGGATCGGGTCGAAGAAGGACTCGTCCTCGTCGGTGCCCATGAAGAAGACCCGCTGCCCGACCGCGCCGCGGAACATCGCCATGCGGGCGGCATCGCCCGAGGTGGCGATGGTGTCCCAGCAATCGTCGGGCACGCGGATCCGGTCAAGCTGGCCCTCGACCGCCTTGCGATGGCGCGGCGCGTTGGTCAGCAGGACCACCACGCCGCCGCCTGCCTTATAGTGCTGCAACGCGGTGACGGCCTCGGGGAACGGCTCGCGCCCATTGTGAACGCAGCCCCACAGATCGACGAAAAGCGCGCGGTAGCGGGCGGACACCTCGGCGAGGCGGTCGATGATCTGCGTCATGGGCGGTCCTTGAAGCGGGGCGCCGCGATGGGCACCCCCTTGGGTTCAGAGTTGCAGGGCGGGCAGGATCTGTTTCTTCCGGCTCATGATGCCGGGCAGAACGACCGTGTCGCCCGCGACCGTGACACCAAAGCTCTTCTCGGCCACGGTCTTGACCAGATCGTTCGGCACCAGCAGCGTCGCCTCCTCGCGCAGGATGTCCACGACGAACAGCAGCACCTGGTCGGCGCCGTCTTCCTGCGCCACGGTGACCATCGACTCCATCAGGCTGGCCTTGCGGTCGAGCACGGTTTTCGGCGAGGTGGTTTCCAGAACCGACACGCGGAACTGCTTGCCCGCGATCTCGAATTCCTTGGAATCCATCCGCAGCAGTTCCGCATCCGAGAAGGCCGAGACGTCGGATTTTGCGGCGAACATCTCGGCGGCGTAATCGGGGATCGAGACGCCCAGATCGGCGGCCAGCGCCTCGGCCAGCGCGCGGTCGGCGGGCGTGGTGGTCGGCGAGCGGAATTCCAGCGTGTCGGACAGGATGCAGGACAGCATCGTGCCCTTGATCGCCGCGGGCATCTTCGCGGCGTCCGCGCCCATCAGGTCGTGCATGATGGTGGCGGTGCAGGCGACGGGGCGCACGGTGATATTGATGGGCGCGCGCGTCCTCAGTCCGCCGACCAGCATGTGATGGTCGATCAGCGCGATCACGTTCGCCTCGTTGATCGAGGCGGGCAGCTCGGCGGGGTTGTTGGTGTCCACGACCACCACATCCTCGCCCGGCGCGACATCGGCGATGATCTCGGGCTGGTCGAGACCCCAGCGGCCGAGCACGAATTTCGCCTCGGTATTGGGCTCGCCCAGCAGCCTGGCCTCGGCCTTGCGGCCCTGGATTTCGGAAAGATACCAGGCCCAGATGATCGGCGAGCCAGTGGAATCGGTGTCGGGGGACTTGTGGCCAAGGACCTTGATCGTCATGGGGATATCCGCTTGTCAGGAACGTCGGTCGGGCGCCCTTATAGGCAGGGGCGCAAGGCTTGTCACGGGGCGGCGGGCGAAGCATTCGTGACGGTGGGCGCGCCGTGTTTTAAAGGGGGCGGCGCGAGAATTTTTTCGCCCTGCGGCGTCTTGACAGGCATTGGGCTTGTGCCTAACTCCGCGGCGTTAGCACTCGATGGGTGCGAGTGACAACAGACCACACCGTGAACCAAGGAGCGTTCAAAGATGGCATTCAAACCTCTGCATGACCGGGTTCTGGTCCGCCGGGTCGAAAGCGACGAGAAGACCAAGGGCGGTCTGATCATCCCCGACAGCGCCAAGGAAAAACCGGCCGAGGGCGAAGTGATCGCCTGTGGCGAAGGCGCCCGCAAGGATTCGGGCGAACTGATCGAGATGGCCGTGAAGGCCGGCGACCGCATCCTCTTCGGCAAGTGGTCGGGCACCGAGGTGACGATCGACGGCGAAGAGCTGCTGATCATGAAGGAAAGCGACATCCTCGGCGTCATCGCCTGAGCCGTCGCAGAAACGTAATTCGGACAACCAGGAGCAAGCGCAATGGCTGCCAAGGACGTCAAGTTCAACACCGATGCCCGCAACCGCATGCTGAAGGGTGTGAACACCCTCGCCGACGCGGTGAAGGTCACCCTGGGCCCCAAGGGCCGCAACGTCGTCATCGAGAAATCCTTCGGGGCGCCCCGGATCACCAAGGACGGCGTGACCGTTGCCAAGGAGATCGAGCTCGAGGACAAGTTCGAGAACATGGGCGCGCAGATGGTCAAGGAAGTTGCCAGTCGCACCAATGACGAGGCCGGTGACGGCACCACCACCGCCACCGTTCTGGCCCAGGCCATCGTCCGCGAAGGCATGAAATCGGTCGCCGCGGGCATGAACCCGATGGACCTCAAGCGCGGCATCGACCTGGCCACCAGTGCCGTGGTCGAAGCGATCAAATCCGCCTCGCGCCCGGTGAGCGACAGCGACGAGGTCGCCCAGGTCGGCACCATCTCCGCGAATGGCGAGGCCAATATCGGCCGCTTCATCGCCGACGCGATGCAGAAGGTCGGCAATGACGGCGTCATCACCGTCGAAGAGAACAAGGGCATGGAGACCGAGGTCGAGGTCGTCGAAGGCATGCAGTTCGACCGCGGCTACCTGAGCCCCTATTTCGTGACCAATGCCGACAAGATGGCCGCGGAACTGGAAGACTGTCTCATCCTGCTGCACGAGAAGAAACTCAGCTCGCTGCAGCCGATGGTGCCGCTGCTGGAATCGGTGATCCAGTCGCAGAAGCCGCTGCTCATCATCGCCGAGGATGTCGAAGGCGAGGCGCTGGCCACGCTGGTGGTCAACAAGCTGCGCGGTGGCCTGAAGATCGCCGCCGTCAAGGCGCCGGGCTTCGGCGATCGCCGCAAGGCCATGCTGCAGGACATCGCGATCCTGACGGGTGGCCAGGTGATCTCGGAAGACCTGGGCATGAAGCTGGAGAACGTGACCCTCGACATGCTGGGCAGCGCCAAGAAGGTCCTCATCAAGAAGGACGACACCACGATCATCGACGGTGCCGGCGACAAGGCCGAGATCGAGGCCCGCGTCGGCCAGATCCGCGCCCAGATCGAGGAAACCAGCTCGGACTACGACCGCGAGAAGCTGCAGGAGCGTGTCGCGAAACTGGCCGGTGGCGTTGCCGTCATCCGCGTCGGCGGCATGACCGAGGTCGAGGTCAAGGAGCGCAAGGACCGCGTCGATGACGCGCTCAACGCGACCCGCGCGGCCGTTCAGGAAGGCATCGTGGTCGGCGGCGGCGTCGCTCTGGTGCAGGCGGGCAAGGTGCTCGAGGGCATGACCGGGGCCAACGAGGATCAGAACACCGGCATCGCGATCGTGCGCAAGGCGCTGGAAGCGCCGCTGCGTCAGATCGCCGAGAACGCCGGTGTGGACGGCGCCGTGGTCGCGGGCAAGGTGCGTGAAGGCGCCGAAGCCAATTTCGGCTTCAACGCCCAGACCGAGGAATATGGCGACATGTTCAAGTTCGGCGTGATCGACCCCGCCAAGGTGACCCGTACCGCGCTGGAAGACGCGGCCTCGGTCGCAGGCCTGCTGATCACCACCGAGGCGATGGTGGCCGACAAGCCCGAGCCGAAAGGCGCCGGTGCCGGTGCCGGCGCCGGCATGTCCGACATGGGCGGCATGGGCGGCATGATGTAAGCCGTCCGGCTTTTCCCGTCTCCGAAAGGGGCCGCGTTTCGCGGCCCCTTTTTCGTTGCCCGGGAATTGGGCAGCGGATTGGCGAGGCGGGGCCGGAAGGCCGGGCGGATGTTGCCCCCGCCGCCGGCGCGCGTAGACTGGTGGAGTGGAGGGACGCGCGATGGAAGACCGCCGGGAAATCGGATTCCTGCTGAATGGCGATGAGGTTCGCCTGTCCGAGGTCGGCGCCGAGGACATGGTGCTGGACTTCCTGCGCCTTCAGTGCCGCCTGACCGGCACCAGGGAAGGCTGCGCCGAGGGCGATTGCGGGGCCTGCACGGTGCTGGTGGGCCGGCTGGCCGGGGGCGGGCTGGTTTTATGAGCCGGTCAATGCCTGCATCCGCCCGCTGGCCACGCTCGATGGCTGCCATCTGGTGACGGTCGAGCATCCGGCGGGGCCGGGAGGGGGCTTGCATCCGGTGCAGGCGGCGATGGTCGCCCGTCACGGCAGCCAGTGCGGGTTCTGCACGCCAGGCATCGTCATGGCGCTGGTGGCGCTGTGGCTTTCGCCGCCCGCGCCGGGGCACGAGGCGGTCGAGGAGGCGCTTCAGGGCAATCTGTGCAGCTGCACGGGCTATGCGCCGATCCTGCGCGTGGCCGAGGCGATGGGCGGGTTCGGGGACCGTGCGGCCGATCCGCTGGTGGCGGGCCGCGCCCGGGTGGCGGCACGGCTGGCCGGGCTACGCGACGGACGGCGGGTCGAGGTTGCCCGCGGGGAAAGCCGGGCGATCCTGCCCGCGGATGTGGAGGATTTCGCCGCCCTTCTGGCCGAGAGGCCCGATGCGGTGGTGGTGGCGGGGGCGACCGATGTGGGGCTGTGGGTGACCAAGGGGCTGAGGCGCATTTCGCCCGCGATTTTTGTCGGCCATCTCGATGCGCTGCGGCGGATCGAGACGCGCGACGGCGCGCTGCATCTGGGCGCGGGGGCCAGCTATGCCGAGGCGCAAGGCCCGCTGGTTGCGGGTTTTCCGCATCTGACGGGCTACTGGTCGCGGATCGGCGGTCCGCAGGTGCGCGCGGCGGGCACGATCGGGGGCAATATCGCGAACGGCTCGCCCATCGGGGACACGCCGCCCGTGCTGATCGCGCTGGCGGCCGAGGTGGTTCTGCGCCGGGGCGATGTGCGGCGGGTGCTGCTGCTGGAAGACTTCTTCCTCGACTACGGCCGCCAGGACCGCGCGCCGCGCGATTTCACGCCGCTGACCGACTGGCGCGGCACGGCCGCCTACCGGATGAAGGTCGCGCAGAACCTGTTCCGGCGGTTCTGGCTGGACCACGTCGCCGGGCCCGAGGCTGTCCGGCTGGAACGAGCCTGAGGGGCCGACCATACCGACGACATCCCCGAACCCGCGGGCACGCTGCACGGCTATCGCGGCCTCGCCCCCGTCGCCCATGGCGGCTGCGCGGACTCGACCTGTCGGCCGTCGCGTCCGCACCGGGCGTCGTCGGCGTGCTGACCGCCGCCGACATTCCGGGCCTCAACGACATCAGCCCTAATGGCATCCGCGACGATCCGGCATCCCCACCGAGCGGATCGCGTTCCACGGCCAGCCGCTGTTTGCCGTCATCGCGGAAAACCGCGACGCCGCGCGGCGGGCGGCGGTGCTGGCGAAGGTCGAGATCGACCCGCTGCCCGCTGCCATCACCGTCGAAGAGGCGCTTGCCGCGGGCTATCCCGACGTTGCCCCGCCGCTGAAACCGGAGCGCGGCGAGGTGGGGCCGGCGCTGGCCGCCGCGCCGCGCCGGATCGCGGGGCGGATGACGGTCGGCGGGCAGGACCACATGTATCCGGAGGGCCAGATCGCCTTTGCGGTTCCGGGCGAGGATGACGAGGTGCACGGTGCACGCCTCGACCCAGCACCCGACCGAGGTTCAGCAGATGGTGGCGCAGGGGCTTGGGGTGGCGGCCAATGCGGTCCTGGTGAACGTGCGGCGGATGGGGGGCGGCTTTGGCGGCAAGGAAACGCAGATGAACCTGTTCTGCGTGGTCGCGGCACTGGCGGCGAAACGCTGGAACCGCCCTGTCAAGGTCCGCCCCGACCGCGACCAGGACATGATCGCCACCGGCAAGCGGCATGATGTGGTGGTCGACTATGAGGTGGGCTTTGATGCGGATGGCGTGATTCATGCGGTGGATGCGACGGTTGCCGCGCGCTGCTGGTTCTCGGCGGATCTGTCGGGGCCGGATCTCCTTCACCGCGACCTGGTACAATCAGGCGGGCGCCCTGGTCCATGTCTACAAGGACGGGTCGATCCACCTGAACCATGGCGGGACCGAGATGGGGCAGGGGCTGAACACCAAGGTCGCGCAGGTGGTGGCGGACGCCTTTCAGGTGGATATCGAGCGGATCCGGATCACCAGGACGACGACCGAGAAGGTGCCGAATACCTCGGCCACCGCCGCCTCGTCCGGGTCGGACCTGAACGGGATGGCGGCGCTGGATGGGGCCGAGCAGATCAAGGCGCGGCTGGTGGGGTTTGCCGCCGAAAGCCGCGGCGTCGATCCGGCAGAGGTGCGCTTTGCGCCCAACGAGGTGTGGATCGGGGGCGCGGCGGTGCCCTTCGACCGGCTGGTGCACGAGGCCTATATGGCGCGGGTGCATCCGTCGGCGGCGGGGTTCTACCGCACGCCGGATATCCACTGGGACCGGGCGGCGGGCAAGGGGCGGCCATTCTATTACTTCGCCTATGGCGCGTCATGTTCCGAGGTGTCGGTGGATACGCTGACCGGGGAATACCGGATCGAGCGGGTCGATATCCTGCATGATGCGGGAAGGTCGCTGAACCCCGCGCTGGATCTGGGGCAGGTCGAGGGCGGCTTCGTGCAGGGAATGGGGTGGCTCACGACCGAGGAACTCTGGTGGGATGACCTGGGGCGGCTGAGGACGCATGCGCCGTCCACCTACAAGATTCCACTGGCGTCCGACATTCCGCGGGTCCTCAATTTGCGGCTCGCCGACTGGTCCGAGAATCGCGAGATGACCATCAAGCAGTCCAAGGCGGTGGGCGAGCCGCCCTTCATGCTGGCGATCTCGGTGCTTGAGGCGATCTCGATGGCGGTGGCGAGCGTGGCGGAGTACCGCGACTGTCCGCGGCTGGACGCGCCCGCAACGTCCGAACGGGTGCTGATGGCCGTTGAGCTGTTGCGCGGTGGCTGAGGCGGGCGGGTCGGCTTTGTGCTGCGTCGGCCGGACCCCGCGGCGCGGGCGGCCCTGCTGCGCGCGGAGGAGGTCGGGCAGGAAGCCCGCCCGCTTGTGCTGATCCCGGGGGCGGGGCATGTGGGCCGGGCGCTGGCCGGGTTGCTGGTGCAGATGCCGGTGCGGACCCTGCCGATCGACAGCCGTGCCGATCAGGTCGCGCAGGCGCCCCCGGGGGTCGAGGCCGAGATTCGCGCGGCCCCGCCCGGCGCGGCCCATTGTGGTGCTGACCCACGATCACGGGCTGGATTTCCTGCTGGTGGCCGAGGCGCTGGCGCGGGGGGACGCTGCCTATGTCGGCATGATCGGCTCGGCCAGCAAGCGCGCGCGGCTCTTGCGGTTCCTCGCCGAGCGGGGCGTTGCGCATCGGGGGCTGACCTGCCCCATCGGCGCGGCCGGGGCGGGCGACAAGCGGCCTGCGGTGATCGCGGCCTTCGTTCTGGCCGAGATCATGGCGGCGCTGGGCGCGCGGGCGGCAGAGGCCGCTTGCATCGCGGCTGATGGCTGACGGTCTCGCGAACGGCCCGCGAGCCAGCGACGCCGCGACGGTTGCGTTTCCCGGCCAGCCCGGCAGCATGTCCGAGACAGACGAAACGGAAAGGGAGCCTTCGATGGAAGCGGGCGAAAACGTGACTCCGGACAGGATCAGGGCCGTCCGGGCCGAGAAATCCACCATGCGCAGCCGCGATCTGGCCGACAGCCTTGGCGTGGCCGAGGCGCAGGTTCTGGCCGCGCAATGCGGCGCGGGCGTGACCCGGATCGCGGCGCATCCCGACGGGCTGATGCCGCGCATGCCCGGTTTCGGCGAGGCGATGGCGCTGACCCGGAACGACAGCGCGGTGATCGAGAAGACGGGCGTCTATGGCGATTACACGCCGGGCGAACATGCCGCGATGGTGCAGGGCCCGGCGATCAACCTGCGGATCTTTCCCCACCATTGGGTGCATGGATTCGCGGTCGAGGAGCAGAAGGGCGGCAGGATCCGCCGCTCGCTCCAGATCTTCGATGCGGCGGGGGATGCGGTCCACAAGATCTATCTGGGCGAGGACGGGATCGAGGCCGAATGGGCGGACCTGCTGGCCGCGCTGCGGCTGGAGGATCAGTCCGACAGCCTGGGCGTTGCGCCGCGCGAGCCGGTGGAACCGACGAAATCCGACCCCGCCGGGGCCGGGCGGCTGCGCGAGGAATGGGACCGGCTGACCGACACGAAACCGTTCCCGGAAATGCTGCGCAAGCTCGGGATGAACCGGCTGGGCGCCTATCGCATCGCGGGGGCGCCGCGTGCGCGGGCGCTGGACCCGGCCGGGATGAGCGGGCTGCTGGACGGGCTGGCGGAGCGCGCCCTGCCCTTCATGCTGTTCGTCGGCAACCGGGGCTGCATCGAGGTCCATGGCGGACCGGCGGCGAATATCAAGCCGACGGGGCCCTGGCTGAACATCCTCGATCCCGATTTCAACCTGCATCTGCGCGGCGACCATGTGGCCGAGCTTTGGGCGGTGACCAGGCCGACGAGGCGCGGCCCCGCCGTCTCGGTCGAGGCGTTCGATGCGCGGGGGGCGTTGATCCTGCAAGCCCTTGGCATGCGGCAGGGGGAGGTTGACCATACACCCGGCTGGGGCGATCTGGTGGCGACGCTGCCCGGTCTGGGGACCGCGGTGACCGCATGATCCGCGCGCTGGACCGTGTCGCGTGGAGGGCGGGCGCGCTGCCCGCCGCGGCGGCCGACCGGGCCTGTCGGTTGGCAGCGCGATCCGGGTCGATACCCCGCCCGGCCGGGGCACCTGTCTGTTGTCGCATGCCTCTTTTCAAAGCCTACTGTTTCAGTCAGGAAATGGGGGTGCAGGCCGTTCGAGGGCCGGCCGATCGGGACAGGAGCGCGTGGATGGAGAGAGCGACCGGACAGGTGGAATGCGTGCGGGCCGGGGAGGCCGGCGGGAAGGACGATGCTGGCGCTCGGGTGCCCGAGCATGATGCGCGGTGGCTGACGGGGGGTGGGTCCAGCGCGGTGATCCGGCTGAACGGAATGGACTACCTGTTGCGGATCACGCGGGCGGGCAAGCTGATCCTGACCAAGTGACCGGCGAGATCCCGGAAACGCGAAACGCCGCGCGGGGTGCCCTGTGCGGCGTTTGCCGTTTTTGCCTGCGACCCGCGATCACTCCTTGCGGCGCTCGGTGATCTGGAGATCGGCGTCGAGTTTCATGTCATATTGCCCGTCGACGCAGAACACGTCGTCGAGTTCGTAGCCGCCATCGTCTTCCGCCTCGATATCCGAGGGGTCCATCTCGCATTGCATCTCGGCCAGCATGGCCGTGATCTGCGCGACGACCTCGGCGGGCACCTCGTCATCGGCCATGGCAAGACCGGGGGCGAGGATCAGCGCGGCAATGGCGATCAGTCTCCTCATCGGTTTGTCCCTTCTGTCAGCGGATGGCGATCTGGACGCGCTGGTTGTCACTGGTGGTGCCGGGGATGCGCAGATCGTAGGTGCCGGGCTTGATCGCGATGAAGGACAGCCGGACCTGCCCCGCGGCGTCGAATTCGAGGCTGTCGAGGGCCATCGCGCGCACCTCGATATCATTGATGACGACCTCGTTGATCCAGATCGCACGGAAGAATTCCGGGCCGACAAGGGCCAGTTCCGCGGATCCGTCCGCCGTCATGTCCAGAACGTAATAGGCGCCCGATTGCAGTTCCACGGGTTGTTCGCCGTCAAGGAGCGGCTGGCCCGAAGCCAGTGTCAGCACGATCGGCTCGCCGCGGTTGCAGCGCGCCAGAAGTCCGGCAAAGCCCAGATCGTCGCAGAGCGGCGCGGCCATCACGGGGCCGCCCGTCAGGCCCAGCGCAAGGGCAAAGGCTAGTTTCTTCATGGTGTTCCTCCCTTTCATTCCGTTCCTGTCCCTTGTGCGTCAGTCCGGCGCGACGACCACGCCCCAGGGCTGCTGGCCGACCTGAACCGACTTGATGACCTCTTCGCGGGCGACGTCGATGATCGAGACATCGTTCGAGTTGCCGTTGGTGGTGATCAGGAATTTCTCGTCCGGCGTGAAGCCGAGCTGCCAGACCCGCTGGCCGACCAGCAGATACTTGATGACCTCGTCGGTTTCGCCGTCGATCACCGCGACGCGGTTCGACGGCACCAGCGCGACGAAGACGCGGCTGCCATCGGCGGTGACCTTGACACCCACGGGTTGCAGCCATTCGGGCTGGATGCCGGGCACCTCGAAGCTGATCTTCCTGGTGATCGCGGGTTCGTCGGCGGTCATGTCGATCACGCTGACGGTGCCGCCGATCTCGGCGCTGACATAGAGCTTGGTGCCGTCCGAGGTGAACTCGGCATGGCGGGGGCGCTGGTCCACCAGCACGTTATGGGTGATCTGGTAGGTCTCGGCGTCGATGAAATGCGCCATGTTGGTGGTTTCGGACGTGTTGATGACCGTGCGCGCATCGGGGCTGATCGCCATGCCCTCGGGTTCGATGCCGACGGGGATTTCGGCCAGCACCTGCCGGGTCTTCACATCGACCACGGTCACCATGTTGTCGTCCTCGTTGGCGATGTAGAGCGGGTTGCCCGAGGGGTGCAGGACGAACAGTTCGGGGTCGGAGCCGGGGGGCAGCGTGTGCAGTTCCTCGAAGGTGTTGGGGTCGAAGACGCGCACCAGGTCGTCATCCGAGGCGCAGACGTAAAGCTCGCTGCCATCGGGGGCGATGGTGATGCCGCGCGGGCGGTTTCCGGCGGGAAACTCGGCGATCACCTCCCAGGTGGTGCTGTCCAGCACGGTCACGGTGTTGCCGCGTTCGTTCGAGACGAAGACATTGTTGGCAAGCGCGGGCGTGGCGGCAATGGCAAGGGCGGCGGCGGCGGCCAGAAGCGTGGAGCGGATCATCGGATACCTCATTCGAAAGCGGTTCAGGCGGATTCGGGTTGGTCGAGCCCGAGGCTGTCGAGAAGCGTGCGCTGGTGCAGGAAGCCATCCTGCGGCGAGACGCTGACCGTCATCCGGCCATTGGTCAGAAGGATCGGCTGGCGCATCTGGCCGTTCCATTTCCGGAAGGTCACCGGTTCGCCCTTGAAGGCGGCCAGCGTGAACGCGTCGCCCAGCGCACAGGCGCGCAACTCGGCCGGATCGGCCGAGCCGGTGCGGGTCACGGCCTCGCCGATAACGCGCAGGGCAAGCCAGGTCTGGTAATCCTCGTCGCGCATCGGACGGTTCGTGAGTTTTTCGAAGCGTGTGTTGAGCTGCGTCGCGCCCCGGGATTCATGCGTCGGCGCCCAGGTTACGGGCACCAGCCCGGCCGAGCCTGCGACCGGCGCGGCCTGCCATGTGTTGTAGGGCAGGTATTCGGCGAAATAGTCGGTGGCGTCGGCGGCCAGTACCACGTCATGGCGCGCCGTGTTCTGCATGAAGACGGGCAATTGGCGCTGGACCAGCACATGGCCCGAATCCGACACCCGCGAGCCGCCGGTATCGGTGAATTCACGCTCGCCCACGATCCGCGCGCCGAAATTCCGGGCCGAGGCGCGGTAGGCATCGGCCATCGCCAGCAATTCGGCCTCGCGCGCGAGGATGACGAAGAGGCGGTAGCCGTCGCCCACGAGCCGTTCGAACGCGGCCAGCGCGTCCTCGGGCGTGGTGGCCACGGTCACCGTCTCGTGGGTCTGGCCCATGAAGCGGCCGGTGGTGGCGTTGTCCTCGGTGCCGAGCGTGGCACCGGCGAAGGCGCGATCCTCGGTCGGCAGGTCAAGCCGCGACAGGGGAAGGAGAGAGGGGTAATCGACGCGGATGACGGCTGTCCGGACCTCTTGCGCCATGGCAGGGAGTGTCGCCAGCGACGCAAAAGCCGCGCCCAGCAGCGCGGCGCGCGCCCGCAGGCGCAATCCGGACAGGTTGGACCAGAACCCGTTTTCGGCAGCCATGGCCGATCTCCCCCCTCTGCTTCTCCCGTCTTCCGGGCGCGCATGCCGGCGCGCGCCGTTCTTCCCAAATCTGCCCGGGAAGAATCGGCAATCACCTTGCCGATCCTTCCCGTTGGCGCAGCGTCGCCAATCGACCTTGGCGCAGGAAACGCCAGAATGGGTCGCAAGGGGAGGAAACAGCGATGTTCGACCGGCTTCATCTACGCTGGCAGGTGGTTCTGTGCGTGGCCGGGCTTCGGGCCGTGGCGCTGGCGGGTTGGGTGATGCTGGAGAATGCGCGCAACGCCATCAGGGTCGAGATGACGTCGGCCGAATCGGCGGCACGCGCCCAGGTGATCGCGGCGGTCGGCACGGCGATGCGCGACCACCCGCCCGGGCGGGTTCTGGACGTGCTGTCCGAGCAACTGGTCGAGCCGCGCCACGTCCGGCTGGTGCTTTACGATTCGCGCACCGGGCCGCTGCCGGTGCTGTCGGGCAGCCGCGAGGCCGAGGTCGCGCCCGCGCCCGGCTGGTTCGCCGGTCTGGTGATGCCCCCCCGGCGCGAGACGCGGCTGTCGATCCTGGATAACGGGCGCGATTACGGCTTTGTCTCGCTGAGCACGGCGCCGCAGGACGAGATCTCCGAGATCCGCGAGGATGCGGTGGCGCTGTTCGGGACGCTGGGCGCGGCCTTGCCGGCCTCTGCGCTGGTGGTGATGGCGGTGATCGGGCGGGGCTTGCGGCCGCTGGACACGGTCAATCGCGGGCTGGCGGCGTTGCAGGCGGGCGATCTGTTGACGCGGATCGCGGGTGTGCGCGGCGCCGATTCCGTGCCCATCGTGGGCGGGTTCAACGCGCTTTCGCAGGGGTTGGAGACCAGCGAGATGGAGCGCGCGGCGCTGGCGCGCAAGATCGTGGAACTGAGCGATGCGGAACGGCGTGCCATCGCGATGGAGTTGCATGACGAGTTCGGCCCTGCCTGTTCGGGCCGAAGGTCAAGGCGGGCGCTATCGCGCGCGTGGCCGAATGATCGGGCGATGGCACGCTGAGGCGCGATGCCGAGACGGTCGCTCCGGCCGGGTGCGGATCGCGATGGCGGTGGTGACGGACGGGCAGGGGCCGGGCAAGATCGCGCTGGGTATCGAGGATAACGGCGTGGGGCTGGGGGCCGGGCTGGTCGAGGGGCGCGGGCTGACCGCGATGCGCGACCGGGTCTATGCGCTGGGCGGCAGGCTGGCGCTGGGCCCGCGGCCGGGCGGCGGCACGCGGCTGACCGTGCGCCTGCCGCTTGCCGGTGCCCGAGCCGCGCACCCCGCGATGGAGGCCCTGGCATGAAGACCGCGCTGATCGTCGGCGACCATCCGGTGACCCATATCGGCTGTGGCCAGCTTCTGCGCGATCTGGGCTATGACGAGGTGTTCGAGGCGCTGACCGAACGCGAGCATCAGGTGCTGCGGCTGATCGGGCGGGGCGAGGATTTGCAGTCGATCGCGGATGCGCTGTGCATCAGCTACAAGACCGCGGCGAACACCAGTTCCACGCTGAAACGCAAGCTGGGCGCGCGCAACACCACGGAACTGGTGCGGCTGGCCATCGAGACCGGGCTGTCCTGATGCGTTTATGGGCAATTCGTGGCAGTCTTCCCACCGAGTGATAACGTTTTTTCCATCTGCATTTCCCATCCGGCGGAAAGCGGTTAGGTAAGTGGCCGAACTATCGAGTGGTGTACCGGATGAGCAACGGCGGCAGCCTGTTACCGATCATTGCGATCCTTCCCTTCCTCGGGGCATTGATCCCCGGAATCATGATCCGTGCGGGCCGGACCGCCTGCGCCAGTTTCACGGCGATGCCGACGATCCTGGCGCTGGTGATGCTGGGCGTGCTGGTGCCCGACGTGATGCGCGGCGAGATGATCCAGTGGCAGGTCGCGTGGCTGCCGCAACTGGGGCTGTCGGCCAGCTTCTTCCTCGACGGGCTGGGGCTGCTGTTCGCCGGCATGATCCTGGGGATGGGGCTGCTGATCACGCTTTACGCGCGGTTCTACCTGTCGGGCGAGGATCCGATGGGGCAGTTCTATACCTATCTGCTGCTGTTCCAGGGCGCGATGCTGGGCATCGTGATTTCGGACAACATATTGCTTCTGCTGATCTTCTGGGAACTCACCAGCCTGACCTCGTTCCTGCTGATCGGCTACTGGAAGCACCTGCCGGAGGGTCGGCAGGGCGCGCGGATGGCGCTGGCGGCTGTCTCTTATACACATCTCC
>OMKS01001273.1_pt1 | contig 22702 bp, 21 predicted proteins | sample 1674721 | NCBI WGS metagenome assembly OMKS01 (sample SAMN06264996, study PRJEB25208) | sediment metagenome | isolation source: hot spring sediment | place: USA: California | collected 2014-09-02
CGAGATCTAGTACGGTCTCGTGGGCTCGGAGATGTGTATAAGAGACAGGGTAAGCATTCTGAACGTAAGCAGGCCTTCGCTCCGCGAAGCACTTAAATCCCTGGTCGGAATGGGCTATCTGGAAATCACCCAGGGGAATCGGACTATTATACGCTCCCTTGCGTCAGGACGCATCCTGGAGCCCCTGGATCTGCTCGTAAAAGAAGATGTAGTGACCGCACTCGAGCTCATTGAGGTCAGGAAGGCAATTGAAGCCTGGAACGGGTATCACGCAGCCAAGAGGGCGACCGATGAAGAAATTGCCAGGCTGGAACGATGCGCCGCGGCGATGGAACCTCACCTGGAGGATGCGGATCCAAGTTTCGGGAAGAACGATGCGGACTTCCACCTGGAAATCGCCCGGGCTAGCCATAACAAAGTTCAAACACATATCATGTTTACGATATATGATTTACTGAAAAATTTCATCGCGCGCTTTTACGGCAAAATGAACAGCACCACGATCTTTAAACAACACATCCGGATAGTGAACGCCATCAAACAGCGGGATCCGGATAAAACCAGGCAGGAGATCCTGGATCATCTCGATTATGTTGAAACCTGTATCAGAGAGGCTTTAGGGATAAACGGAGATTTTCACAACAACGGGGAAGGCCCGAGCCTTGACGTAAAATAATTGAACATGAATAAACAGGTCGTTTCAGGCCCCACCTGATCTCCCGGGGAATTTACTTCTTTCATCTTTTATTCCATCGGGGTTTAATTGAGAACCTGTCACCTTGAAAACAATCATTTAGCGAAGGAAAGGAGCGCACCATGAGAAAAAAGGCAACCGTCGTCGGAGCGGGAAATGTCGGGGCTACAGCCGCAATGCGGCTCGCCGAAAAGGAACTCGCCGATGTCGTACTGATTGATATTATCGAAGGGGTTCCGGCCGGCAAGGCTCTCGATTTGGCTGAAGCGGCCCCTATCGAGAAGCACGATTCGAAACTGACGGGTATCACCGGTGATTACAGCGCGGCCAAAGATTCGGACGTCGTAATCATTACGGCCGGGATTCCCAGGAAGCCGGGGATGAGCAGGGATGATCTTTTAAGTACCAACATGGGAATCATGGAATCGGTCACCAAAGAGATCGCCGCAGTGGCCCCGGAAGCAAAGCTGATCATTGTCAGCAACCCCCTGGATGCAATGTGCCACGTGGCCTACGAGGCGAGCGGGTTCTCCAAAAACCAGGTTATCGGAATGGCCGGCGTGCTTGATTCGGCTCGTTTCAGGGCTTTCATTTCGATGGAGCTGAATGTTTCGGTGGAAAACACCCACGCCTTCGTACTGGGCGGCCACGGAGACACCATGGTTCCGCTTCCTCGTTTCTCGACCGTTGCAGGCATCCCGATCACCGAACTGATGTCCGCGGATCGGATCGAAGCGCTGGTGGAACGTACCCGGAACGGAGGAGCCGAAATCGTCGGTCTGCTCAAGACCGGATCAGCTTTTTTTGCCCCGTCCTCCGGTGCCGTCGAAATGGCTGAAGCCATCCTGAAAGACAAAAAGAAAATACTGCCTTGCGCGGCGCTCTTACAGGGCGAATACGGTATAAATGACCTGTTCATCGGCGTCCCGGTCAAGCTGGGTGCCGAGGGAGCCGAAGAAATCATAGAAATCAATCTCACAGATGAAGAACAGAAAGGCCTGAATTACTCGGCCGACGCCGTCCGGAAGCTCGTAGAAGACATGAAACGCCTCAAAGGCTGATAACAAGAGGAAGCCCCGCCGTTTCCACAGCGGGGCTTCCTTATTTTTTAACAGACGGCGGAGCCGCCTGTTCACTCCATTCTCTTATCCCAGCAAAGCCAGGAATATCCCGGCTGCCACCGCAGATCCTATAACTCCCGCCACATTGGGGCCCATCGCTGCCATCAAGGGATTCACACGTCCCCTCGTAGAGCTGGAGACGAAAACCTGGACCACCCTCGCGGCCATCGGAACGGCCGAAACGCCTGCAGCGCCGATACAGGGGTTGATCTTTTTTCCCGCCGGAAGAAATAGATTGATGATCTTCGCAAACAGTACGCCCCCGGCGGTGCTGAAAGCAAACGCGACTCCGCCCATAATCAGGATGCTCAAAGTCTGAAAGTTCAGAAAACTCGGGGCGTCCATCGTAGCTCCCACGGTCAGGCCGAGGAATATCGTCACGATATCTATCAGCGGTCCTCCGGCCGTCTTCTTCAAACGATCGGTGACACCGCATTCACGAAGCAGGTTTCCGAACATCAGCATTCCTATCAGCGGGGCACTGGAAGGAATGGCGAGGCACGCGACTGCTCCGGTGACGATGGGAAAAAGTATCACCGAAGTCTTGCTCACAGGCCGGGCCTGGGGCATATCGATGAGGCGCTCCTTTTTCGTGGTGAGCAACCTCATGATCGGAGGCTGGATGATCGGCACAAGCGACATGTAGCTGTAGGCCGCAACAGCAATCGGCCCGAGCAGATGAGGCGCCAGCTTGCTGGCGATAAAAATTGAGGTTGGACCGTCGGCTCCCCCGATGATGCCTATGGAGCCCGCCTCCTGGGGCGTGAAACCGAAAATATAGGCGGCGCCCAGTGCGGCGGTGAAAATACCAACCTGCGCCGCGGCGCCAAGCAGAAATGTCAAAGGCCTGCCCAACAGGGGCCTGAAATCCGTGAGCACTCCCACACCCATGAAAATCACCGGCGGCAGAAGCTCGGTTTTTATGCCCATGCGGTATATGAGGTTCATGAGCCCGTTGGCGTGGGACCCCATCTCACCCAGGGGAAGGTTCGCCAGGATGACGCCGAAACCGATGGGGATGAGCAGGAGCGGCTCATAATTCTTCTTGATCGCGAGAAAGATCAGGATTCCGGCAACGATAAACATGGCAATGTTGCCGACCGTAAGGTTTGCAAACCCGGAACCCTTTATCAATAATAGCATGGTGTCCATTGATCACGCCTTTTTCTTGATGGTTATAATAGGAGTGGAAGAATCCACCTCATCGCCGATCTTGGCATTCACCGCGGAAACGACCCCGGCATGGGGAGACTTGACATCATGGGTCGCCTTCATCGCCTCCACCTGCGCAACGGCCTGTCCTTCTTGAATGCTGTCGCCGACTTTCACCAGGATATCGACCAAATCCACTCCGCCCGCAAACGTCGAATGTATCTCGACCTCTTCGCCTCCTCCCGCAGCCGCCTCGGGAGCTGCCGGCGGAGCTGAGGCCGCAGGTTGAGGCTGAGCCGCCGGAGCTGCAGAGCCGCCCACCGGCTCGACGGTGACTTCGAATGTGCGGGTTTTTCCGCCTTCGACCACTTTGCATTTCGTTGTCACGGGACCACTTAAAACAGGGGCCCGGGGTGCCGGTGGAGCGGCGGGAGCAGCCTTCACTTCGGGCGCCGACTCTTCTTTCTTCTTGAGCGGTAAATCGACCCGCCCTCTACCGAGCAGGAACCTGAGTCCTTCGGTTGCCTCTATCTTTTTGCCCGGCACCATCCCCGAAACAACGATGAAAATATTCTCCTCAGTCAATTCAAGCTTGTTTTCTTCAAGAACCTTCTTGGCCTCCGGTATCGGGTCGGCAACCGCTTCAAACGGATCCGCACCCTCATACGGCGGGATGCCCAGTTGCTCGGACGCCTTCTTGACCACGTCCGGATCCGGCGACAGCGGCGGTTTTCCAAAATATCCCAGGACGGCCCTGCCGTATCCGGCCTCGATTTTTTCCCATTTTCCGTAAAGGACGTTGTTGAATGCCTGCACCCAGTACTGCTGGCTTCCGGGAGTCACGCTCGTCCAAGCGCCACCGGCCCTGACGACATCGGGAAATTCGGCAAGCACGTCGCCGTAACGATCGATTAAACCAGATTTGACCATCATGTGCACATTCGGACCAATCGCACCGCCGGGCATGGGAAAACCCACAACCCGCGCGTCTGCAGTGGTCGTAACCGGGTTGAACGCATAGTCTTTCAGAAGATCGTTCAACATATCTTCTATGACCTGCATTTTAGACGCATCGATATTCAGTTTGTAGCCGGTGTTTTTTAAAGCATGAGCCATCGATCGCACATCCGGCTGGCATGTGCCGCTCGCCATCGGCCGCACCGAAAGGTCGATCGCGTTCACTCCTCCCTCAATGCCGGCCATATACTGAGCAACGGCCATGCTTGCGGTGTCGTGGGTGTGGAGCCAGAGCTCCATCTCCGGAGGCATTATTTTTCTGAGGGCCACCGCCGTTTCGTAGCAGGTTTTCGGATCGGTTGTACCGCTTGCGTCTTTCATGCAAATGCTGTCCACCCGGAGATCCGAGTCGAGCACCTTCTTGATGATACCGGAATAAAACTCGGCGGTATGGACATTGTCGTCATGAAACGGCAACCCCATCATCGCCACGCACACCTGGTGGTGCATGCCGGCTTTTACGATGGGGCGCCCGGTTTTGATCAAGTTGTCAACATCATTCATATAATCGAAATTACGGTCGTATGTCGTGCCGTACTTGGCCATCAACCTCGCCTGCATATCCAGCACTTCAAGCGTCTGCGTGGTCAGAGTGACACCGGAAATAGACCGTGTAAGAATCTGAAGATCAACATCCGGCCCCACCGCGTCCCTCATCGCCTGCATCGTCTCGAAAGGGTTTTCGTTCAAATAGAAAAAAGGAGCCTGGTAACGGGCCCCTCCTCCGAATTCCATATGGCTGATCGCGAGATCTTTCGCAGCGGTTTTCATTGCAGGCAGATAATCCTGAAGCCTGACTTTGCCACCAAACGCGCTCTGGTGCCCGTCCCGGAATGTCATTAATTGTACTTTTATTTCCTTTGGGTTTTTGGTAACTAACATGGCGTCTCCTACCTCCTGCTTTTCGTTTCCTCGATATGGGTTATCCTGGCCCCCGGATTTACAAGCGCATAAACAGAGTGTATCGCCGCGAGCACCGCCGAATCTGTTCCTTCTTCCTTCTTCTCTACCTTTACCGGAAACAAACCGGTAAGAATTTTCATTGTTACAGCCAGCAGGCCCAACACGGTAAAAACTGCTGCAAGTGAGGACATGCAAATCAAAAAAAGACTATTTTCCATAACATTTCTCCTTAAAAAAACAACTTAAGCCATTCTTACAATATACAAAGACCCAGTGTTCGGAAAACTTTAAGGTCTCCCGATATAATTGGGCTAATCATCCCTGTCAAGTCATATATTCTTACTCTGATACACCATCTAAATTCCATCTGAACAAAAAACCAGGACTCTATCAGACTAATCCCTTGAAACCGCCGGCCCGTTCTTCCGTCTCGCTCCGGACTCAAATCCAGATGGTAAAATGGTAAAACCAGACAGTCTTATTTACAGCAGGACGGTTTAAAAATCAAGTCGTTTTCCATTGCTTAAAGGAATAAAATTTGAAACGAAGGTCTCGATCCGAAGGGATACAGCACGCGGTAAAATGGTAAAACCAACACAAAAAAACGGTTTTTGCCCTCCATCCCCATGAGTTGCGGACTTCGGCATCCGGTCCGCTCATCACATCGAGTACAAACTCGAAGTCCACCACCGTCGCCTATCGAGTTGCGGCATCACTCGACCTTGAACAGTTCATATGGCTCCAGATGTTTCTGATTTCCCCTTGAAGTCGATTCATGTATATTCCTTGACATGAAATTTTCCTCCTCGGCAAGAAAGGAGATTGAAACGTGTTCTTTTTCATCGGAGGAATCCAACCGAAAACGGCCACGCTGGATGAAAATCCCAGGATGTGCCCTGCCTGCGGGCTCTACCAGGCTAAGCTCGTCCGCATCGACCATTACCTGGCATTGTTTTTCATACCGCTTATAAGGGTGAAAAAGGGCGAACTGGTCATTCAATGCACCAGGTGCGGGCACGTGACAAGGGAGACCGGGGAGCCTGTCATGGCAGCCGGCTTCTCCAGAGCCTTCGTGTGCCCCTTCTGCGGCAGACGGCTCGAAAAGGAGTTCAGGTACTGTCCCTATTGCGGGAAGCCCGTATCCTGAAGGAGCACGCCATGAAGCCCCCCGAAGAAAAGAGTCGATCTTCACCGCTGAAAATCCGGGGCTTCCCCGCGCTGAACGCCGCATTTTTGTGCCTTTTCACAAATGTTTCGCTGATGTACCTGTATCCCCTTGCACTGGAAAAACTATACGTGTCCCCGGCGCAGATCGGTATTGTCATGGGCGTATTTTCAATGGCCGCGGTTGCGGTGAGGCCGTTCCTCGGCCTCCTGATACAGCGCACAGGGGAGGGTTCGGTCATTTTCCCCGGCCTGGCTCTGGCCACGGCTGCCGGCCTCTGTTATCCGTTTCTTGATGCCTTCGGCCCGTTGATGATCACTGTTCGAGTGCTCCATGGCGTGGGTTTTTCAGCTTTTATAGCAGGAGGGTTTTCGATCGCCGCAAGATCCATCCCGTCTAAAAACCAAGGTGAAGCATTTAGTTTCATCGGAGCGGCGATAACCGGCGCAGTTGCCTTCGCACCGCCGGCGGGCGAAGCACTCATCCGCGCCGCAGGCTTCGACGCCCTTTACATAGCCGCCGTTTCAGCGCTCCCGGCGGCCGCGAGCTTCTGCCGGGCCGCCATCAGGAATGCTTCTTTAACGCCACCCGTTCCCGCCCCCGCAGCAGAAGTCTACCGCATCGTGCTTGCAGCAGGCTCCTTCCTCCCGCTGCTTGTAGTCACATGGTGCTTTTCCCACAGCCAGTCAACCGTCCTGAACTTCCTGGCATTGGCAGCGGAACAGGCCGGAAGCTCCGGAGGTAAATTTTTCTTTCTGTGTTTCTTCACCGCGCTGATCACGCTTTTGACTGCGGGTCGCACAGGGGACCGGCTGCCCAAAGTCTATCTTCTCCGGGTCTTTCTCCCGATCATGGCATTGAGCGTAGCAGGGATTCCCCGGTTGATAGGTTCACCATATTGGCCCCTGCCGGCGCTTGCCTTCGGGATATCCCTCGGCATGCTCTTTCCGGTCCTGAACGCCATGGCAGCCGGGGTCACACCTGTCTACGCCGCAGCATCCATGGCCGTTTTCACAGCAGTATACGACGGGGGATTTATAACCGGTCCGGTCTTATCAGGCTGGATGGCTGAGTCGACGACTCTCCCCGCAGCCTTTACCAGTGCGGCTTTTATCGTCGGGGCCGCTTTTTTCGTAACTCTTGCAGCATTCCGAAAACCGAACCCATGATATTACATCCTCAAAAGCCCCCCGGGATTCAACTGCGTCCTTTCTTCCGCTGCCTGAAGCCGGTGCGGAAGTAGAATTCAAGGTAACGCGACAGCGCAAGCTTCATATCCTTTCTCGGCACCAGTTCCTGAATCCCCCTTATTTCGTGGTAATAATTGATCATCGAGTAAATATTTCTTGAAATTTCAGTCAGGTAATCCGCCCGTACCAATTTTTCATCAACATCGAAGCCCCGGGCCTTCATCACCCTGGGCCCCGCGAATGTTACAAGGGCTCCGGGCTCGGCTATCGTTATGTCGCCCAGCGCAGCGTAACTTGCAATCGCACCCCCCGTAGCCGGATCCGCAAGAATCGAAAGGTATGGAAGCCCGTGCCGTTTGAGCCTGTTTACCGATTCAACGGTCTTCACCATCTGCATCAGCGCCGCCGTCCCCTCATACAGCCTCGCTCCTCCGGAACAGCAAAGACTTATAAAAGGCAGGTTTTCCTGGATGGCATAGTCAACGGCGCGTCTGAACTTTTCACCGAACACCACCCCCATCGATCCACCGCAGTAGGTAAAGGCGCCGATCGCCATAGTGACCCTGAAATGATTGATCCTGGCCGCCCCGACAACGAGGGATTCATTGAAATGACTCCGCCCCTCCTGTTTGCTCAGAAATTCCCGGTAGTAGTCGGTGATGGCCGCCGGTTCAAGAATATCGTCTACGGTAAGGTTCCTGTAAAGCTCGTGAAAAGTGCCTGTATCGGCCAGACAATCGATCCATCCCGTGGCTCCCAGCGGGTAGGTATACCCACATTCGGGACAGACATTAAAATTGTCGATCAGATCCTTCAGCGCTATAAGCCTGCCGCATCCCTTCAACCTGTTTTCACCGCCTTTACCCTCACCACAGCGTATCAATTCGGTTTCTTTTCCAAAATGTTTGAATCGTCCATAATCCTCGTTGACTTCTGTGATGCTTGCATAATTTACTATTTTTATATCCGGTGGGGGTTTGTTAAAAGCTTTTTTTATAGGTTCTTCAATATAGCGCTTAATATCAAAAAAAGAACCAGAGCCCTTGGAGAGACCAAACTGCTTTGCCCTCACTTCACGTTTTTTGATCAATTTGGACAGCTTGGACCGTGACAAATCTTTAACCGCCCTGGAAAGAAACTGCTCGATCGATTCGACCATTGCGGTGGTATCGGTGACAGACTCCGGAGAGGGTACAATGCGGTCGATTACGTTCAAGGCTTTGAGCTCCCTGGACGTGGGCCTCAAGATCATCAAAGCGTCGCGTATGCGGGTTGGATCCCGGAAAAGAATCGAGGCTGTTCCTTCCGGAGGAGCCGTGGCATAGAGCGCGTCATCCATCATTCCCCTGATATCGGTGTACTGAATTGCAACGGCTCCGCCGCTGCCTCCTTCACCAAGAACCAATGAAATTGTTTTGAGCGGCATCGTCAGGAATTCCTGAATCAAATGGCCGATGAAAAAAGCCTGGAAACGCTGGGCCGAATACATCGAAATATCGGCACCGTAGGTATCCACAATTGTGAAAATCATCGTTTCCTTGGGGTCGGACGACCGGGCCTTTTTTAGCACGGATATTATGTGGGAATGGTCGTCGGCTGTGAGCATCCCGTAGTTGAGTCTCTTTAGATCCTCGTTGCTTTTTAAATCTTCAGGCGTCGGCTTCTGCTGGCCGATGACATAAAAAGTCTTCTCTCTGAACCGGCACCGGCCGGAAATCACCGAACCGGACGGGCTCTTGAACGGGACAAAATCCGAAAACAACCGGTTTATCACGTGCGAAGCCCTGGCCCTGTAGGGGTGCCTGCAGCGTTTCTTGAATATTTCAAGCACATCCGTTTTTGTCATATCTACCTCTACACATAATTTTTTAAACCATTTAATTTAATTGCAATCTGTTGTTCATGCAACTCTTTTCCCAAACGTACATGAACAGCCCGGTGTGTCTGTTCACCCCGGGCATGAAAACACATTCCCCCTCTCCACCCTTTGGGGGGAGAGGGCCGGGGTGAGGAGGGTATTTTCACGGTAAACTTTCTGCCAAGCAAAACAGATGCAGCCACAAGCACCCCGGCAATCAGCAGCGTCGCTGCTCTGAATTTCAGCCTTCCTGTTCGCATGAATCAAGATAGTCCTGCAGAATATGCTTATGATCGAAAGCAAGGTATTCCGGCAGGGAATCGGGGCGGAAAACCGCGAGGGCCGCTGCATCATCCGCGGCGCCGGGGATGCCGTGACCATCCGCTATGAATACCACGGAAATCGTATGCATCCTGGGATCGCGGGCGGGATCGGAATAGGCCCCCAGCTGCCCGCGAAGAGTCACGTGCAGAGAAGTCTCCTCTCGTGCCTCCCTGACGGCCGCCTCTTCCAGGCTTTCCCCGTAATCCACGAACCCTCCGGGAAGCGCCCAGCCGTAAGGAGGATTTTTGCGTTTTATCAATACAATTCCGCCGTTCTCCATGCGGATGATGATATCAACCGTCGGAAAGGGGTTCCGATATTGCTTTACCGGCAACCCGCAATGAGGACAAAGAAGCTGGTCTTTCTTGGTCATTGTGCCGTCCCTGGAATGAATCTTTCGAATGAATGGCCGAGATATCACCCTGCAATCGGTCAAATCGCCGTAACCGGCCGACTGAGCAGCCTGCCTCTCAGCTCGGTCCTGTTGATATAGACCGCGCATTGCTCACACGAGCCGTCGCAAAGGGTGCCATGTTCGCGGCGCACCACATAACAGTACTCGTGGGGTTTCTGATATGCGTTGCACCTGGTCCTGTTTTCACAATCGAATATCTTCCAGCACGGTGCAAGCTGTAAAAGGCGGATCAGGCAGGGGAGTGTAAAACCTTCGTCATGCATGAGGACCGATATTCTTTCTATCTGATCGATTTCATACTCCGTGTAGACCCTGTTGTTCGTGCGCGGCTGTCTCGCGGGACGCAGCAAACCCATTTTTTCGTAATCGCGCAACGCTTTCTGAGACAAACCGACGATTCCCGACACTTCCCCGATGCTGTAGCCCTCTTTAGATCCACGCTGCCCGGCATTTTTCCTGTGCACCTCGAATTCCTCCATCCACACGATTATATTCTTAAAAAAAAGCGTCCGGATTGTTTTTCTCGTTCAATGAACCTACAAATTCGCCAACCCGCCGCCAAACCTTCGCTGGTGTTCACCGAGTGTATCCCCCGGCACCAGTGTCATCAACCATGCATGAGTTTTTAGAAGAAGCGGAATTCTCTTATTAAAACAAAAACCCGAAATCATCAATGCTGGTTTCCGCACCTCCCGCTTTTTGTAAACTTGACGGTGCCCCTGAGATTGCCTATTGTTCAATATAAGGTCGAGGCGAAGTACTTCCCATCCGGCGTTCCCGAAAGGGTCCGGAGTCTATTGCAAAAAGCGATTGGACAATGTTTCAATGACCGTAAAGCGAATACTGATCATTGCACCTGCTGCCCTGATTTTATTCCTCGTTCAATCCTATTTCTGGGTACCGACTTACCAGGAGCAGACCAGGGGGAATCCGGACCGGCTCAAGGAATTTATCAACGCTTCCATAGGCGATGCCAGCCTTCTGAACCCGATACTTTCCGCGGACAGTTCCAGCAGCCAGGTCTCCAACCAGATTTTCGAGGGCCTTATAGACTACGATGAAGAATTGAGATTCAGGGGCAGGATCGCCGAATCGTGGAAATTAACTGAAGAGGCATATTTTTATGTGAATTTGCAGTGCCCAATCCCGGGGGAAGGAATTGCGACGGCTTCCCGTGTACGCGACGTCATCCTTGAAGCCCGCAGCGATGAAAAAATCACAGGCAGGCTTCAAGCAACCCTGGCCCTCATAAAAGGTGTCGAGGTTCTCCCGGCAAAGGATTACACCGTGGAGCCGCCCGAAGCTCCTGGTTTGGATGACCGGGAAAGCACTCCGTTGACACTATACGTCAAGGCCCCGCCGCGTATCAAGCTCTCCCTCGATGCAGTGGACCAACATCTTTTCGTAAATTTGGAGGAGCTCCTGGGAAAGGAATATTTCAGCAGCTTCGACGCGGCGGCGAACCTTGCCGTTTCCGAATCCCTACCGGAAGAACGTTTACGCGCTGTTGCGGAAAAAATTCTCCCCCCAACCGAACACAACCCGGTTATCGTTTTCAAGCTCAGGCCCGGCGTTTTATTCCATGACGGCCACGAAGTCGACTCAGCAGATGTAAAGTTCACTTACGAAGCGATCATGAACCCTGCCAACCTCTCCCCCCGCACCGCCGATTACGAACCGGTCAAATCGGTTGAAATCATCGACCCACGGACGGTGCGGATCGTTTACAAACGCCTCTACTCCCCGGCAATCGGCACCTGGGCCATCGGAATCCTGCCCTCGCACCTGCTTGATGATCAAGCGCTCAAAAGGGAAGCGCTGAGGCGGGGCATGGACCCGGATAATTTTTCAATGCGCCTCAGCGAATTCAACCGTCGCCCCATCGGCTCAGGCCCTTTCAAGTTCCGCGAGTGGAAAGCGGACCGCCACATCGTGCTCGACCGCTTCGAAGACTACTGGGAGGGGGCGCCTCTCTACCAACGGTATTACTACCGCATCATACCCGATCTGCTGACCCAGGAAATGGAATTTTACGCCGGCTCGATCGACTCCTACGACGTCCAGCCGCACCAGGTGGAGCGGCTTTCCGCGGATCCCGGGTTCCAGAGCTTTTCCGGAACCGCCTTCGGATATACCTACATCGGCTACAACATGCGAAGGAAACCCTTTGATGACGTGCGGGTGCGCCTGGCTCTCGGGATGGCGATAGACAAGCTCAAGATCATCGATTACGTTTTGTACGGTCAAGGTGAGCTCATCACCGGCCCGTTTGCGAAGCAGACGGATTTTTACGACCACTCGATCGAACCTGTCCCATACGATCCGGAAGGGGCACTCGCCCTGCTCGAAAAAGCCGGGTGGCGCCGGGGGCGGGATGGATGGCTCGAAAAGGACGGAAACAGGCTCCAGTTTACGCTGATAACCAACAGTGGAAATGACCTTAGAAAGGCGGTGCTCGCGATCGCCCAGGATTCCTGGCGTCGCATCGGGGTCGATGTCCGCACCGACCTTCTTGAATGGTCCGTTTTCCTTCAGGAACGCATCAACAAAACCGATTTCGACGCCTGCGTGCTCGGCTGGAGCCTGGGTATAGACCCGGATCTCTACCAGATCTGGCATTCAAGCCAGACAAACCCGCATCAACTTAATTTCGTGGGATTCAAAAACGCCGAGGCGGACGATCTGATAATAAAGATCCGCCAGGAATACGACCACCAAAAGCAAGTGGAATACTGCCATAAACTTCACCGGATAATCGCCCGAGAGCAGCCCTATACCTTTTTGTACGTCGGTAAATGGACCGCAGTGCTGGACAAACGAATCGTTATCGTTGAAAAGGATGAAGGGGGGGACCCGGTTTACAAAAAAATAACACCCACAAAAACCGGCAACTATGCTTTTCACTTCAACAAGTGGATTAAACTCCCTGAAGCGCCTGAATTCTCTGCGGATTGAGGGGTAGGAGTTTTATGGAGAAGTCATGTTCTCATTCATAGCCCGAAACGCTGTACAGAAAACGGTAACCCTTTTTTTCGTTTCGGTGGTGTCCTTCCTGATCATCCATCTGGCACCCGGAAGCCCGAGCCAGGTGGATCCCATGAACCCGAAGTTCACACCCGAGATGGTCGAGCGATTCAGGGCCGAGTTCAACCTGGACAGGCCTCTCTACGTTCAATACCTGCTTTTTTACAAAGATCTGTTCACCGGAACCACGGTATCATGGAAGGACAATGTGCCGGTTCTTAAAAAAATCTGGGAGCGCTTCCTGAACAGCCTTCCCCTGTTCATCGTAGGAACGATTCTCACATGGACCCTGTCGTTCCCGGTGGGCATCCGCTCGGCGCTCGCCCGCGGAGGACTGTATGACAGGACCGCCACTTTTCTGGCCTATTTCCTTATCTCGATCCCCGGCTTTTTCTTCGCCTATATCCTGATTATTGTCGTGGTCACCCGGCTTCATGTACCGGTGATCGGGATGGAAACCTTCGGTATTGGGAACGCTTCGTGGCTCACGATGATCATGGATCGGATATGGCACCTGCTGCTTCCTTCTGTCCTGGGCGCCACGGGCGGCATTGCGGTCCTTTCCCGCTACGTGAGAAGCCAGATGCTCGAAGTCGAGGGGCAGGATTATGTGCGCACAGCCAAAGCCAAGGGGCTCCCGGCGGATCAGGTCCACTACAAACACGCTCTCAGAAACGCCCTTCTGCCGTTTGTTACGATGTTCGGGCTGATTCTGCCGGGGTTGATCGGCGGCTCGGTGATCATCGAATCGATATTTTCCTGGCCCGGGATTGGAAGAATGGCCTACGAGGCGATCCTTGCCAGGGATTACCCGGTGATCCTCACGGTAAATTTCATATCCGCCGTGCTGGTGCTTGCAGGCACTTTTCTTTCGGACGTGCTCTACATGGTAGTGGATCCCAGGATCAGGCTATGAAAGCCGAATTCCGACAAACTGGATGTATGGAAAAAGTTACCCATGGATAAAGAACCGAACCGGAGCATGGAAATCTCGATAAACGAACCGGACACCCCGCATACACCACGTATGCGCGTCTTCACCGATGCATTCTCCCAGAACCGGCTCGCCGCGGCCGGGATGGTTATTTTCATATTGTTTTTCATAACAGCCGTGGCCGGGGTTTTTCTCACCTCAGGGGCCGCCCCGGTGTTCGATCCGGCCACCGTCCGGCTCCAGGAAAAACTGCGCCCCCCCCTATCCCCGCCCGCAGTCGAGCTTCTTCGACCGGATGAAATGCCTCCCTTCGGGATGTATATCTTCGGCACCGATGATCTCGGAAGGGATGTTTTTTCGCGGATGCTCCAGGGGGCATGGGTAAGCCTTACCGTGGGCTTCGTGGCGGTCGGCATATCGGTGTTCGTGGGCATCTTTCTTGGAGGGATCGCCGGCTACTTCGGCCAAATCGGCATATCCCCGGGTCATATCCTGGCTGTCCTCCTTCTCGCGGCGGCAGCCGTTTTCGCAGCCTCCGGCTTCCTGCCTGCAGGCCTCATCCTGGCTGCGGCCGCCATACTCTTCCTGTGGGTTTTCGTCCGAAGCCGCGCAGAAGGGGCGGTTTCCAAAAAGGCCGTGAATATCCTGGGCAGAGGAATGGTCACGGTAGACACGCTGATCATGCGCCTGGTGGACATCATGCTTTGTTTCCCGAGCTTTTTCCTCATACTCACGGTCGTGGCGCTGCTCCCCGCAAGCATTTACAACATCATGATCGTAATCGGGCTCACCAGCTGGATGGGCGCGGCGCGGTTTGTACGGGCAGAATTCCTTTCCCTCAGGGAGCAGGATTTTGTAACCGCGGCGAAAGCGCTGGGAGTAAACGACATGCGAATCATTTTCCGGCATATCATGCCCAACGCCATAGCCCCTGTGCTGGTTTCCGCCACGATAGGAATCGCAACTGCGATTCTTACCGAAGCCGGGCTCAGCTTTCTCGGTTTCGGCGTTCCGCCGCCGCATGCCACCTGGGGAAACATACTTTCAGACGGCAAGCGGTTCATTTTTGACGCCCCCTGGCTGACATTCATACCGGGCACCGCGATATTGATCGTGGTCCTCTGCTTCAACCTGTTCGGCGAAGGGCTGCGCGACGCATTCAACCCGAAGCTGAAGGAAAGATAACTTATGCGTTCGCAACACACACTGCTGGCGATAGAAGATCTCCACGTTTACTTCCGTACCCGCCGGACGCTTGCCAGGGCCGTCGAGGGAGTGGATATAACCGTGAACCGGGGGGAGGCGGTTTGCATCGTCGGGGAAAGCGGGTGCGGAAAAACCGTAACCGCGCTTGCGGTCATGGGCCTTATCCCCAGCCCCCCCGGAGAAATCAACCGGGGAAGAATTATTTTCGACGGGAAAGACCTGACCGAGCTCACCGACCGGCAGATGGAAAAAATCCGGGGTCGGCGGATAGCAATGGTTTTCCAGGAGCCTTTAACCTCACTGAATCCAGTTTTTACGATAGGAAGCCAGATTGAAGAGGCGATCGCCGTCCATGAAGAAATCGATCCCGAAGAACTGAAGCGCAGGACTGTGAAACTGCTCTCGGAAATCGGACTTCCTTCTCCCGAAGCACGCTACGGAGACTATCCCCACCAGCTTAGCGGCGGACAACGTCAGAGAGTCATGATCGCGATGGCGCTCGCCTGTGATCCGGATCTGATAATCGCCGATGAGCCTACAACCGCTCTCGACGTCACGGTCCAGGCCCAGATTCTGAACCTGATGGACAGAATACAGCGCAGCCGCGAAAAAGCCCTTCTTTACATCACCCACGACCTCGGGGTCGTCGCCAATATCGCTGACCGTGTCTACGTGATGTATGCCGGAACCGTGGTGGAACAGGGCAATACCGTTCAGATATTTTCAGAACCGGCGCACCCATACACCAGGGGTCTTCTGGCCTCACTCGCGGTGCGGGCCAAAAGGGGAAAGCGCCTGCACTCAATCCCCGGAACCGTGCCCGACCCGGCGCGAAGGCCGCCCGGCTGCCCGTTTCACTCCAGGTGCTCTTCGGCGGTTGATTCCTGCAGGGAAACCTTCCCCCGAATGTACGACCTCGGGGACGGGCATCTCACCCGGTGTGCCATACTTTTTGGAGAGTCGTCAGGGCGCCGGAAGCCGGAAATCTCAGCCAGGGAGGCTCCCTGATGAATGAAAGAGCACCCGGAGATTCCGGACTACCCGATAAACCTGCAGCAGACGCAAGCATTACGCCGACCCTCTCGGTGGAGGGTGTGAGAAGGTATTTCCCGGTTCAAAGGGGGTTTTTCCGGCGCACGGTTGGGTGGATAAAAGCTGTGGACGGCGTATCCCTTTGGATTCCGGCGGGAAAAACCCTGGCACTGGTCGGTGAGAGCGGCTGCGGCAAGACCACGGTCGCGAAGCTGGTTCTCCGGCTGCTCGATGCGGACGAGGGAAAAATAGTATTCCAGGGCGTCGACATAGGAGCCATCCATCGAAAACAGCTGCAGTCCCTGCGCCGGCGTATGCAGATCGTCTTTCAGGATCCCTACGGATCGCTGAACCCGAGGATGACCGCGGGCCAGTCGATCGCAGAAGGGTTGCTGGGCCTTGAAATGGACAAAAAAAAACGCGCCTCGCGGGTGGAGGAGCTCCTCTCCCTCGTGGGGCTCGGCCCGGAAAGCGCCGGCCGCTATCCCCATGAATTCAGCGGCGGACAGCGGCAGCGCATCGGCATCGCGAGGGCCCTTTCGGTCAACCCCTCTTTGATCGTATGCGACGAGCCTGTCTCGGCGCTCGATGTGTCCATCCAGGCCCAGATCATCAACCTGCTTGAAGACCTGCAGGACCGTCTCGGGCTCAGCTACCTGTTTATATCGCATGACCTGAACCTGGTGGGCTACCTGAGCGACATGGTGGCGGTGATGTATCTCGGGCAGATAATGGAAACCGCCCCTTCGGAAACGCTTTTTGACAATCCCGTACATCCATACACGAAAGCGCTTCTTTCGGCCGTGCCGGTGCCGGAGCCGGGCCGGGGATTCGACTCCGAAATACTTTCCGGAGATGTCCCGAGTCCATTAGACCCTCCACCGGGCTGTAAATTCCAGGGCCGCTGTCCACTCGTGGAAAACAGATGCAGGCAGGAGGAAATCCCCTTCTTCGAGACGGGCCCGGACCACCTGGTGCGTTGCTGGAAAACCACCGGCAACTGAAATTCTTCACTTTTTTTCTTGACTAGACTCCGAGCTTCCGTGATATATTTCGACCCTCTGCTGGGGGATCGTTCAATGGTAGGACGACGGGTTCTGGCCCCGTTAATCGAGGTTCGAATCCTCGTCCCCCAGCCAGTTTTTTTGCCCTTCTTTAGACAGATTCTAATTCTAACCGCCCAAGCCTGCATAATTACAATGTGAACAATCAAATAGTAAGGTCCATGGGAAGCGGCAGTCCAAGAAGTTTGCTTGACTTTCAGAGCACAACATCGTATATACAAATAGTGTGTACAATCATAAAGGAAGAGACATGGAAACGGCCAAAGTATTTCAAAATGGCAATTCACAAGCGGTCAGGCTGCCCAAGAGCTTTCGATTTCCCTGCAGTGAAGTGAAAATATACAAAGAGGGGAACAAGGTCATCCTGGAGCCGTTGAAACTTACATGGGATGCTTTGTTTGAATCTCTTGCCGAGTTCCCCGATGACTTTTTCGACGAGGGCCGGCAACAGCCTGCCATGCAGGAACGAGAACCCCTGTGATACACTACCTTCTCGACACCAACATCTGCATATACCTCATTAAAAAGCGGCCACCGGAAGCCTTTCATCATTTCAGACTGCATTCCCCGGAGGAAGTGGCTATCTCCATCATCACGGTCTTCGAGCTGGAGTATGGGGCGCAAAAAAGCCGATACCTGCAACAGACCCGGAACGCCATGAACAAATTCCTTTCACCGCTACAGGTAATGAATCTGGATCGCTCATCAGTCCTGGAATCCGCCGCTATCCGGGCCACACTCGAGAAGCGAGGGATGCCCATCGGCCCTTACGATTTGCTCATAGCGGGCCTCGCCAAATCACGAGAAATCATACTTGTGACCAATAATACATCGGAATTTGAGAGGATTGAGGGTCTGAAACTGGAAAACTGGGTTGAGCAGGCATGAGACGCATGAGGCATTGTGAAAGGATGAAAATCGCTTGACCATTGCGTTGTTTTTCTGTACGGTTCTGCTTACCAATTTAAATTGGTCCCATCGTCTAGCGGTCTAGGATATCGCCCTCTCACGGCGAAGACACGGGTTCGAGTCCCGTTGGGACTACCAAGGATCAACCCTTGATTTTTCCCGGTTGTTCCTCCCCGAATGGCACGGGATACCGTTTTTTTATCACTTCTTATTTCTTTTCAACTTCTTGGTGCCCGAAATACTTAATATGATAGCGCAGGTCTTTTTTTATGCCTGCTTTTGAGTTTAAAAACCCCTACAATTTCTTGATATTATAATTGGAGGTTTTTAATCATGAATTATAAAACAAATTGTAAATTTATCATTTTAGCTTTGCTGTTTTTTCTAATTCCTGTTTCCGCAGTCTGGCCGTCGGCAGCGGCCAACGGATTTGCCGCTATCTCCATAGATGGTGATATTTCAGACTGGGCCGGTATGACGCCCGCTTTCCGGGACCGGGTGAATGATCAAAACGCGGCGGCCGATTTCGATGGAACGGACATCGAAGAGGTTTACCTCGCAAAAGATGACGCCTACCTTTACATTATGATGAAGATCTATGGCCACGATCCCAAAATGGACATGGACGTCATATATGTTTTTCAGGCCAACCAGTCTTCACAAAGTGCGGACACGCCCGGTGACCGATGGACCGCAGCCCGATACAACCCTTTCACCGGTTGGAGCGTCTCGGTCCGGGAAAGGGGAAATCCCGATGAGATTGCTCACTATGACAATAGTTATGTAGGTGTGGGTGAAAGGTGTATCGAATGGAAAATTCCATTGTCCGACATTGGGGACATGACCGATTGTTTCTTGAGGGTATACACGCACGTCATCCAGCAGCCCCAGAATTACCCGGTCAGCGATGAAAACATAACGAATATTCCCATCCTGTTTGATGAAGACGGGATATTCATTGGAGTCGGACATCCTCAGTTACAATGGGTTAATCTTCGTCACCAGACGTATGAAAACGGAAGTGAGTTGAATAGACTTTACATGACGCTGATGGACGAAGCCCGGACCCAAATCACTGAAGACCTTTCACCATCAGTGGAACTGTTCGACCCGTCAGGCCGCCAGGTAGCCCTTACCCCAATGATGTCAACACCCTGGAGTGATTATAGTTATATTTTTGGACGCTACGAGGCGAATACTGGAAAGTGGATTTATGATCCTTATTTTAGCTCAGATCCTTCATATTCATTCAATTTTAATGATACATTGTTTGCGGGAAACTACCGTTTGGTGTTAACCATTTCCGGTTATCCTACAGCTGAGTTCTACATATACTACCGCGGACAGGTCGATCTCCCTGTCTTTTCCGCAGCATCTTTCAAAGCAGAGATTGACACATTTGGAAATCTTGTCTGGCGGTGGGATGTGCCCGATTTTCTTAACCCTGACATTTCCACCTCTAATAGGGCGTCCATAGGTGCCTTATTCCAGGGCGTTCCCACGCGTAAATTATTGTATGTGACGGTTCCAACACAGATGGGCTTTGCCTTCGTACCGAAGAACGTTCTGGATATGTTTATGGACGAAGGCGAGACTCTAACACTTGAGCTCAACCTTCGGGAAAACAACAATGTCAGTCGCTCCTATTCCAACAGGATTCCCTTGGAGGCGGCTAGCGGTCCTCCGCTCTGCGATGTGGACGGAGACGGGCTAACCGGTCTATCTGAAGCTGTTTATGCCCTACAGGCGGCATCGGGGATGAGGCCGACAGGGGAATGAAAACGGACTTTTTATGATTTATTTCTTTCGAAATTTTGGCTCCCCTGGGGTGAAAGCTAATTTTTACCTATCTTTAATCATTCGCTAATCCTCCCTTAACAGACTATCTGTCTCCTTAATCAATCTTTGATGGCCTTGTAAGAAGCTGGTTCATGCCGCATCGCGGCACCCTACCAGCAACGAACTTGATCGAGTTCGTTGGAAGTCGAAAACCGTCCTGGTTTGTCACCTCGGCGAAGGCCGGGGTCCAGTAAAATCAGCAACTTCTGGATCATAATCACCTCCCTGTAAAAAAAGATTAGATTGCTTTCGCTAAAATATCCTCACGCGACTGTCGACCCACATCCGGATCCTCATACATCTTCCATGTTGCCTCAAAAGCTTTTTCAAAGGACCTGCTTTCTGCAGAAATGGGGGATAGAAAAGTTTTTGTTCAGGGTATTCGGGGAGGCTGTGAACCCCTATGGGGATGAAATTTTGAACCTTTTCCAGCTCCTGACGTCCCATGTCGTCACACGTGACGACAGTCAGTCGCTTTCCGGTCCTTTTTGCAAGATGAATTTGATGTTGCAGCGTGAGGGCAACGCCATTGATTTCGTAAAATGTGTCGGTAAAATGAGCAACATTTATCCGTTGCCTGCCGTCAAACGGGCGAACATGAGTGGAAACAAATCTCGCCGAGATTTTTTCCGTAACCTGCCGGTCTCTCGCAAACAGGGAAAAGGATAAAAAAATATATGCGCGATTTTATACCTGAATCAGGATGATGATTTCCTAGAAAGCCGTCAAGAAACCGCATGAACAGGTCCTTGCGAATATGACGGTCAAGACCGAATTTTTTGCAATAAAACTGGTAAGCGATGCTGTAGATCATGTATGACATCGTCAGGGGAGTTGCCTCCATCCCGCGGATCCGGCTTTGGCCGTCCGAGATACCTTTAAAAAAGCCGTTGAGGCTCCCAGCGTTGGGGACCTCTGTGTACTTACGGGCAATGTTGAGGGAGCTGTGATCGTCGGACCCGCCGGTTAGATGCTTTTTCCAAGGCTCTGAGAAGCAGGGTTCAATACCGTGTCTGTTTGCAAGCCTCTCGATGTCCCGCGGCCCCAACCTGCTGAGAATACTCTGAAGCATTTCGTTCTGGCCTTCATCTCTTGCCCCGTTCAGCTCGAAGTTCTCAAAGAGAAGCAGGAGTTGCTCAAAATGGTCAGCGTTCATGCGATCATTGGTGGAATAAAGCGGGTGGGCAACCGCATGAATGATGCCTTCCCCCCTCAAATAACCGACCAGATCGAATATGCTGGGTCTGGCTTTCTGGATGTCTCTGTGCTGTTCTTCCGAAATATTGAAAACCAGCACGTGGATTTTGCATCCGTCATCAGGAAAGTAGGTGGTCACCTCCTCGCTGACAAAAACGTCCGGGAGGTGTGCAATTTCTAAAGCTCCTTCAATGGTATTATGATCGGTTATGGTCACCATGGACATGCCTCTTTCCTTTGCGATCTCGCGAAGTCTTTGTGGATCGGTGAAACTCTCGGCACAACCGATTTTCTGGAGAACCCATTGAGAAGGGCGGATGGAAAACCTGGAATGAACGTGCAGATCGATTTTCATTTTACTCCTTAAGTAACCTGTTAAAAATTCATTTGTTTTATGTCCCGCGAAGAAATTTCTCCCGGGCACTTTTCCCGCAAAAGATGAATCCACCTACGACAGCCGTAAACGGGGCCACCATAACCAGGCCGAAGCTTCCCACCACCGTTTTCAGCACCTCGGCTGCCACGTAGATGAGATTGAACAGGTTGGCAAGAGGAACGCCCTGGGCCATAAACGCCATCACCAGGGTAATGTAGCCCCCGGAATAGGCCAGCAGCAGGGTGGTCGTCATGGTACCGACAACCGCCCGGCCCACCCTGAGTCCTGAACCTATAGCTTCCGTAACCGTGATATCCTTTCTCTTGGACACCAGCTGGCCCAGGAGAGGATTGCTTCCCTTGAGGATCCTGCCTTCAAAGGGACCGTTCAAAATTTCCAGGGTGACACCTTGATCACCGGTCCTTATAATACCTCTCTGATGCATTTCTGAGTTGTCAACAGCGATGACTTCTCCCTTGGAGCGAATCGACTTTTTAGGTGCCCGTTCTTCAAAGCCTGTAGGAACAGCAAACAGGACTCCGGACAGAAAAAGAAATACAACCAGAAGGGCGGCTTCTTTCTTAAACCGTGCATTTTTATGCTGCATAAACACCATCAAGATTAAAAGGACGGCGCAACTACGCCGCCCTTGAAGAGTTCATCATGACGATCATTGATTCGCTGCCATTTTGAATGCAGGCTCTTGGGACGCAAAGTGCACCTTGGGGGCTATGCCCATAACAGACATGATCTTCTTGGCCACATCGGTATTATCATAGTACCCGTTGAAGATCTCTGCACCAGCACCTCTGGCGGAGGTTATAACCGGAACACCCGTGTGTTTATAGGAAGTCCAGCCGAGACCTGCCTTGTTATTCAATATATGGGTGATGGTGACGGTCAAGGGCTCATATCCGCCATACAGCAGGCTGGTGGTAGCGTCTTTAGAGACCACTTTTTCTTCGAGCATGCTTCGAAAATAGGATTCCTTCAACATATCCATTTGGTAATCCTCTTTCATTGTCCAGCAGTTCTATGGTCTTTGCTGTAAATTCCCGGAGGGTTATATCCTCATCCGTGGTATCTATCGCGTATGGCAGCGCTTTCCCATCAGGAAGTTGGGCGTTACAGGCGAGGATCTTTCCTGAACCGGGCTTCAAATTCATAAAATCCGATCTGTTGGTTACGATCGAGGTTCACCTCCAAAAGCCTCCTTTGTGTAATGTCTCAGAATTGGTTTGATGTCGAGATACAGGGATACGGTTTTCGTTATAAAAGCAAT
>OMKS01001274.1_pt1 | contig 22693 bp, 15 predicted proteins | sample 1674721 | NCBI WGS metagenome assembly OMKS01 (sample SAMN06264996, study PRJEB25208) | sediment metagenome | isolation source: hot spring sediment | place: USA: California | collected 2014-09-02
GCCCACCCCGCCGCCGCTACAGAACCCCACCTTCGATAATCTCAGCTGGAACCAGATCCCCGGTTGGCAGACCGGCGCCTTCGTCAACTGGGCGCCGGGCCAGCCCTTCGACGCCCGGAACTCCTTCGCCGAGCCGCGTTTCCACGCCGCCGACGACCCACGGCAGCGCATCAGCGGCTCGACGCTCCAGATCGAGACCGAACCCTGGGTCAAGTTGCGCGCCTGGGTCTACCAATCTATCACCGTCACGCCGGGCAGCCGGGTGCAGTTCCAGGTCAGTGGGATGGGATTCGTCCAGGAGACCAACGGTGGCTATTTCCTGAAAGCCGGCATCGACCCCGATGGGGGAGCAGGTTGTGAGAACGCCCAGTGGGGGGAGGAGTACATCGCCAACCAGAACGATGGCGTCGTCGAACTGATCTCGCCGGCGGTGAGCGCCGGAGAGATAGGTCGGGTGACCGTTTGCATGTTCGCCGAGACTCAGTTCGCCCAGGTCTACCACGCTGCCTTCTTCGACGACGCGGCCGTACAGATCATCCCACCGGAAGATGGGTAAATAACGGAAAAGAAACCAGGTTTTCGAGAATCAAAGATTGAACACCTCATTTTCTACCCGACATTCGTGGCCAAGAGCACGATTTTCCATCACGAATCACACGAATGCTCGAATTTCACGAATGTTTCTTCACAATTCGAGTCAAAATTCGTGTCATTTGTCTATTCGTGTCATTCGTGATCCTGAGATGTCGGGTAATGAAAACACCTCAAAGCAATGATCGATACAGCGTCTCAATCTGGTCGGTGATCTTGGGCCAGGCATAAGATTCGGCCCAACACGCGGCCCGCTGGCCGATGCGCCGCCGCAGGCCCTCGTGGGTCAGAAGCCGTGTGATCTTGGCCGCCAGCGCCTCCGGGTCGCGGGCAGGGACCCGGTACCCGGTGCGCCGGTGGCGCACCAGGTAGGCGAGTCCCCCCACGTCGGAGGCGATGACGGGCGTCCCGCACGCCATCGCCTCCAACGCCACCATGCCAAAGCTTTCGTAATCGGAGGGCATGACGAGCATTTCGGCCGCCGAATAGTAGTATTGGAGCATTTCTTGGTCCTTGGCGCCGAGGAACGTGACGACGTCCTCAATACCCAGTTCCTCCCGTAGGTCCTGTAGGCGCACCATCTCGTCCTCCAGGCAAATGCGGTCTGGGTCCCCGCCGATGATGGGCACACATAGCCCAGCCCTCAACGCCGGGCGCCGCTCCAGGACCAGGGCAATCGCCCGCAGCAAATTGTCGATTCCCTTCAAGGGCTCGATCCGGCCGACGAAGAGGATCATATCGCGCTCGGGGCAAACCCGGATACGCTCCTTGGCGTGAGCCTGGGGAATGGGATGGAACTGTTCCAAATCGACGCCAGGCGAAATCACGTGAATGCGCTTCTCGTCCGCGCCGTACAAGTCGATCAACTGCTGTTTCTCGACGGGTGTGGCGGCGACCAGTGCATCGGAGAAGTTAACGATTTCGCCTTCGCAGGCGATCCGGCGCGACGTTTCCCGCTCCTCGGGACGCTGCGCGACGGTGTTCTTCATCCGGCCCAACGTGTGGAACATGTGCAGGACGGGTATCCCCCACGCTTGACGCAACGCCCGCGCCACGACGCCCGAGAGCCAGTAGTGACTGTGGATGACGTCGTACTGGATCCCATCAGCCGCGGCCTGCTTCAACACACCCGCTACAAACTCCGGGAGATGCTCGTAAACCAGGTGTTTGCTATACGGCTGTTCTGGGCCGGCCGGCACGTGAATGACTCGCGCCCCCCGCCCCAAGCTATCGTCGATACGCAGTATACTGGGATCCTGAGAGCGGGTGAATACGTCCACTTGATGTCCCCGGCGGATCAACTCGTGGGATAGATCGCGCACGTACACGTTCATACCGCCCGTCGATTTCCCTCCCAGGGTAGCCAATGGGCAAGTATGCACACTCAGCATGGCAATTCGAAGTTTTCTCATCATATTTTCCATAAATGGCCGAATAGATTATACTATACTTGGCGTAACTGAAAAGCTGGCCTCTTTTCGAAAGGCGAACAGGATGAATAAAACGCGCAACCAATCGCTCACCCAGCGTTTGAAGAGGATTTGGGAAATCCTACAATATCAAATCCAGATTCAAAAAGAACGCGGCATGGAAATCGCCGCCAAAGAAGAACGACATCGCCGCCTCCTGGAAAGTGCCTTCCAGGGATTCGTCGTCAGCAACGCGCGCGGAGATCTGGTCGACGTCAGTACTGGCACCCCGGCTCTATTTGGATACCCTCCTGAAGAGACTTTCCCTACCACGTTGTGGGACCTGATAGCTGAGAAAGCGCGTCCGGCCCTTAATCAGGCCATCTCCGCTGGCGCTGAAAATCCAATCGAATCTATCGGCCTGAAGAGAAACGGGGCTGAATTCCACATCGAGATGATCATCCAGAGAACGACCGGGCCGGAAAGAGCAACTGGGTCAGGAAACATGACCTACATCATCGCCATCCGAGATATCAGCATCCAGAAACAAGCCGAAGAGGCGCTCAGAAGACAGAACCAGCAAATAGAGACGCTCGACCAGGTTCGCCGGGCGCTCAGCTCAACGCTGGACCTCAATCGCGTCCTGGAGATCGTCCTGGAAGACGTGTGTGATCTCCTGAAGACCACTGCGGCCTCCATCTGGCTCGTCGAACCTGGGACGGGAGAACTGGTCTGCCAACAGGCCTTTGGTCCGCACAGCGATCTAGTCCGCGACTGGCGACTGGCGCCGGGTCAGGGCATCGCCGGATACGTCTCGTCGACCGGCAGCAGTGTGGTCGTGCCGGACACACGCATCAACAAGCGTCACTTCAAAAGGGTTGACCAGAAAGCCGGCGTCGAATACCGCTCGATCCTCAGCGTACCGCTGCAAGCCAAAGATCAAGTTATCGGCGCGCTCCAGGTGATGACGCCAGAACCGGATCGCTTCGGAGTAGCGGATCTGACGCTGGTGAAATCTTTGGCCAGTCCGGCCGCGGTGGCCATCGAGAACGCCCGTCTGTACACCGAAACTCTCAAGTTGAAGGCCTTCAACGAGAAGATCGTCAACAGTATCAATGAAAGCATCGTCATCGAAGACGCCGCTGGGCGCATCACCTTCGTCAATCCCAAGGGGGCGGAAATCATCGGCTACACCGTCGAGGATCTGATCGGCCAGCCAATCAGCGTCGGTGTCGCGCCCGAAGAGATCGAAAAAGTCGACGCTGAGACCATCAAACGCCCCCAACGCATCGCCAGTCAATACGAGACGGTGCTCCAGACGCGGACTGGGGAAAAAATACCCGTCCTCGTCAGTGCTCGCCCGTTGTTCGAGAACGAACAATTCGCTGGCGTGTTATCGGTCTTCACCGACATCAGAAAGATCAAGCAGGCAGAAGCCGAGATTGATCGTCGCGCCAAACAGCAGGGGGCCCTCAACGCCATCATTGCAGCAGCAGCGACGGCGACAAATCTACAAGACCTGTTGGAAGCTGCCCTATCACACACGTTGCAGGCTCTCGATGCTGACATCGGTTCTATCTGGGTCGGTGAGCGGGCGGCGTATAGAGGAGTCAGCGAGCAAGATTGGCGTCGCTATACCAACTGGATGGAATCGAGCATCGGCTGCTCATCCCGTCCCATGGCCATTGACGACATAGCCGTCGTCGACCCCCATCAGATGCCCCCACCCCTCGATGGGCGCGCGCTCCTCATAGCACCCGTCGTCGCCAAAAGCGAGCCTATCGGTTGGCTGAGTTGGGGCGCGCGTCGAGCCCGTGAATGGTCCGCCGCAGAGATCGAACTGGCCGAAACGATAGGGCAACAACTGGGCGTCGTCGTGGAACGCCTTCGGCTCCTGAAACAGGTCCAAGACCAGGCCGAGCAAATGCAACAGATCGTCGATACGGTGCCGACCAGCATGTTTCTGCTCGACAAGGAGTTGCGAGTCTTGATAGCCAACTCAATGGCTCGCGAACACCTCAAATCCTTATGTCGCTTGACGGAAGAATGCGCCCTGACGCAACTGGGCCAACGACCGATCGAAGAGATCTTACAGCCTCCGCCCCATGGATTTTGGCACGAGATCGAAACGGACGCCTCCACGTCCCAGATATTCGAAGCCATCGCCTGTCCGGTAAAATCGGAGGTCAACCCCGAAGGATGGGTGTTGATGATTCGCGACGTCACACTCGAACGAGCCATCGAAGAGCGCGCCCGGCAACAGGAACGCCTGGCTGTCGTGGGCCAATTGGCCGCGGGCATCGCCCACGACTTCAACAATATCCTATCAGTCATCGTCTTACACAGCCAGATGACCCTCCTGGATAAGGACCTCCCGCTTTCGTTTCACGAGCGTGTGCGGGCCATCTCTGAACAGGCAAAACGCGCGACCGCTCTCGTCCAACAGATCCTGGACTTCAGTCGGGCCTCGACCATCGAAAGTCAACCCATCAATCTGCCTGCTTATCTCAAGGAACTGATCCAGCTATTGAAGCGCACGATCCCCGAACACATCGACATCAAGCTCACGTATGGTCGTGGCGCGTACGTCATCCACGCCGACCCGACGCGCATCCAGCAAGCGATTATGAACCTGGTGATGAACGCTTACCAGGCGATGCCTCAGGGCGGAGAACTGATCATTGCCTTGCAACATCTAGCGGAGACAGCCAACAGCCCTCTACCCCTGACCGAAATGCAGCCCGGCCCCTGGATCGAGATTAGCGTGGCAGATACCGGGACAGGGATATCGCCCGACGTGCTCCCTCATATCTTCAATCCCTTTTTCACCACCAAGGGTCCCGACGAAGGAATCGGCCTGGGGTTGGCGCAAGTACACGGGATCGTCGCGCAGCATGGCGGGCACGTCACCGTCGAGAGCCAGGTGGGCGTCGGCACCATCTTTCACATCTACCTGCCGACATTCCAGGAGCCTTCAGAGAATCCCAGAGAATATGACGTCATCCCCCCTATGCCCGGACGCGGGGAGAAAATCCTGGTGATCGAGGATGCCCCGGCGACCCGCCAGGCCATTGTCACCGCGCTGCGGATATTGAAGTACCAGGTGCTAACGGCCGCCAACGGCGAAGAGGCTATTCAACAATACCGACAACATCACGAAGAGATTGGTTTGATCCTGACCGATCTGGTCATGCCTGGTATGAATGGGCCAGAAATGATCGACATACTGAAACGGGACGATCCCCAGGTGAAGATTATCGTGATGACCGGTTATCCCAAAAGCATGGCGCCCTCGGAACTGTTGGAACAACGGGTCGATGCGTGGCTGGTGAAACCGCTGGACATCAAAATATTGTCGAAGACGATACAAGATATCTTGAAACCACCGTGAAGAATCTGCTGAAAAAAACTCGCTATTTCAGAGACAACAGCAACATTGATTTACTGAAGCGTCAAAATTCGCCGCACAATGCACTTTTTGAGACTTCCGAATTCTAATTCGACAATGTTAACGTTTATCCTGGCGAATGGCGAATGAATTCGCGGCCACAACGCGTCGAGGGCGCGGTGCGAAATCTGCCTTCGCGGATTAACTTCCAGTCGCCGAAGGGCGACTTTGCAGCGCGTGCTTTTTACGCGCCGTGCTTTTTACGCGCCGTGCTTTTTACGCGCCGTGCTTTTTACGCGCCGTGCTTTTTACGCGCCGTGCTTTTTATTCATTTTCAGCACGCTCAAACAAGTATGTTTTGGACAACGGCACGGCGGTTGAAACCGCGTGCTACGACCTGCAAAGTCGGCCTACGCCGACTCTAGTCCACGCAGGTGGACTTGGCATCGTGTCGCTTGCGACACGCGGTTGCCCGCGATTTTAATCGCCGGGTTGACGCGGTTTTAAGCACGTGGGACTCGAAGTTAATATGGCCAAGCTAATAACGATCTATTGGAAAACTCCAGTTATAAGGAACGCCGAAGACCGATGACCGAACAGCAAAATGTCCGCATTCGACGCCTGGACATCATCGACTACGACGAATTGATCGAGTTGTGGAAACGAGCGGGGCTTCATTCTCTGAAGGCCCAGGGGCGAGATAGTCGCGCCAGCCTGGAGAAGCAACTCGCCAGTGGGGTGCAGACACTACTGGGATTAGAAGTTGAGGGCCAGTTGCTCGGAGCCATCATGGCCACCCACGACAGTCGTAAAGGGTGGATCAATCGGTTAGCCGTGGATCCCGGGCATCGCCGGAACGGTTATGGCGCCCAATTGATCGCTGCCGCTGAAGATGTGTTGCACGCGCAGGGCATCCCCGTCATTGCCGCGCTCATTGTCATAGGAAACGCTCCCTCGCTGGCCCTGTTCCAGAAGATGGGTTACGTGGAAGGCGACCCCGGTATCCACTACTTGACCAAGCGAGAGAACGACAAAGTGTGAGGCTCGAACGCTTTTTCAAAATTTAATAGCGCTGCGACTTTACTCGTACCGCTGGTAATGGCGGAACACCTCGCCCACGCTGCGACCCTCGTGAACGCGCTGGATGACCTCGCTCAGCAGGCTGGCGACCGAAAGAATCGTCATATTGTCCAAGCGCTTCTCCTCCGGGATGGGTACCGAGTTTGTGGTGACGATCTCCTTCACGTCGGCCTCTCTCAGGCGCTCGATGGCAGGCGGGGTGAGCACGGCGTGAGCGAAGCAAAGATAAACGTTGCGAGCGCCACGCTCCCGGACGATGTTGACGGCGTTGACCATCGATCCGCCAGTATCCACCTCGTCGTCCACCACGATGACGTCGTGTCCCTCCACCTCGCCCACCAACGTCAGCGCCTCGGTGCTCGACGAGATTCGTCGCTTTTCCACCAGGGCCAACGGCAGGTCCAACTCGGTCGCCATATCGCGCGCCTTCTTGGCGAAGCCCAGGTCGGCCGCGACGAGGACCGCGTCCTCAAGCCGTTTTTCGCGGAAATAGTCAGACAATATCGAAAAGGCGGTCAGGGAATCCCCCGGGATACTGAAAAACCCCTGGATCTGGTCGGCGTGCAGGTCCAACGTCACGTAACGATCGGCCCCGGCGACACTGATCACGTCGGCGACCAATCGCGCCGTGATGGGTACACGGGGTTGGTCTTTCTTATCGGAACGGGCGTAAGCCAGGTAGGGCACCACGACCGTGATGCGGTCTGGCGAGGCCCGTTTCAGCGCGTCGAGGAAAATCAGCATCTCCATGATGTTATAGTTGACCGGTGAGGAGGTCGTCTGGATCAAAAAGACGTCCTGCCCCCGGATGCTCTCGTGTAATTTGACGAAGATATTCTCGTTGGGGAACTGGACCACGTCGCGCCCCGTTAACGGGACGCGCAGGTATTCGCTGATCTCTTCGGCCAGTTCAGGACATCCGGTGCCGCTAAACAACTTGATCGAACCGTGCGCGCTTCCATACTCATTATCGTTATCATTCATCAATTGCAAACTCCGCTTCTAAAACACTCATAACGTGTTGATCGTGATAATTTCCCTCTCGAAAAACAACCTGACGCAATGTGCCCTCCAACTGGAACCCCGCCTTTTCGTAACACCGGACTCCGCGGACATTGTCCACGTCGACACGCAGGAAGACCCGGTGCAAATTCATCTCGCCAAAGGCCAGGCCTAACATGGTCCGGATGGCATCGGCCCCATATCCCTGCCCCCAATAATCTTTGTCGCCGATGACGATGCCCAATTCGGCATGGCGGTCTTTCCAATTGATGGCGTGCATACCAACGTTGCCGATGTGGACACCCTCGGTCGTTTCGATGGCCATCGACACCTGCTCCTGACGCTCCAGCGATTCCAGCATCTTCTCAAACCAGCGTTCCTCCTGGGCCAGGGAGAACGGCTTGTAGATCGTCAAATGCCGCCGCACGTCGGGATCGCTGAACCAGGCCACGAACCGGGGCAGATCGTCCCGTTCGATTGGGCGCAAGCGAACTTTTTTACCATAGATCACATTCACTTCCCAGATGACACGTATCGTTTAACAGGATCACGCGCGGTCGCCGGGGATTGACGTCCACGATGCTCAGCGACACGTTGGAAAAGCGAAACGGGGAAAAGCGGCGGGGCAAGCCGATCAGATGATTCAAGTAGATGCCCAGCGTACCACCGTGGGAGACCACGGCCACCGGCCCCTCGCTGTGGCGGGCGACGATATCGTCGAATCCCGCCACGACCCGCTCCCGGAAGATCGCCCGGTCTTCCGCCTCCGGCAGCGATACGTTTTCGATGTCCTCTTGCCACTGGCGGGCCACCTCGGGGTACTGGGCTTCGACCTGGACCCACGTCAACCCGGAAAGCGCCCCCACGTCGTACTCGCGCAGGCGCCCCTCCGGGACGACGGGGATGTCAAACACTTGGCCGATGACGTCCGCCGTCTCCCGGGCTCTCAACAAAGGACTGGTATACACGGTTACCGGAGGGGCCTCGTGCAGGCGCGCCGCCAGTTGGCGGGCCTGCACGTGCCCCACCTCGTCGAGCGGCGAATCCGCACAACCCTGGATGCGATGCGCGGCGTTCCACTCGGAGCGTCCGTGACGAATGAGGAATAGGCGTAACAAAGCTATACTCCAATGCTTAGCGTTTCGGCCGTCTGGCGTTTACTGAGCACGTATGAATAACCATCCATTTTACATACTTGAACGAAGATACGAATTCTTGCGATGGAAAAGATTGAACGGGCGCTTGACCAAACATGCCTGGAATAACGCGTAGTATGCTTGTAGGTATCTCGCATCGACGCGATATTCTGCACGACTAAATCCAAGCACCGATTCTCCTCGTCGGTATAATAGATGCCGGAGAAGGTGTCTTCAATGAAGGTTGCATATTTCTTCCCCGGTTGCCGGGTCAATAAATCGTCCACCTCGTCTGCTGACAGATGGATGCTGTTATTTTCGATCAAAGCCAGCCCGACAAAATAGTTGCACCGGAGGACGTCGTCGTAGGTTACTCGTTTCCCCTTCTGCTTGAGCTAATAGCCAACGACACCAGTCCCTCCAAACGCATCCAAGGCTGTATCGAAAGGCAGATCCGCTATCGACTCCCATATCCAGCGCAGCAATTTCGCCTTGCTACCTTGATAACGCGTACTGGGGATGAATTCCGTATCCACGCTTGGTAATTCGAGGGTCAGTTGTCTCAATGCATCTACTGACGCCCCAATATCGTCTCGACCGCCGTGTAAACGTCCACCTCCCGGGCAGCGATGCGCTCCACCCAGGTACGTCCCTGTTCTTCTCCCACGCGCGCCAGCACCCGGTTCAACAACTCCTGTTGGAGGACGTTGAGCAATTCGGTCTCGGCTCGCTCTCGCTCTCGCTCGGCCCACGCGCCGCTTTTTTCCAGGTATTCCCGGTGTTGGGCGACGACGTCCAAGACCTCCGGCACACCTGTGCCATCCAACGCGATCGTCTGGAGGATGGGCGGTCGCCAGGCGTCATAACCATTGCCCCGCCGGTCGTGATGCCGGTGGATGACCATCTCCAACGCGCGGGCCGTGTTGGCCGCACCGGGACGGTCGGCCTTGTTGACCACCAGCACATCGGCGATTTCCATCAGCCCGGCCTTCAACGCCTGCACCTCGTCCCCCAGCCCCGGCGCTTCGATGACGATGGTCGTGTGGGCTGTGCGGGCGATCTCCACCTCCGACTGGCCCGCGCCGACTGTCTCCACCAGCACGACGTCGAAACCGGCCGCGTCCAGCACCTTGGTCACGTCTCCCGTAGCCCGGGCCAACCCGCCCAGGCTCCCCCGAGAGGCCATGCTGCGGATGAAGACCCCCTCATCCCCGGCCAGGTCGCGCATACGCACCCGGTCGCCCAGGAGCGCGCCGCCAGTGAAGGGACTGCTGGGATCGACGGCCACGATGCCCACCGTCGTCCCCTGGTCGCGCAGCGAGCGGGCCAATTGATTGACCAACGTGGATTTGCCGGTCCCCGGCGCGCCGGTCACCCCGACGATGTGCGCCTGACCGGTATGGGGATAGAGAGAAGCTAACGCTCCCCGGGCGTTCGTTCCATCGTCCTCGACCAGGGAAATGAGCCGGGCGAGGGCGTACCGATTGCCTGCCAGGGCTTCTGTGACTAAATTTGAATCAGCAATCACGCTATTCCCCGGTCAGTCGGTCGCGGACGAAATCGGTGATCGTCTCGGTATTGGCCCCTGGCCCAAAAATACCGGCTACACCAAGCGTCTGTAACGTCGATACGTCCTCGTCGGGAATGATTCCACCGACGAACACCTTGACGTGATCCAATCCAGCCTCACGCAATCCATCGACCACCCGGGGCACCAAGGTCATGTGCGCCCCTGATAGGATACTCAATCCCACGCCATCCACATCCTCCTGCAACGCTGCCTCGACGATCATCTCTGGCGTCTGGCGCAAGCCGGCGTAGATGACTTCCATACCCGCGTCGCGCAGGGCGCGGGCGATCACCTTCGCTCCACGATCGTGTCCATCCAGGCCAGGTTTGGCGATCAGGATACGTAGTCGTTCACTCATTGAACTTCACTGCTCCTTTTTGCTATATAGGTCCACTGGAAGAGATCCTTCGATGGACAAAAACGGGGTCACTGCGATCCAAGTCTACTGCTGAATCTAATCCAGGTGGTAACTGCTCACCTTGTGCCCACCGGATCATAATCCGGCGGCGTGCAGGCAACGTGTTGGCTTCCGTCACCAACTCAGCCGATGGCCCTTGCACCATCGACGGCGGATTGTGATCCGCACTGCACACGTGTGCTGAGTAATTACTCCAAGTGAATTATACAACAGTTCGCATGAGTTGGAAAGAAAACCCGCAGAGATGCCGAGATCGCAGAATATTTAAACGCTTTTTATTGTTCGTCGGTGTTGCAAACACCTGCAACTTGCTAACTCAAAGAAATGTCTTTTCCCTCGCAAGAATCCATGTCCCTATATCATGTAATTGTAACTAATCTGTAACGAATAGGAATTGTCACTAACACGCTAATTTGCTATAATGGCATCAAGGACACATATGGCCATTTTGCAGACTGCAAGCTATCTTTGAATACCCAAATGAATCAGGGGGAGAATAAAATTATGAGCGAAGTTCGAATCCTTTACATCGAAGATGAACCCGGTAACCGGCTATTGGTCAGGCGCATCCTGGAAGCAGAGGGTTTCGACGTCGAAGAAGCCGCCGATGGCGTCACCGGCCTCGAGATGGCTGCTGATATGCGCCAGGATTTGGACCTGATCCTGTTGGATATCAATCTACCGGAGATCGATGGATACGAGTTGGCGAAACGATTCCGCAACACGCCGGGCTTGCAGGACATCCCCATCTTGGCCGTGACGGCCAACGTGATGCACGGCGACCGGAAACGCACGCTGGACGCCGGCTGTGATGGATATATTCAAAAACCCATCGACGTCGACCAACTCCCCCATCAGATCAAAGCCGCGTTAAAGAAGGATTGCGTTTAGGGGCATGCCATGAGTATACAGCCAAAAGATGCCACGATTTTAGTTGTAGAAGACAATGTCCAAAACTTTGTGCTCATCACACGCCTTCTGGCCTTCCTGGGCGTCAAACGATGTGAGTGGAAAGCTTCGGGATGGCAGGTTTTAGAATTTGCCGAAACGCTGCCCAACATCGATTTGATTTTGATGGACATCTTCCTGCCAGAAGAGGATGGGTACCAGGTTCACGAGAGATTGCGCGCTCATCCGCGCTTCAAAGATACCCTCATCATCGCCGTTACGGCCGATGTCTCCACAGAAAATATGGAACAGGCGCGACGAGCCGGTTTCGATGGTTTCATCGGCAAACCCATCGATCCAGATCGCTTTCCCAAACAAATCCGCAGCGTCCTTCAAGGAGAAGATGTCTGGGAACTAGAGTAATTGAGTCTGAGTGGGACAAGGGATAAAGATCACTATGTCATCGCCAGGTTTAACAAAACAATCGCGCATCCCCACGACAGGGATGCGCGGCGGACTGGGCAGAACGCTGCTGACCGCTTTTCTAATCCTGGCCATCTTGCCCTTGAGCACGATCACGTGGTACGCCACCCAACGCGAGCGGAAAGACATTCAGCGTGAGGTCACCGCCAAACTATCGTCGGTCGCTAAAATAATGGAAACTCAAATTCAACAGTGGATCGAATATCAATCGGGACAGCTAACCCTGCTGGCTGCGTTGCCGTCGACGCGTGAGGGCGTGGAGACGCTGATCCATGCCGAAAACGTCAATCCATCCTCCCCGTCGCTTCAAGACGCCCACGATGCGTTAGAGACACAAATACAGATTTTGCTGGCCCAGAACCCGGCCTTTCAGCACCTGTCCATACTCGACGCACAAGGACAAATACTCATCTCCATCGACGCCGCCGACGTACCCAATACGATAACCGGCGTTCCCGGCCTGGCCCCCGCCGAACAGGCCAATTGTCCCTACCCTGACGCCGCTCAATCGGCCCATCGCACCAATCTAATCATTACCCAGTCGATCGACAAAATGATCTCTGGCTCGTCGGTCCCCCTGGCCCGCCTGACCGGATGGCTCAATCCCTGCGCCCTGGTCGCAAAAATGGAAGCGGCGAGTGATCTGGGAGAAACGGGTGAAATCTACCTGGTCGACGACCACAAAATGATCCTATCCCAAGGGCAAGTCGCCGCCAGCCCTGGCATAGAAGCCGCCCTCTCCTCTGAAAACAACAACGCGCCTGTCGAAGGTCTATATGAAAACTATGCCGGTGTACCTGTGATCGGCGTTTATCGTTGGATGCCAGAATTGAGATTGATTCTGGTGGCCGAGCAAACCCAGGAAGAGGCCTTTGCATCCAACAACAACGTCATCGCTGCGGTCGTTGGCGCAACCCTCGGCGTCGCCCTGTTAACCGCCGTCATCGCCGCCGTGGTGACCCGGCAAATCACCCGCCCCATCGTCCAGTTGACCGAGACAGCCCTCTCCATCGCCGAAGGGGATATGGAAAAACGGGTGCCCGTCACGTCGCGGGATGAGATCGGTATCCTGGCCTACGTATTCAATCGTATGACGTCAGAACTGAAGGCCCTATACGACGACCTGGAGGAGAAAGTAGCCCAGCGCACCGCGCTCTTGCAAAAGGCTAATTACCAGATCCAACAGCGGGCCATTCAACTCGCCACTACCCTGGAAGTCAGCCAGGCCGCCACGTCGATCCTGGATCCAGACCAGCTATTGAAGGAGGTCGTCCGGCTCGTACACGATAGTTTCTTCGCTTACGTCTACGTCGGCATCTACCTATTCGAAGTCGACGACGAAGGCAACGTCGTCGAAGACAATCATTGGGTGCAACTACAAGCTTCCAGGGGGGGACGAAAAGAGATGAAGCAGATCAAAGCCCAGCCCGTCCACCTCGGCGGCGAACGGACCGCCAGCATCCGGGCCATCAGCCAGGCAGCCACGACCGGTGAACCGCACATCGAAAAGTGGACTGTCGAGGAAGCGGAACACCTATTCTTCTCACCATACATCCGGGCGGAAGCCGCCCTCCCGCTGAAGATGGGCGATCAAGTGATCGGCGTGCTCGATATTTTGAGCACAGAAGAACAGGATTTCGATACCGACGACGTCTCGGTCCTGAAAAACGTCGCCAACCAGATCACCACCGCCCTGGCAAACGCCCGCACTTATGCGATGGAGCGGGAAGCGAGCAAGCGACTGAGGGAATTGGATCGCTCCAAACGCCGCTTCCTGGTCAACATGTCCCACGAACTTCGAACCCCCCTCACCAACATCATCGGCTTCTCTCGATTGATGCTAAAAGGGATCGAGGGAGAACTGACACCCCAACAACGGGACGACGTACAAATCATCTATCACAACGGGCAGCACCTACTGGGTCTGATCAACGACTTGCTGGATATTTCTCACATCGAGGCCGGGATGATGGCCCTGGAATTCCACACCGTCAACTTGAACGATTTGATCCAGAGCGTGATGGCGACCGCCAACGCACTCGTGCGCGGCAGGGACATCGAGCTCAAACAACACATCGTACCCGACCTGCCCACGATCCAGGCCGATGCGGCGCGTATTCGCCAGGTACTCCTGAGACTCTTGACCAACGCCGCCAAGTTCACCCACCAAGGGTCCATTACCGTCCAATCTTGGGTCGAGGACGGACACGTAGTGGTCAGTGTCAGCGACACCGGGTTAGGCATTGCGCCCGAGGATCACGACCGGATTTTCCGTCGATTCGAGCAAGGCAACCTGCAAAACGGTGGCCGGCCCAATGGCGCCGGATTGGGATTGGCTCTGAGCAAAGAGTTCGTCGAGATGCATGGGGGTCAGATCTGGTTCGAGAGTGAATTGGGCCTGGGAACGACATTTACGTTCACCCTTCCCGTATCTCAAAATGATGACACGGCCATAGCCGAGGATCAAACGAGTGATGAAAGCTAAACACACATCTGGACACAATGCGCGTCTTAACGTCGGCGTCCTCATTCAAGACACTACCGGCGCAGGAGGATACGAATCCGCCATGCTGGATGGAATCACCAACGCCGCCGAGAAACGTGACGTCAACCTCATCTGTTATCCAGGCGGCATGTTGCACGCCATGAACGCCGACGCGGGAGATCGCCTCCGGAATACCGTTTACGACCTGATCGATACAGAGCAACTCAACGGGCTCATCATCAGCGCTTCGTTGAGCAATTATCTGACACCGGAGGAATTCGAGGACTTCTACCAGCGCTTTCTCCCGCTGCCGATGGTCAGTATCGCGCGAACTATCCCGGGCATACCCAGCGTCGTGGTCGATAATTATGGCGGCATGCGCAAAGCGCTCGCCCACCTCACCCAGGAGCACGCTTATCGGCGCATCGCCTTCATCCAGGGACCCGAAGGGAATGAGGACGCTGAACGGCGGTACGAGGCCTACACCGATATTTTGACCGAGTACGGCATACCCATCAATCCTCACCTGGTGGTTGCGGGCAACTACCAGTCGGAATCGGGAAGGGAAGCCATCCGCGTCCTGCTCGACGAACGCAAGGCTGGTTTTCAAGCGCTCGTCGCCGCCGATGACAATATGGCCCTGGGCGCCATGCAGGCGCTTCAAGAACGCGGCATACGCGTTCCGTATGACATCGCTGTCGTCGGATTCGACGACATAGAGGAGAGCCAGGCCATCAATCCGCCCTTGACCACTGTACAACAACCCGTCAAAGAATTGGGAAAACGGGCCATCCACACCTTGCTCTCCCTCATATCTGGCGCCGAGGTGTCGGAGCAGATCATCGTCCCCACCCGGCTGATCGTGCGTCAATCCTGCAATTGTCTGTCATCGGCAATGACTCAGGCTGCTATCCAAACTTCGGCAATCCAAAGCATCAAGGGCCAGGAATCCCTCGGTCAGGCATTGGACCGCCAACGAGAGAACATTCTTTTCGAAATGCTTCAGGCCATGGAGGGCAACGCATCCACCGACGTCACCTCCCAGGCTGAGCAGCTACTGGATGCCTTCGCCCGCGAAATAATTGGCGGAGAGCCAGGCGGGTTCCTTGCGCAGCTCGACAACGTGCTACGCGAAGGCATGGCGAAAGATGACGACGTCTCACTTTGGCAAAACGGACTCTCGGAATTGCGACGACACACACGGCCCTATCTCAATGCGGACGAAAATGGAAATCTCGTCCAGGCCGAAGATCTCTGGCAACAAGCGCGGGTGATGATCGGAGAGACCGCCCATCGCGCCCTGGCCCAGAAGAGATTGGAGGAAAAACGACGGGACGAGGTATTGAATCAGGTCACTCAAAACTTGATCGCCACGTTCGACATGGAATACCTGATGGAAAATATCATTCGCGATTTACCAAAATTGGGCATTCCGGGATTCTATCTCTCACTCTACGAAGGAGCCAAACGCTCGACAGAGAAATCCAAATTCATTCTGGGATATGACGGGCAAGGCGCCATTGAAGCGGAAGATGATATCACGTTCCCATCGCGCCGCCTGATCCCACCCCACGTGGTTTCGGAGCGGGGCCTGCTGCAAAACCGCTACACCCTGATCGTCGAGCCCCTCGACTTCGAAGAAGCACTGGGCTTTGCCGCTTTCGAGGTCGGGCCACGAGATTGGCGAATCTACGACATGCTGCGTCGCTACCTGAGCAGTGCACTGCGGGCCAATCTGCTCGTTCAAGAGGTGAGAGAACGCACGCGCTCATTACAAGAAGCCAACTACGCCCTCCAACGCCGGGCCATCCAGCTAGAGGCCAGCGCCGAAGTCGCCCAGGCCATCACGTCCATCTTCGACGTCGACACGTTACTGCGCAAGGCGGTCAACCTGATTCGCGACCGCTTCGGTTTCTATCACGCCGGGATTTTTTTCCTGGATAAGGCCGGGGAATGGGCGGTCTTGCGAGAAGCCACCGGCAAGGCTGGCGCCCAGATGAAGAGCCAAAGCCACCGCCTGGCGGTGGCCGAAACCAGCATGGTCGGTTGGACAGCCAAACATCGTCAACCCCGCATCGCCCTCTACGCCGACGAAGACGCAGTCCGGTTTGCCAACCCACTGCTTCCCTATACCCGTTCCGAGATGACGCTGCCGATGATGATCGGAGAGCAATTGTTGGGCGTGTTAAACGTGCAATCCACCGAAGAGGCCGCCTTCGACGACGACGACATCCGGGCGCTCCAGAGCATGGCCAATCAGATCGCCGTCGCCATCGAGAACGCGCAGCGGATCTCCGAGGAGGCGCTATTGCTCGAGGCAGCCAGTCCCATCTACCGCGTCAGCCGCGACCTGGCCCAGGTAACCACCATCAGTGAGGTAGCCGACGCCATTATCAACTCAGTAAAAGAGACGGGAGCCGACGGATGCACCATCGTCGAGTTCGAGTTCTCTCCCGAAGGCATACCAGAAGCGCTTCTCTACCGGGGGGTTTGGCGGAGGGATCGGGAGACCCAATTCCGCCCCGGCATGCGGCTACCCATCACCGAGAGCCCCTTTCCGTTGGAGATGGTCAGTTCGCTGTGGACCGTGGCCAACGTGGAAAAGGACGAACAGCTTCCCGAAAGCGCCCGCCAGGTCTTCGTTGAGACCGGTGTGAGGGCTTTGGCCAACATTCCCCTGCGCGCCCGCGATCAGGTTATCGGGCAGGTCGTCGTTTTGCGCAGCACGCCTGGCCCCTTCTCTGACAGCGCCATCCGTCTCTACGAAGCGCTCAGCGACCAGGCAGCGGTAGCGTTGGAGCGGGCACAACTGTGGGAAGAAGCGCAAAAGCGCGCTCGTTACGAGCAAACGACCCGGCAGACGATCGATCGCATTCGCCGGGCATTGGATATAGAACAAGCCCTCCAAACGACAGTCCAGGAATTATCCCAGGCGATGAACGTACCCCACGTCTCCATCGACTTGAATCTGCAGACTGGGGACTGATCTCCCGGGATAGGTGAGAAACGGCGAAGAAAATGAAAGAAAGAGTAAACGCAAATCAATCGACTAGCGACCGGCCCCAACAGGACGCTGACCAGGGGGTGCCAATTTGGCAAGAGGCCATTCAGCGCGACCGGGAGCGATGGCTCAACCGCCTGTTGTTCGTCGCGCTCGCGCTCGGCGCGGTGGGCACCTTCGTCTATGCACAATTGCTGCCGGAGAGCTTGAGCGAGCCCAGCAGTTGGCGCACGCTGGCGCCCTTCCTGCTCGGGTTGGCGATCACGCTCATCCTCACCATCTGGCGCGGCCCCTCTTACGTGTACCGGTCAGCCATTCTCATCTTCACCGTTTACTTTATGGCCTGCTTCATCTTTGCCCGGAGCGGACTGTCCGGCAGCGGGCGTTTATGGTTGCTCTTGATTCCAGTTCTCTCATTCATCCTGATCGGCCCTCGATCTGGCGTCTTCACCGCCATTCTCAGCGTGCTCACATACGCCATCTTCGCCGTCGCCATCGATCAACAGTGGATCGTCCCGTGGGTCAGCGAGGATCTGACGCTGCTATTGACGCCGTTGAGCAATTTCCTGATCATCATCACCGTTATATCCACGATGCTCTGGTCATTCCACCAGGTTTGGATAGAGGCGATGCAAAAATCGGAGCAAACGAAACAGAATTTGCATGAGCGGAGCAGCCAACTCGCCGACATCAACGAGGCGCTCGAGCGACAGGCCGCGCAATTGCGGGCCACCGCCGACGTCAACCGTGCCGTCTCCGCCATACTGGATCCGAAGCGATTGCTAGACGAGACCGTCAATCGTATACAGAGCCGCTTCAGTATGATGGATGTATATCACGTCGGTCTTTACTTGTTGGACGAAAGCGGACAATTTGCGGAGCTAAAGGCCGCTACGGGAGAGGCCGGCCGCCTCTCATTGGAGATGGGATATAAATTGAAGGTTGATGAGTCATCGACAATTGGATGGAGCATCGTCCATCAAAGCGCACGTGTCTCCCAGGATTTGGAAGAACAGATGGTGCAAATAGGCCCCCTGGCTATGCCCCATACACGCGCTGAGATTGTCCTCCCCTTGCACACACGCGGAAACATCATCGGCGCCCTGAGTATGCAAAGCTCCAGAGAGAGCGGATTCAGGGAATCCGACATCGCCATTCTACAGGCGATGGCCGACCAGGTCGCGCTTTCTATAGATAACGCCCGTCTCTTCAGCCAGACCGAGACGATGCTCGAAGAGGTTCAGGCCGTACAACGACGCTACCTGACACAAGCCTGGAAGGATTTCCTGGCCATGGAGGCCGTCACCCAGGCCGAATACGTCCAACCCAACGTCGAAGTATCGCCAGATCCGCGCCTCCGCCAGGCCCAGCATCAAGCTGCGCGGAATGGAGAATCGCTCGTCGTCGGAGAGACCGCAATCAACCCAAATGATAGAGACGGTCCCACAGCACTCGTCGTACCTCTGAAACTACGAGAAGAGGTCATTGGCACCTTGACGCTGAACGAAGTAAAGCGCCAACGCACCTGGTCCTCTGAGGACATCGCAATGGCTGAGGCTATCGCCGAGCAGACCGCACTGACCATCGACAACCTGCGACTGTTCCAGGAAATCCAACGTCGCGCCGCCCGAGAACGCCTCATAGGCGAGGTGACTGCCCACATGCGTGAATCGCTCGACGTGGACACCGTGCTCAAAACCGCCGCGCAACAGATACGCGAAGGGTTGGGCCTGCACGACGTGAGCATTCAACTGGAGATGGTCGATGAACAAAGCTAAGCATAACTGGCAACGCGCTCTCGTCAAAGCGGATAGAAGTCATCCGGAGAAATAATCATGTCTGACAAACGCATCCCAATAACTGTCCTGGCCCCGCTTATGGTCGGCCTGGTGGTATTGATCGCTCTCGCCGTCTTTGTGTCCTTCCTACTGTGGATTGGGACGAGCGGTTCCCAGAACATGCTCGTCGAAAACGGAAAGACGACGCTGACCACGGCCGCCAATCTGATCGTTCAACCTCTCCATGAAAACAAGCTGGAGGAACTATCCAACGTTTTGAACGCCCTCACGCAGAACGAGCACATCATCCGTGTCGAAGTGCGGAACATCACCGGTCGCATCATCACGACAGTAACCAGCGACGAGGATTGGAGACCCGAACGGGAGGATAGCCGGGCGCTGGCTGTGGAAGCTCTCGTAGAAGGGGCGCCTGTTTACCAGGATATAGGCGACTACCTGATGATGAGCGCACCTGTGGGGCAAGTTGGCACTTTGGAGATCGTCTTCGACAAAGCTCCGCTTCAAGAGATGAGGCAATCCAGCCAGAGATTTATATTCATCGTCGGTTCCACGCTTGTGTTGCTCACAGCTGGCATCATAGCCCTGATCGCTCGTCGCGTGGCGTCATCCCTCCAAGCCCTGTCGAGCGCTGCCCATCAAATCGGGAAGGGTGATCTGGCAGTTGAAATCCCCGTCTTTGGCACGCGAGAAACCGCTCGATTAGGGACATCCCTCCGTAATATGAGCATTGATCTGAAAGACCTTTACCAAAATCTCGAGCAACAAGTGACCGCCCTGGAACGCCGCGCCAAATACCTGGAGACGACGGCCGAAATCGCCCGGCGGGCAGCGCTGGCTCTGGATCCCCGGGAATTACTGCCGCAGGTCGTCGAGCTCATCAGCCAGCGGCTCGATTTCTACCACACCGGGATTTTTCTAACTGACGCTGCCAGTGAGTGGGCTCTTCTGCAGGCAGCATCCAGTGAAGGCGGCCAACGTATGTTGGCCCAGGAACATAAACTTCAGATAGGCCAGCAGGGCATTGTTGGATTCGTCATTGGTCATGGACAACACCGCATCGCCCTCGATGTGGGCGAAGACGCCGTGTGCTTTGACAATCCCGATTTACCGGAAACCCGTTCCGAGATTGCCCTGCCCCTGCGGGTCCGGGGGGGCATCATCGGCGCGCTCGACGTCCAAAGCAAAGAGCCGGGCGCTTTCAGCGACGAGGACGTCGCCGTCCTGCAAACGCTGGCCGACCAGGTTGCAATGGCCATCAGCAATGCCCGTCTCTTCCAACAGACACAGGAGAGTTTGAAAGCGATACGACAGGCCTACGGCGAGTTGAGCCAACAGGCCTGGGTTGAGATACTCAGGGGTAGAACGAACGTTGGCTATTATTGTGATGATCAGGGCGTCCAACCTATCCAGGATCTCCGTGATATGCCGCGCCAGACCAAGGACCAGCCGACGCTTTCCATCCCCCTCAGGGTCCGCGATCAGCATATCGGCGCCATCAGCGCCCGCAAACCCAGCGGCGCTGGGGAATGGACGTCCGAGGAAATTGCCCTTCTAAAAGCCCTGGTCGATCAGCTAGACGTCGCGCTGGAAAGCGCCCGGCTTTACCAGGACGCCCAGAGCCTCGCAACGCGCGAGCGGCTCATCAGCGACGTGACGACCCACGTGCGCGAGACCCTGGATATAGAGACGATGCTCAAGACGGCGGTTCAAGACGTGCGTCAGGCTCTGAACCTACCGGAAGTGACGATTCGCCTGGGCACCCCATCTTCTTCGACCCAATCTAACGGCGATGGACACGGCAAAGGCGAGGAGGTGATCACGTGATCAATTTATCTTTTGGCGGCCATACCTTGCAGACCATCGCCTGGCTCCTCGCGCTTGTTGAATCCTGCCTGGTTTTTTACGTGCTCCTACACCACTGGAGACATGCGCTCGTCCGACATCTCGGTGGATTATTGGCGCTCATCGCCTCCATCTCCTACGCCACAAGCCTGCTCACCACCGCCCAAATCGCCGAACAGGCCACGTGGCTGACCTATATTCTAGTCGCGGCACCAATCGCCGTTCAGCCTTTCCTGTTCCTCGCCACGATCGCGGTGCTCAAGCCCGGTTGGTTAGAAAATCGACGGCGCCTGCTGCTGTTACCGATCCACGCTCTCGCTTTTCTACCGGCCCTATTGATCTACCTCGATACGACGACAGGCCCACAGATCTGGTTCACCGGTCTCGACCCACAAACTTACACGGGAGGCTTCGTAGCAATTGAGCAGCTCACGGCCGGCGCATATGCGCCCCTCATAGACTTGGTGTACCGCTATCTATTTCCCTTAGCCAGTTGCCTCATCGCTCTCCACGTCGCACTTCGCGACCGAGCGGCGTCCCGTCTGGTGCGACGGATGGCCTGGTTGCTCCCGTTGCCACACATCTTCGCTATCGTCGCTCCGCTCACCCTGCGGGACACCCTGCCGGCCGGCGTGTCACTCCTCGCTTCCGGGGCATTCTATGGCCTCGTCTACACATACGCTGGCCTGCGTCGCCTCCACGCCCAACACCCCGTGTGGAGAGGGCAGTTGCCGGCTCGTGTGAGCGTGCTGGTGCTCCTCATCGTTGTCCCCCTGCTCGTGATCCTCATCGGGTTTACTATGGACCAGATCGAGGAACAGGTCGCCCAGGAAAGCGCCGAACAATTGCGCACAGTCAATCGCGCGCTATCATTGAACATGTCGATGTGGCTGGACCTGAACGGGCGAATCCTGCAAAATGTCGCGGGGCGGCCCGAGATTGTCAGTATGGATCCCGAACAACAAAAACCGCTCTTGGAAGAAATGATCATGATATACCCCTACATGTATCTGATCAGCACGACCGATATGCACGGTCAAAACGTGGCCCGCAGCGATAACTATCCCTTACAGCAGTATCGCACCCAGATTTGGTACACTGCGGCCAAGAACGGTGCTCCCTTGACTTTCGAGATCGTGGTGGACAAAATCACAGGAAAACCGGCCATCATTGCATCGACACCAATCTACAGGGATAGCAGGAATTTCTCCGGTATTGTAGGCGTCACTATGTTTGGCAGCGAATTGACCCACCTGAATCAGATCATACAAACGCACCAGGTAGGCAAGGAGCAAATGGCCTACGTCGTGGATTCACAGAACAGGGTGGTCGTACACACCGATCCGGCGTTTCAGATTGGACAACAGGAGCCAGATACCTACCGTCCTATCTTCGCATTGCGGGATGGCGAACGAGGCCTGATCACCTTTACGGATAACGAGGGGCAATCCTGGCAAGCTTACGTCAACCCCATTGCGAACGATTGGGGAGTCATTGTCCAACAACGGGAAGAGACGTTCTTTCAAGCACTCGTCATTCTGAGGCAAGTTTCCTGGCAAGGCATCGCCGTCACGACCCTCGCCCTGGCCCTCCTGATATGG
>OMKS01001275.1_pt1 | contig 22691 bp, 23 predicted proteins | sample 1674721 | NCBI WGS metagenome assembly OMKS01 (sample SAMN06264996, study PRJEB25208) | sediment metagenome | isolation source: hot spring sediment | place: USA: California | collected 2014-09-02
TTCAAGCAGAAGACGGCATACGAGATCTAGTACGGTCTCGTGGGCTCGGAGATGTGTATAAGAGACAGATATATATCAGCAAAGTCGTGGGTCGGCGGATCGGTCATTTCTCCCGATAAAGACATGAAGTTCCCCTCCCTGCGCCGAGGAAAGCAGAGGTGTGATCTGTCAGATAAGGTTATAAGAATTGCAGCGACCGGCTTCGGTGTCGGCTTTTCACGGCATGCACCGGGGACGCTGGGAACGCTTCTGGGGGTGCCGGTTTATTTTCTTTTTTCTTCTTTTCCCTGGTTCCTGTATCTTATATCAATACTTGCGGTTTCCTTTTTTGCGGTATACGTATCGCAGGAAGCGGAAAAACTGTTCGGGAGAAAAGATGCGCCGCAGATCGTGATTGACGAGATAGCGGGGTTTCAATTTACCATGTTTCTTGTTACGCCGACGATTGCTCATGTTGTGACGGGATTTATTCTCTTCAGAATATTTGATATTTTCAAGCCCTTTCCTGTCCGCCTCTGCGAGCGACACCTGCGGGGTGGATACGGTGTCGTCGGGGATGACGTCGTCGCCGGTATATACGGAAACATTGTTCTCCTTGTGCTCATTACATATGCGGGCATCTGAAGACCGATGCGGGGGAGTCGTGCAACGTGAAGGTTGGGATACTGACAATCGGTGATGAACTGACGCACGGTATGATACAGGACACGAACTCTTTCCTTATATCGAGGGAGGTAACGTCGGAACGATGGCACGTTACGGCGATAATGGCAGTGGGCGACGACGGGAACGTCATCAGGGATGCCCTGAAATATCTTATGGAGAGATCCGATGCCGTTATCGTGACGGGGGGTCTTGGTCCCACCGCCGATGATAAGACAACCATGTCGATAGCACGGACATTCGGCCTCGGGCTGTATACCGACGAATCCGTTCTCCGCCACATCAAGGAGCGGTTTGAAAAATTTCGTATCGCGTGGACAGAAAACAACACTAAACAGGCGGTGTTTCCTCAAGGAGCGATTCCCCTTTACAACCCGATCGGCACGGCCTGGGGGTTTTCGCTGAAAAAGGGCGGCAAGATTATCGCTGTCGTTCCCGGTGTTCCCGCCGAAGTGAAACGGATGGTTCCCCAAAGTGTGATTCCCCTTCTCAGGGCGGAATTCCCGGAAGCGGTTCGGTACAGCGCAAAACGAACGATAAAACTTTTCGGTATCTCCGAGGCCAAGATAGACGAGACCATTGCGGGAGCAGGGATGGATATTCCAGGAATATCCATCGGTTTTTACCCCCGGTTTCCCGAGAATCACCTGGTGATAACCTCCCAGGGAGACGATGAATCGTCGACACTGAGAAATCTGGATCGTGCCGTTGCCCGGGCGATAGGGCGGATGAAGAAATATGTGTTCGGATATGATGATGCAACGCTGGAAGGAATTGTAGCCGCTCTTCTCACGGAGAAAGGATTGACCCTTTCTGTGGCCGAGTCGTGCACGGGCGGTCTCATAACCGACCGCCTGACCAACATACCGGGAAGTTCTCTTTTTTTTGATCGGGGAATCATTGCCTACAGTAACGGTTCAAAAATGGAATTGCTGGAAGTTCCCGCTGCAGTACTGGAGCGGCATGGCGCGGTGAGTGAAGAGACGGCTGTATTGATGGCCCGGGGTGTTCGGAAGCTGGGGAAGACCGATGTGGGTCTTGCCACAACAGGTATTGCCGGACCGACGGGAGGATCGGAAGCAAAGCCGGTCGGGACGGTTTTTGTCGCCGTTGCCGGTGAAGCGGAAAGTGTCTGCCGGACGTTTCATTTCCGGTGGGATCGCAGGAGGATAAAGGAAATAACGTCACAATGGGCTCTTGAGATTCTCAGGAGATTTATCGTGGAGGGCGGAGCGAAATGACACAAGAAAAATCGAAGCGAGTGTTTCTGGCAATAGATCTTCCCGGTGATGTAAAAGAGCAAATTATGGCGATTCAGAACAAACTTAAGTTTCTTTTGGAAGGAGTCCGGTGGGTCAGGCCTGAAGCCATTCATCTGACACTGAAGTTTTTCGGTGATATCCGCAGTGATGACACCGCTCGAATATCGGAAATGATAGCGGAGAAGACACGAGATGCGGCACCCATAACGTTGAATACCGACAATATCGGGGCGTTCCCCAATCTTGAAAGACCGCGAGTTCTCTGGCTCGGCATGACGGGAGACGTTCAGAGATTGATGATCCTCCAGCAGGTGATTGAGGCGGGACTGGAGCCCCATGGATTCAAGCGGGAGAAGCGAAAATTCCGGCCGCACCTGACCCTGGGAAGGGCGAAGTCGTCGAGGGGAATGATTCTGGGTCTTTCAGAGGCGGTCATAACCGAAAATCACTACACTACGGGGGACTTTACGGCTCAGGGGCTCACCCTTTTTCAGAGCGAACTCAGACCGGGCGGAGCTGTCTATACGAACCTGGCATATTTCCAGTTCGGGGAGTAGAAGAGCCGGGAGCGATCGGCAGTCATTATAAAATTGCAGCAGGTTCGCCGCTTGTATATTGAATCACAGAAACTGAGCGGACCGTTGAAAAAAGTTTTGACACGGGGCTGGTCATTTGAGCGACAAATACTGACAGCTGACAGCTGGTGGCTATGAGCTGATACAATATGTGCTGATAAAAACTGAGGAGGATCAACATGGCATCCACTATGGATAAGGAAAAGGCGGTTGAACTGGCAATAACGCAAATCGAGCGACAGTTCGGCAAAGGATCAATCATGAGGCTGGGGGGGGAGGACGTGGTGGATATTCCCGTGATCCCGACAGGTTCGCTCAGTCTTGATATTGCTCTCGGTGTAGGCGGGGTTCCCCGGGGACGGGTTATCGAAATCTATGGTCCGGAATCGGGCGGTAAAACCACGCTGGCGCTTCATATCGTGGCGGAGGCGCAGAAGAGGAACGGCCTCGCCGCTTTTGTTGATGCGGAACATGCCCTTGATGTTCACTACGCCGCCAAGATCGGTGTCGATACTGACTCACTCCTCATATCTCAACCCGACACAGGGGAGCAAGCCCTTGAAATTGCCGAAGTCCTTGTCAGGAGCGGAGCCCTTGATGTTCTGGTCATCGATTCCGTTGCCGCTCTTGTTCCCCGCTCCGAGCTTGAGGGGGATATGGGAGATGCACAGATGGGACTCCAGGCACGGCTCATGTCCCAGGCCCTGAGGAAATTGACCGGTGCCATAAGCAAATCACGTACCACAGTGATCTTCATTAATCAGGTGAGAATGAAGATCGGGGTATTTTTCGGTAATCCCGAAACAACAACCGGCGGCAATGCTCTTAAATTTTATTCGTCCATGCGGTTGGACATCAGAAAAACAGGGGCGATCAAGCATGGTCAGGATGTCGTCGGAAACAGAACAAAGGTGAGAGTGGTAAAAAACAAGGTGGCGCCCCCCTTCAGAGAAGCCGAGTTCGATATTCTTTTCGGAGAGGGCATATCCAGGGTGTTTGATATTATCGACCTCGCTTCCAATGCAGGAATTATTGAAAAAAGCGGTGCCTGGTACTCTTATAAGGGAGATCGACTGGGACAGGGACGGGACAATGCAAAATCATTCCTGCTGGAGAATCCCGACGTGCTGAAACAGATAGAAGATGAGGTCCGCGAAAAATTTAACCTGAAGCGGGAGGTCACGACCGAGGATGCATAATGGGAGACACCGGCTTATACGAGAAGGCCATGCAGAAAGCTTTTCGCCTCCTGTCCGTGAGATCGAGGAGTTGTCATGAATTACGGTCAAAACTCAAAGAACGGGGGATTCAGGAACCGGTCATCGATAATGTTATTGAGAGACTGAGTGAACTTTCGTACCTCGATGACCAAGCTTTTGCGAGGGGGTGGGCTCGAAACCTTGCCGTCAACAGGTTATGGGGTGATCGACGGATCAGGATCAGCCTCGGGGAGAAGGGCATTCGGGAAGAACTTGTTCATGATGCGATTACAGAAGCCAGAAAAGAACTTGATGAGCGGGCTGCGGTCGAATGCCTGATTAAAAAAAAATATGGCAAAAAACAATCATCTGATATAAATTCTAACCTTTTAAAAGAGAAAAGAAGGATGATTCAAAACCTCAGGGGGAGGGGATTCCCACCGGGTTTAATTTTTGAATTATTGGGAAAACCAAAGGAGGAAGATGCTGATGACGGCGAGTGAAATACGAAAAAAGTTTTTAGACTACTTTAGGGAGCGAGGTCATGCGATCATTGCAAGCTCGGGATTGATCCCCAAGGAAGATCCCACCCTCCTGTTCACCAATTCGGGAATGGTCCAGTTTAAGAATCTCTTTCTCGGACTGGAAGATCGGGGCTACACGAGAGCCGCATCGTCGCAGAAGTGCGTCAGGGCCGGCGGAAAGCACAATGACTTGGAAAATGTGGGATTTACTGCACGTCATCACACCTTTTTTGAAATGCTCGGCAACTTTTCCTTTGGTGACTATTTCAAAGATGAGGCGATATCCTGGGGCTGGGAATTCCTTACCGAAGTGGTGGGGCTCCCGAAAGATAAACTGTACATAACTATTTACAAAGATGATGACGAGGCCTTTGAAATCTGGAACAAGAAAATGGGTGTTCCCGCGGAGAGAATTGTCCGGATGGACGAAAAGGACAATTTCTGGATGATGGGGGAAACAGGCCCCTGCGGTCCCTGTTCGGAGATCCTCTATGACCAGGGTCCCGGTGTGGGATGTGGAAAACCCGACTGCAGCGTCGAGTGCGAATGCGACCGTCATCTCGAACTCTGGAACCTCGTTTTTACACAGTTCGATCGCGATGTGTCGGGGACGCTGACTCCGCTTCCCAAGCCGAACATCGATACGGGAATGGGGCTTGAACGTCTCGCCGCGGTACTGCAGGGTGTGCAGAGTAACTATGACTGCGATCTATTCACGGCTATCATAAAGAAAATAGAGGAACTGACGGACAAAACATACAAGGACGACGAAAATAATGACGTATCGATCAGGGCTATTGCCGATCACAGCAGAGCAGTTACATTTCTGATCAGTGACGGCGTGCTTCCCAGTAACGAAGGGAGGGGGTATGTTCTCAGACGTATCTTGCGGCGTGCCGCCCGTCATGGGAAACTTCTCGGTATGGACAAGCCTTTCTTAACCCACATTGTTCCCGTTGTTATTGAGGAGATGAAAGATGCCTATCCCGAGCTTCTGGACAAGGAGTCGTATGTGACGAAGGTTGTTACCAATGAAGAACAGCGCTTCATGGCCACCCTTGATTCCGGTCTGAAGATTCTCAATGAGGAGGTCGAGGCACTCAAGGCGCGGGGCGAAACCATTGTTCCCGGCGATGTTGTCTTCAAACTGTATGATACATTCGGATTTCCCACGGATTTAACGGCCGATGCGGTCCGCGTTCAGGATATGACCGTTGATATGGAAGGATTTGAGAAGGCCATGGAAGCTCAGCGTGAGAAGGCGCGGGAGTCGTGGAAAGGGAGCGGCGAAGAAGAAATATCCGATGTCTATCTGAGACTTTCCACCAAGGGGATCTCCAATGAATTTGCGGGATACGAGGGGATAACCGAAGCGATTTCGACGGTGACGGCCATCATGAAAAACGATCAGGAGGTGGACAGTCTCTCCGAGGGTGAAAACGGCGAAATTTTTGTGGGCGTTACACCTTTTTACGGTGAGGTGGGGGGACAGATCGGTGATGTGGGCGTCATCGAATCCGACTCGGCGGTTTTCGATGTATGGGATACCCAGAAACCTCTTGACGATCTGTTTACCCATATCGGTAAATTGAAGAAGGGGAAGTTAGCGGTAGGGGATATCGTGACGCTGAAAGTAGACGTGCAGGCGCGGCGTGCAACGGAAGCACATCATTCGGGGACCCACGTGCTCCAGGCGGCATTGAAACAGGTTCTGGGCGATCATATCAAACAGTCCGGTTCGCTCGTCAATCCGGAGCGGCTGCGATTTGACTTTACCCATTTTTCAAAAATTGAAGACGATGAAATGGAGCGGGTCGAACAGATAGCCAATAACTATATCAGGCGGAATCTAGCCGTAACAACAACAATTCTGCCAAAGGAAGAAGCCATGAAAACCGGAGCCACTGCCGTGTTTGATGAGAAATACGGCGATGATGTGAGACTTGTTGCCATGGGCGATTTCAGCAAGGAACTCTGCGGCGGAACCCACGTGCTCAGGACAGGTGATATCGGTCTGCTCAAGGTTATCAACGAATCCTCGGTGGCCGCCGGTGTCAGGAGAATAGAAGCCGTTACGGGTCTGGAGGCGGTTAAATATTTCCAGTCGGTGGAAAAAGAATTGAAAAAGACGGCCTTACTGCTGCGGACCAACCCGATGGATCTGTCGGAACGGGTCGAAAAGCTTATCCAGCACCAGAAAGAAATGGAAAAGGAAATCGAGACGCTCAAAGGCAAGCTGGCGGCTCGGGATTCCGCCGATCTCATGGATAAGGCTAAAGAGGTGAACGGTATCAGGATTCTGGCGACGCAGGTGGACGCCCCCGATGTGAAGACCCTCCGCGATTTCGGTGACAAGGTAAGAGACAAGCTGAAATCGGGAATCATCCTGCTTGGCAGCAAGGTGGGCGACAAGGCCATGCTCCTCTGCATGGTGACGAAGGATCTTACCGGCACGTATAACGCCGGCGCGATCGTGAAAGAGATCGTGCCTGTCGTCGGCGGGAAGGGAGGCGGCCGGGCCGATATGGCTCAGGCGGGTGGTCCCAATCCGGAGAAACTCGGCGAGGCCCTGGCGAAACTGGAGGAACTTATAAAATAGCAATGGGGAGGCGACGCCCCTTCCATTTGTGAACAGGCCGTTTTATGAATTCATTTTCACTGGGTCTATGAAATTTTTGATAAATCTGCTGAACGGTCCAGGCAATTCCAAAACATGGCGTTCCCGGCCCTGAGACACAGATGTACATAGGTATAGGTACATCGCAGTGATGAAGAGTGAGCGTAATGCCGCAGACAGGCGTTTTTCAACAGCCTCTGAACGAATAACCCCTGTATCACGGTAGTATAGCGAGGATCTAGGTCTAAACGATAGAAAGGGGGACACGGTCCGACAATTCCTTTTTGACATAGAGTTCCTGGATAACATGCCCGGCGATGAGATACAGCATAAAGAAATCGCGGCATTTTTCCCGCAGTTTCCATTATGATGCATCATTTTTCAAAAGGTGAATTCACCGGTAGGGGCATGTGCAGGACATCCCACCCCAAGAATGAAAAGAAACAGGATCAGCAAACATAATTAATCAAAGAATAACCGACGCGCCTAATCATTCAGTCATTGATTGCTAACATTCTCAACATTCGAATCTTAGAACCCCCTCGACTCGAAAATATTTTCTTATATGCTCAGGCTGCCAACAGCAATGCCTCACAATCTATCTGGTTCCATGTTCATGTTTTTAAAGGGATATTTTCCGTATTTGCATCGTCCAAGGATGTCTTCCACTATCCTGCTACCAAAAATGCACGTTCCTATCCTGTGTCGGATTTTTTTACAATCACGTTAATGCTTTTTATCCTATTGTAATAACGATACAAATGGTCTGTTTCTGCCTTCAGGAAGACGCCGGGTGTCGGAATCATTTACAAAAAGCGACACCGGTAATTCAGGGATGGCGCGGTAACGGCGGATGTGCGGTGAGCTTAATTCTATTTGTTCCGTATATATATCAAATGTTTAGACCTATCCAACCGGTGACCGGCGACGGCGATCAATATTGTGGCATATTTATTGCAAAAAATAGATGAGTATCCGATCACAGGCGTAAATCTTTCAACAGGCCGTCTTCAAATCCGGGAGAAAGGGGGTGGCTGGCACCGTATTTCCAGGCAAGCGCAGCCTCCACTGCAATACCAGCGAACAGGCTTTGTTTCCCGCGACTGTGGACAATAATCGCGATTCGTTTCCTCTCATGGTAATTGCCCGTTCCTTCCATGCTTGAATTTCCGCTTCATCTGATTGAACATTTTTATAGGTTCTGCATACACGGCATCAACAGGGTGAATCCATTTTGCAGCCGGAGGTATTTTAGACTTCGCTTTTTTATCGAAAAAGGAGGTTCTATGAAACATAGAAGATACGGAAAGGGGATACTATGTTGTGGTTTCAGTGTGCTGATCCTGTGCATGCTGATTTCCTCCCAGGCGATGGCCAATTATGACTTTAACGACGGAACCAATCAGGGATGGACGGTGGCGTTCAGTACCGGTGGCAGTGGGGATGCATTATGGTCCGATTACGCAAACTATTCCGGTAATCCGGCCATCGGCCGCCCCGGAGTCTATGGCCCTCAGGATGCTGAGGACGGTCTCCTGGGGTCCATATTCGGCATGGAGGGCACAGGGGCCTCGACGTTCATCGCGAGTTTTGCGTCTCCAGTATTTACCGGCACGCAGTTGGATGGCATATCAGCGCAGTTTATCACGTCAGGCGCTGAACACGGGATTCCAGACGATTATACTGTTTGGGGACAGGTAGGGTATAAAAAGGATGGAAGTGCGAGTTATTTCTTTGGTGGGGGGGGTATATTTAAATACCGAAGCTAGCACCTTAGAAAGCGTGTATCCACTGTGGACGCTGGCATCTGTTGATGTCGCCGATGGTGATCTCGTTACACAGATATTTGTAAACATTCATTTCGAAGGCTTTTGTAGCTATGCGAATCCCTATATTGACGACGTGATCCTTACGGGGTATTCCGGCAACGGCAACGGCAACGGTCAAGCCGTTCCCGAGCCCGCCACGATGCTGCTTGTCGGGCTTGGCCTGATGGGCCTCGCGGGGCTGCGGCGAAAACTGTCGTAATCCGGTGTTCAAGGGGAAAGGTTGGTGTGCAAAAAAAACAGGGCCCATCGCTGGGTCCTGTCTTTTTTGTCTCTACCGTTCTCCATTGCCGAGCCGGAGCGGTTCTGGCCGGAGGATGTGGAGGACACGGGCGGCGGCCTATGCCGTTCGATAGAGATAGTAGCCGCGGACCACGTCGAAGCGACCGAACTGGGCGCCGCCCAGCCAGAGCTGAACCTCTTTGACGTCGCGCCAGCGCTTCTCCACATGATAATCGCAGATATAGCCATAGGAGCCCATCAACTCCATGGCTTTGTTCGTCACGCTGATCACCATCTCCGTGGCGTAATTTTTGCTGATGCTCGCCTGGCTCAGCAGGGTCTCGGAATGCTACGGACCGTAGTATTCCGGCTGGCCCATCATATGGGCCACCAGAAGAAGATGCTCATAGCCAGGCAGCCAGAGGGGCAGAATGGCTTTCAGGCGCTTTGAACAGGGAAGATTTGCCGCAAGCCAGATTCGTTTCAGTGGCGTGATGATTTCGTCTCTCTGGTAACGGGGCTTCGGACCTCGCTTCTTTGGTTTGGCCTTCGTAAACCGCTTGAAGCCGCGTAAGAGTCTGATAGCGTATTTGCGATGATAGCCCGAGGTGGCACAGAACTCGTTGAGTATGACGGTTCTCTCGGCACGAGACGCATTTTTATAGCGTCGATGTGTGGTTTCAGTGCACTCTTTCTTCGATCGTGGACCCATGTTTAGCCTCCGCTGGAACATTCGTATTCGGTAATATCGAATTATGAGTCAACGATTCCTTTTTTTACCCCTTTGGGGAACATTTAATATGAGGCAATTCGCCGGAAGCTAATGTGGTTGACAGGTTGTCCCGGTTTATGTACAATAAATAAAATATGTTAGCAATCTGACGGGACTTCATGGCTTCTCTGCGTCAAAAGGCAAGCAGGGAAATGATTTCCGAGCTTCCCAACGAATCAACCAAGGGAATTCACTTTACACAGCCATGTGATGCTCTTGAGCGTGAACCATTTGCTCTCAACAGGGGTTTTTGTATGATTGAATATGACTCAGTTACAAAGGTATTCGGTGCCGGAAAGACGGCAGTTCTTGCCACGGATAATGTCACATTCACTATTGAAGAGGGGGAAACGGCGGTCTTTCTCGGCCCCTCGGGGTGCGGCAAGACCACAATGCTGCGCATGACCAACCGGTTGGAGATTCTTACCAGAGGAAACATCCGCGTTCGCGACAGGGACATTATGGAAATGAACGCCCAGGAACTGCGGTTGGCGATGGGGTATGTTATTCAGCAGATCGGCCTTTTCCCTAACAAGACCATTGCCGGCAACATTGCTATCGTACCCCGCATGTTGAACTGGGACAGGAAAAAAATTGATGAGCGTATCGACGAACTCCTGCAAATGGTGAAGCTGGAACCGGATATATACAGGAACCGCTATCCAGTGGAATTGTCCGGTGGCCAACAGCAGCGCGTGGGTGTCGCCCGTGCCCTTGCTGCCGACCCTGACATACTGCTCATGGACGAACCCTTCGGAGCCATTGACCCTATCAACCGGGACATGATCCAGGACGAATTCCTCAAACTCCAGGCCCAGCTCAAAAAGACCATCGCCTTCGTCTCTCATGACATCCACGAGGCAATCAAGATGGCAGACAAGATAGCGATTTTTAACGAAGGAAAGCTGATCCAGTACGATACACCGGAAGTCATCCTTATGCGTCCCGCTAACAAGTTCGTCTCCGATTTTGTGGGCGCCGACAGGACACTCAAGGTACTGGGCCTGCTGCGGGTGAGAGATGCCATGAACCCGACCCCCCGCAATGTTATCCAGGGGCGGGTCGGTGCTGACGAAGCTCTGAAATTCATGGAAGAAAACAATTTCCGTCATCTGCTGGTACTCAGGGAGGACAAGGTGCTGGGATACGTAACGCGGAAAGACCTGAAATATGAGCAAGGGCGGGTTGAAGAACTGGTTGAGAAATTCCCCGAAGAGCTGGGCCATCGCGATCCCTTGCGGGAAGCACTTTCCGCAATGCTCATGCACGACATCGTGAGTTTTCCCGTCACGGAAGACAACGGCAGCTTTGCGGGAACCATCAGCTATCAAAGGATTCAGCAGTCCATCCTTGAATTATATGCCGAGTCACAGGATGATTAACAGCGGAAGGCATTCATGAACCTCTTCGTCTTTCTACAGGAAAACTATTCTACGGCCCTGCTTCTGACCTGGGAACACCTTTGGATGGTGGGCCTTTCCCTTCTCATCGCCATATGCACCGGCGTACCAATTGGTATTTTAATTACCAAGAACAAGAACCTTGCCCAAAAAATCATCGGCAGCGCCAACGTAATCATGACCATACCCTCAATAGCCCTCTTCGGACTCATGTTGCCCGTTCTCGCTGTCTTTGGCCACGGACTGGGCAAAGTTCCAGCAATCATTGCGCTGGTTCTGTATTCCGAGTTGCCCATTATTCGCAATACCTTCATAGCCATCAAGAATGTGGACCCAGCCATGGTAGACGCGGGGAAAGGCATGGGGATGACCAAGTGGCAGCTTCTGCGGGAAGTGGAAATCCCCCTTGCCGTACCGGTTATCATTGCAGGGCTCAGGACAGCGGCGGTCATGATCATTGGCATTGCCGCCATCGCCGCATACGTGGGAGCCGGAGGGCTGGGCGTTTTTATTCAGCAAGGTATCGCCCGGTCCCATGAATCCATGGTTCTGGCCGGCGCTTTATGTGTATCTCTATTGGCAGTAATAGTGGACCTGGGCATGGGGTTCCTAGAACGATGGCTGACACCGAGGGGTATCAGGCTATGAAGAATGGTGTTTTGGAACAAGCGACATTCATTAACCAGTCAGTGGCTAGAGGCATGCGTTTTCTTTTTCTCGGGGTTCTGTTCGCGGCGGGAATCGCCGCTGAACGGATTGGTCTGGTTGCCTATCTTTCCGATCCCTGGGAGCGCGAATACGTACTTTTTCTTGCGAGACAGCACCTGTATCTGGTTGTGGTAAGCATGATCCTTGCCCTAGCCACGGGACTTGCGGCGGGAATTATCGTCTCCAGAAAGCGTTTCCGTAAGTACGCGGGCATTGTCATGTACGTGATCGGACTGGGTCAAACCATCCCGTCCCTTGCCGTCCTGGCTTTGACGATGAGTTTTCTGGGAATCGGATCGAAACCTGCCATACTGGCACTTTTCATTTATTCAACACTTCCCATAGCGCGAAACACCTTGGCGGGGATAATGGCCGTGTCCCCGGCCATTATCGATGCCGCCAAGGGGGTCGGCATGAGCCCGAAACGTATTCTCATCGAAGTTGAGCTGCCCAATGCTCTGAATGTCATAATTACAGGAGTGCGGATATCCCTGGTTATCAATATCGGCACGGCCGCTCTGGGGTACCTGATTGGAGCCGGGGGGCTGGGCGACCTCATATTCACAGGCATCAATCTCATGAGAACCGAATTGCTTCTGGCGGGAGCCCTTCCGGTTATCATCCTTGCTCTCATTGGGGATTACCTGATCGAGCTGCTTGGGATTGTCATTGTGCCGAAGGGCATCAGGATGACCGCCTGAATTTAAGGTTCAGTTCGTTAAACAAACACTTTACCGAAAGGGGATTCACAATGAATACATTTATGAAGGCCTCAATAGGCATCTTTATGGTCCTGGTAGCAGGCTTGGTGTTTTCCACCACAGCCGAGGCGCAGGACAAAACCATCACCATCGGGGGCAAGAACTTTACCGAACAATACCTATTGCCCGAACTGGCCAAGCTGCTCCTGGAAAAAGAAGGCTTCAGTGTTATCCTTCGAACGGGCGTGAGCACCGTCATAGCTCGTCAATCTTTGGAGACGGCTCAGATCGACATGTATTATGAATACACGGGTACCGCCTACACGGTGTTTTACCAACAGGATGACACTGGAATCATGAGTGACCCGGGAAAGGTATACACCTGGGTCAAGGGACAGGACGCTGAAAAAGGTCTGATCTGGCTCGACCCACTCCCCCTGGACAACACCTACACGATCATGATGCGCAAGGTTGAAGCGGAAGCGTTGAACATTCACAGTATCTCAGACTTCGGTCGGTACGTGGAGCAGAATCCCGGAAAAGTGACCTTTGCCTTGGAGTCGGAATTCTGGGAACGGCCTGACGGCTTCAGGAGACTCATGGGTGTATACGGCTTCAGAATGCGGCCGGCTGATGTGAAGCGGATGGACATGGGCCTTACCTATCTGGCACTGAGGGATGGACAGGTGGGATCTGCCATGGGCTTCAACACCGACGGGCGCATTGCCGCGTTTGGTCTTCTCAGCCTTGACGACAACATGAATTTCTTTCCCGTTTACACCCCAGCACCGGTCGTCACACGGGCGACGCTGGAACGCTATCCGGAGATTGCCGGCATACTGAAGCCGCTGTCGCAAAAGCTGGACAATGAGGCCATGCGAAAGCTGAATGCCGCTGTGGATGTGGAGCATAAGAGTGTAACTGCTGCGGCTGAGGAATGGCTCAAGGAAGTCGGTCTCCTGTAAGAAAGGATCACCCGCACAAAACCGGAGCCCCATCGTACCGGTACCGTTCCGGATCAGGCACATGATATAATGGGGCTCGATGTTTGAGGGCATGACAGGAGTGATTAATCTACGCTTTAATGTTTGGTTGTGAGAACCACCGCAGCAAACTCCTCGTCGAGTGAACCAAAGGGGCAGTCAGCACTCGGACTCTCCGTTCTCCTCGAAGGCATTGCAGTAGATGGATTGCAGTACAGACTGCGGTTTATGCCCACCGCATCTCCAGGAGACACCGTATTCACCCCCAGGTTCCATGAAGTACGTACCTTTGTGGTCGGTATAAAAGGCAGCCGTTTCGAAGGGTGTTCACCGAGGTATGACCATGAGATGATATTTGCCGTCAAGCATGGCCGACCGGGTGCCGCTTACTGTTCTGATAGTCTGGCAAAAACATGACAGGCAGATTATGCCGAATGGTTTTTCATTACTCAGACTGCCAACAGCAATGCCTTATCAATCTATCTGAATCTATCATCCGACTTCATTACATAAACATCATTTACCTTTTCAGAAAGCCAGCCGATCCTGTCGACTTGGCGGTGATCGAATTGGGGGACGTAGGGTTTGATGTCCAGAAGGGGCGTTCCATCTACTATATCCACATCATCAATATACAGCGTCGTAGTTTCAACGCCGGTGAGGCGAACGACAGACAGCCCGATCGGGTTCGGTCGACGGGGTGCCCGCGTGGAAAAAATTCCCCGGACGGAATCATCGAGAAAAGGTTTGACCTGCAGTAGCGGACCATTCGAGCAGTGGAAATGATACAGCAGGATAATATGTGAAAATCCATCAAGATCTTTCAGACCGTCCGCGTAGGGTGGTTTTATTTCGACAGTGCCCGCAACACCATAAGCGGCCGTCGGCTGAATCGGCGTTCCTTTCAGATCCTGGAAGGGAGAATGAATGGTGCCGATGGGTTCATAGCGTATTTCGTTCATTGATACTACCTTCGTAATCAGTGTTGTATGTCAGAATTCTATAATCTTTCCGGCACCGCCTTCTAAAAAAGTGTCCGGATACAGAGATTGTATCTCTTCGATGTGCTGTGTGCAATGTGTAGCACAGATCAGTTCAAAATTTCTTATTGTTTCGAATTCATTGAATCCATGGAGACCCCCGATGAGAGCGACAACATTTCCATATTGAGACGCGGCGTTGATAATTTCCTTTACACCGGGGTGAGAGCATCCCACAATAACCGCCACCCCCCTCTCAGTTGTGACGGCGAGAGCCTGTTCCGTCCCTTTGAGCTCACCGGTGGAATAAATATTATCCGAGATTTCAATCGGTTGACGAACAGAGATGACCTCTCTGGCCACATGGCTAGGAACAGCATATGACGATGGGACAAAAAGCCTGACATCATTAGAATCCCGAAGAAAATCGACAAGACCACCCGTGTGATCCCAATGTGCGTGCGAGATAACCACGTCGTCAACGGATTTTGGGTCAATTTTCAACTTTTTTATATTGCCGAGAAGAATGGATCCGTTGGCTCCTGTATCGAAAAGGATCGTTTTCCCGTATGCTTCAACGAGACAGGCAAACCCCCAGTCTGCTGTCAAGTCGTGCCTCCATGCAGTATTGTCATACATGATAGTTACTTTCAAACGTATACCTCCTTTAATAAAGTCTACATAGTCGAGCGGGTATGATGTGATCTTACCTTTAAAAAAATGTAATTATGCCGATATGATGCAAGTAATGAACTCCGAACAGACAATAGCTGCAGAAACCTGGTGTCTTATCAGCGTTCATTTTTTCTTGTTCTTCAGATCGGCGTAACGGGGATCGAGGTCCAGACGGTAGAAGGGACGGACGCGACCCGATTCTTCTTTTTTTACATAGAGCTCGCGGATAACATAGCCGGCAGCGAGATACCGCATAAAGAGGGCCCGGCATTTTTCTCGCAGTTCCTGAGCCTTCTTCCTGTCGGATTTGAGCAGTTTGTCCTGTGAATAGGGGATTTCGATGAAGAGCGGTGTTTCATCGGAATCGAACATGAATTTGTCACCCGGGCGTTCGAGTCCTTCTCCATCGAGTATGATCTCGTTCAGTGTGTTGCCAGGGGTCATAACGGTAAGATCGTGCTTCGGAAAGAGGTGTTTGTCCATTCTTTCCGTTACCCGCTCCGAGTTGACGTACCAGTCGACGAGAAACCGATCCGTCGATATGTTCCTGTTCAATTCGTCGTTCGTAAAGACGGCGCTGTAATAGTTGAAACCGATTTCCTGCACCTGAGCTCCCATCCTGTGCAGATACAGATATGCGTTGCGCGATACCAGCGGGTCGTATGTCCATCGTATTCGGGGGATGTTTCTTTCCTTTGATATCTTATAGAGTCCGTCGAGAATGGCGACACCGATGTTTTTATCCTGATAAAGCCTGTCGATGCCCATCCTGGCACCGTACCAGAAAGGACCTTCGTCATCAAAATCGGCAAAGCAGGCGAGAAATCCGATGGGATGATCTCCGGAATACCAGGGATCATTCTGTGCCATTTTTTCTTTCTCCTTCGGAGAGAAGATTGCTTCATCAAAGACGGTCATGACTAACCCATTGGTGAGGTAAGCCAGTTCAAAATAGAGCATCGGTGCATTCACTTCTCGATACCCTTCTTTGTTCCACACCCGTTTTTCCAGCTCAACCACGTCGTTGAGAACTGATTGTCTGAGATAGGTTTCAATCCTTACTTTTTCCAGAATGTCCATTACCACACCTCACAATCGGTACTGCGAGTTTCTTTCCACATTATAAGAGATGGTCAGAAGTTATATGTTTTGAATATAATAACAAATGTTGTGGTAAAACAAAGAATATATCGATGTTTCGAACCCGTGAGTAATGTATCACGATTCTCGGTATCACGTTGCCATACTAAGTGATTTTTTTGGAAATTGGAAGGTTTAATCAGCCGGCGAGACTTAAAATCATCGGCACTCCATCGGAATATATGGATTGAGAATTCTGAAATGATAGGCACGCATCAGGTCCTGGAAATATGATTGACTTTCCTTGCGCCTTACAAGATAATTATTACATGCATGCTGATTATAGAACATCCAAAGTTATTGATGTTTTTGCCGATGTGGATTCACACAGGGTAACTGCCGCGATTATCAAGAAACATTCGACGAACCGGTGCGACATCAGGGAGGTTGCTCTTGAAGGGCTCGATCTTTCGGGGTGCGTGGAGATTCTCGAACTGGGATGCGGATTTGGTTTTTTTACGGAATCCTTAAAGGGGAAGCTTCCTCCCAATGCCCACATTACCGGTATTGATATTGTGGAGGGATATGCGTCCGCTTTCATGGAGGCATGCAACCGCGCGGGCATAAACGGGAGGTTTATCCCCGCGGACGTTTCCGTGATACACGATTTTGGCGACCGCTTATTCAACCTTGTCATATCCAGTTATTCGCTCTATTTCTTTCCCCATATCGTCGGGGAAATATCGAGGATTCTCAACGCTAACGGTGTCTTCGTTGCGACGGTGCACAATTCACACAGCATGAAGGAGCTTGTCGGTTTTGCGCGGGATGTACTTATTGAGAACGGTATGATTAGTCGGGGGACCAAACTTCATATCGAATCGATTATCAGCAGCTTTTCTTCCTACAACGGGTATGAAATCCTGAAACCCTGGTTTCGCGATATACAACGGAAAAAGTACGAAAATACCCTCGTATTCAAGCCGGGCGATATTTATTCACTTATCGAATATTTCAGGTTCAAATGGCCCTTTTTTCTATCGGCCATACCGGTGGAGGATGTAGCACGGGCCTTTGATCTGTTCGAAATTCATTTGCAGAAATACTTCAACATGAGCCGGAATGGATTTGCCGTCACGAAGGACGATACGGTTTTCCTCTGTTCAGAACCGATAGAACGAAAATGAGCCCATGAAAAAAAAGAAAAGACTGTACTGCGTTCATTGCGGGAATACGATTACCAGGCGGGACGAAGACGGCATCCTTCGTGATTATTGTATCAACTGTGATGTCTTCTTCTACGACAACCCGCTTCCCGTCGTATCGACAATCCTTCCGATAGACAGGAGCATATTGCTTGTCAAAAGAAAATTCAGGCCTTATAAGGGCATGTGGTGTCTTCCGTCTGGATTTGCAGAGGTTGATGAGAGCATCGAGGATGCCACTGTGCGCGAGCTTGAGGAAGAGACCGGTGTGAAGGGCAAGATCATAAGTCTTGTCGATGTTGATTCTTGCAGTAATTATTTTTACGGCGATCTGATATTTCTCACTTTTGAGGCGGTGCAAATCGGCGGAAGCCTCGCTCCGGGGAGCGATACCATTGCAGTCAAGTACTATCCCGTCGGAAAAATCCCCCGTCTTGCCTTCGATTCAAATACAAAAGCTGTTCGGACTTTTATACAGAACAAGTCGGACTATTGGGCAATTATCGATTCGTTCTCAGCGGCTGTTGATAAGGATCACACGCCGAGCCGGAAAAAAAATCTTCTTTCTGACAGGCTTGTCGACGTTATCCGGGAAAACGAAGCCATTATCATTAATGGCTGGCTCAATGAAGTATTAATGAACCGGTCGACTCCCACGTATCAGTCGTTTGATCGGGATCGACTCTGGCGGCGGGCACATGATGTTCTGTCTCTTTTCAGTACCTGGGCGGGAGAATTTCATAAGGACCGGGGTGGGCGAAGTGTCGATATTCGCAATTACTTCATGGGGTTTGGAAAAGAAAAGAAGAAGGAAGGTTTTCGGCTGCATGAGATACTGAGTGCTCTCAGTCTGAAGCGGAAGCACATCTGGGAATTTGCCCTTTCCCATGGTATATCAAAGAAACCTCTCGATATCTATATGGCTTTCGAGTTTGACCGACGAATGATGATCTTCTTTGACAGGGCGACGTTCTATTCGACGATCGGGTACATGGAAGCGTGACGGAAAATCAGGCTCATGGGAAAGACAATGGGGCTGAATGGTCGGTGCTGAGAGAAAAAAGTATTGGAGATTGGGCGGCGTTTTGGGCAGGGGAAGTGATAAGTGATGAGTGATAAGTGTCGGGGGTAAACGGAGCAGGACTATGAAACAAGTTTCAGCCTCCAGGTTCAGGTCAATGGTTGTCAAATGTCCATTTCCACTTTTGGAATTGATTCTTTAAGTGCGATTTGATATTTTGTCTTTTGGATTAACCATAGGGAGATTCCGGTATGACACAAAACGATGTTTTATGTGCGGTATGCGGGAAGGCACAGGGTGAGATTACCTGTTCAGGATGTCGAAGAACTCTATTGTGTCACTCATGCGCCCACTTTGAGCTCATCGGTTCAGGCTGCGGGACCGTTTATCCGCTTTACTATTGTCCGGTCTGCGCATACGACGAACACATCAACCCCAATGCCTGCTTCAAGGACCGTGAACCGTAAATGTCCGTGACGGCCTAGTACACAAAGGTGAGGGGGATTTCCTTTTTGAGAACTCTACCCGGCAGCAGGCCCGTATGGTTTCCCTGATCGATGACAACCTTGCCGTTAACGATAACATAATGGATTCCTTCCGGGTACTGATGGGGTTCTTCCCAGGTGGCCCGATCGATAATTCTCTCGGGGTCGAATATGACGATGTCCGCAAAAAATCCTTCTCTGAGCCATCCTCTCCATTTGAGTCCGAATTTATTCGCCGTTATTGATGTCATTTTCTGAATTGCTAGGCCCAGAGTCATGATTTTCTCTTCCCGGACGTAGCGTCCCAGCATCCGGGGAAATGTTCCGTATGATCGGGGATGGGGTTTGCCTCCTGCAAGTGCTCCGTATGGAGAAAGGGCCCAGCCGTCTGATCCGATAACGACCAGGGGATGCGCTATGATTTGCTTGAAGTTGTCTTCGTTCAACGAAAAATTGATCATCTGAACCTGATCTTCTTCTTCGATGAGGAGATTGATGATAAGGGAGGCCGGATCCTTTCCTAACGCAATGGCCGTCTCCAGGATACTCTTGCCGATGAATCGCTTATTGCCCTCCGTCAAAATAGATGATATGCGGATTTTATCCCATGATCCGATTCTTTCTTCCTGTTTCCGGATATAGTCGTAAACCTGCCGTCGAATTGACGGATCTTTCATACGTTCGAGATATTCCTCGGTGGTTCCCTGCTTCACCCACGGCGGTATAAAAACGCTGAGGAGCGTCGAGGTGGCAACGTACGGATAACGGTCCGCCAGTATCTTGACGTTTTCCTTTTCAACTTCCGAGATTCTTGAGAGAATCGCATGGACCTTCGGCCAGTTTCTCGGGTATGCCATCTTGAGATGAGATATCTGGAGGCTTACCTTCGATTCTTTCGCGATAGCAATGGCTTCCTCAACAGCTTCAAGTATATTGTCTCCTTCGTCCCGCATATGAGTGGAATAAACGCCATTATGAATGGCAACGACCCTGCACAATTCGATCAGTTCATTTATATGGGCAAAGCACCCCGGGGTATAAATGAGGCCGCTGGAAAGGCCGAAAACACCCGCTTCAAGATGTTCCTCAAGAAGCACCTTCATTTTATCGAGCTCCTTTGAAGTAGGCGGACGATCAGCGGCGCCCATGACTGAGCCCCTCAGGTCACTGTGGCCGATCAGTGAACCGTAATTGAGCGCAATGCCCCGTCGAGCCAGGAGATCAAAGAACTCCGTTACATTCTCCCAGTCCATTGCTATGTCATATTTCTTTTTCAAGTAACTTCGATTTACATTTGATGGCGGAAACAGAGAAAAACCGCAATTTCCGCCGATTTCCGTCGTGACCCCCTGTCTGATTTTGCTCTCCGCTTTCGGATTGACCAGGAGTTCGAAGTCGGTATGGCTGTGAGGGTCGATAAACCCCGGTGTGACGACATACCCGGCGGCGTCGATCACCTTGCGGGCTGTGTTTCTATCGATGTGTTTCCCGATTTTTACAATCATGTCCCGCTTTATGGCAACATCACCTGCCACACCGGGATTGGCCGAACCATCGAATATGGTGCCTCCTGTAATCAGGAGATCGTATTCTTCCGGAGATGTTCCCCCATTCCGTTCGCGGGGATGACGGTTATTTTTTATTGTGTCACTCATTGACGTTTCCTGATGCGGTGATGATGAAAAGGCTGAAGGTACAAGGAACATGTCTCGCGGTAAAAGGAATCAGGCTCCCGGTTCCGGTTCCCGATTTTCGTTTTTCGAAATTTCATTTCCATGTATCCTTGAACTGACGGCGACATCCGTGCAAAAACGCTTTTGCTGTAAATACAGTGCCGAGGGATGGCTTTCTTTCACTGTTCGTTCAAAAAATGTTCCCATTTCGACCCGGTACATTCATAATTGTATGTCCATTATCATGAAAATTACAACTGGAATAATGCTGACGTCGTAAAAAACCTATGAGTCCCGCCATCTCCTTGTTGTGACCCATCCTTTTACTGCTGTTATGAGGAAACATTTGATATGTATACATAAGTCCGACTGACGCCGGTGCCCGGTTCAGATTTGTCCGGGAACGATCAATAGCCCTGCATGTGCATCTCCCCGAGGGTGGGAATACCCTCCCTCCCGCCGATCCGGAGACTGACCTGAGCCGCCGACCAGGCGGCACAATCGAAACATTTCTCCATGTTCCAGCGCCTGATAAGGCCGTAAATAAATCCCGCGTGGAAAACATCACCACACCCCGTCGTATCGATGGCGGCCACGGGATATGCCGGATTCTTCATCACTTTGCCATTATGGGCGGCGATGTATCCTCGTGATCCCAGAGTGACAGCCGCGACACGGGGACCGAGTCGCAAAAGCCTCTCACAGGCTTGGACGGGATCGTCCTTGCCCACGAGGGTGGCGGCGAAAGTTTCCGATGATATAAAGTAGTCACTCAAACGGGCAATATCAAGCATTCCCTCGCGGAGCGTTCCTGCATCAACAACTACGGGAATCCCATTTTCTCTGGCGAACATGCAGGCTTGGAGTGCTGCGTCCATGAACAGGCCGTCGGTGTGAAGTACCTTGGAGCGTCTGATGGCGCCATAATCGATTTCGTCGGGATGCGGAGGGGGACCGGTAGGCCTCCGCCAGAAAATCGTTCGGCGGCCCCGTCCGGGTTCGCATGCAACAAATGCAAACTGTGATTCAGAGCCCTTCCTGATGAGTAATCCTTGAGTATTGATCTTTTCCTGAAGAAGTGAATTCCTTATGGCGTCACCGAAGGAGTCGTCACCGACGACGCCACAGAAGGCGCAGGTAAGACCCCATCGTGAGAGGGCGGCAAGAGCGGTTGCCACGGGTCCTCCTCCCTGGATTTTCATATGGAGAAATTCACACTTTTCGTCAGCTAGGGGAAAGTCCGATATTGTTCCGATGTAATCGAGTGAACACTGTCCCAATCCGAAAATATCGAAATCTTGTTTATCCACGATTTTTCCTCTGACCGTCTTTGAAAGAGACACAATGCAAGGGATATGTCTGTCTGTAAATGGTATCAAAGTCTTCATGTCAAATCGAGATTTTTCTTGACACCTGTTCGGCATAGAGGTGATAATACTTAGCTAATATAGTTGCATAGTCGGACGGATTGAATGTGTAGGGGGTATTCGTGGGCATACGAAAAAGGACGGTTCTGTTGTTCTTGTCATTTCTATTGGTATCGTCGTTCTTTTATTCATGCGCCACCGGTAAAAAAACCGACTCTGCCGACCCTTCCATAACGTGGGGATTTGGTGATAAAGCGGTAGAAATATCCTATCAGTCAGACAAAAATCTGAATCTATACGACAACAAGCCCCACACCATCCTCATGTGTGTCTTTCAGTTGAATGATCCCAGCGTCTTCAGCGAACTTTCCAAAAGTATGGACGGTTTAAATAAGCTCCCCCAGTGCTCTCGTTTTGATGCAAGCGTTGCAGGTTTCAGGCGAATTATCGTTCAGCCCGGAGATGCGAAGCAGATTGTCCTTGACCGGGCGGAAGGAGCAAGGTGGGTGGGAATCGCGGCAGGATATTATAACCAGAACTCTGATATGGTGACCCGTCTGTTTGGAATTCCCGTGGTGAAGGAACGAAGGATGTTAATTCTCACGAAGCCGGTTCCGGGAAAACTCACCATCAACCTGGTGCTGGGGCCGAACAAAATCGATCAAGCCTGGAGTAAGTAGAGCCTCCTGAAAAAGTAAAACACATTGATATAGTAATTAGTTACGTGTATATTACGGGTCAATTGGTGCCCGG
>OMKS01001279.1_pt1 | contig 22670 bp, 29 predicted proteins | sample 1674721 | NCBI WGS metagenome assembly OMKS01 (sample SAMN06264996, study PRJEB25208) | sediment metagenome | isolation source: hot spring sediment | place: USA: California | collected 2014-09-02
CCCCAAATCTGAGGAGAATCGGCGCTTCAGGATTATTAAAATTATTGACGTAGCAGAGATCATCGGGAACTTTGCCGTTCATATGAGATATTTTCTCAAGCAATTTTTTGACCGTGGCCAATCGTCCCGAACCTGAGACACCCGTTACGAAAACATTATATCCCTCTTTATTGATCCCCATCCCAAAACGAAACGCCTCAACACCTCGTTTCTGGCCGATAATATCTTTCAGCGGTTCAATATCATTCGTCGTTTCAAACGGCAGCGTCGTCTGGTCAAGTCTCCATCTTAATTGTTCATGCGGCACTTCCCTGCCGGTATGTTTCGTCTCCATCCTCAACCTCCTCATTCGTTGATCTTAATCGAAAGGTTTTTATGATGCTTATTGATATTTCAAGGCTTCTCTTGGAATATTCGTAGATCCGCAAAGACAAGATCGACAACTGATACTTCAATACGTCATGTAACTTTAATCTTTATCTCCCGTACTGCATCGGGTTTACTTTTCGGCATCACGATAACCAGGATGCCTTCCCTGTAGGTTGCCTCAACGTCGGTAATTTCAATTTTACAGGGAAGCTGAATGGAACGGGAAAACGACCTATGCCGCCTTTTCGTAATATGATGATTAACTCCTTCACCGATTGTTTCCTCTTTTGTTTCACCTTTTATCGTCATGACCCCTTCGATTATGGAAACATCAAGATTTTGCGGATCAATACCGGGAATTTCCGCTCTGACGACGAGGTTATCATCTGTTTCCGATAACTCTATATACGGGCTTTTTCGTTCCATCCTCTGTAAAGAGGGCAGGCCGAAATCGTCTCTCAAGCGAGACATGAGGCGTTCTATGTCTCTTTTCATTTTGTCGAGTTCACGTTTTTTCCATATAATCAATCCCGGCATAGCGAAACCTCCTTGATATTCTTATCAACATCTCTCATAGAATAGGGAATTATATTACAATTTTATTTCAAAAACCACAATACCTACAGTTCGGGAGAACACCATTCCGTCATCCAATCATTTGAAGACGTTGCCGTGCCCCGATTGTAACTATCTGATTATTATGGATGTAATATAAACTCGGAATAGAATGAGTCCCGTATTCCCGATTAAATATTTGATAGCCAAATCCAGCCATCTTTGATATAAAGATCGTTTTTTCAATGCATGGAAGGTGGTGTATCATGGCAAAAACGGTCACACTAACAATTGACGGAAAAGCATACGAATTGGCTGTCATCAAGGGGACGGACGGAAATGATGCGATTGACATTTCAGAACTTCGGAAGAAAACGGGCATGATTACCCTCGATTACGGATTTGGAAATACCGGAAGTTGTATCAGCGGCATTTCATTCATGGACGGGGAGCAAGGCATTCTGCGGTACCGGGGGATTCCGATCGAGCAGCTTGCGGAACAATCAAGCTTTATCGAAACATCCTTCCTTCTTATCGCCGGTGAATTGCCGACTCAGGAAGAACTGACCGGTTTTTCCATGATGCTGAATGATCATTCTCTCGTTCATGAAGACATGCGTCATTTTTTTGAACGGTATCCCAAGGGTGCCCACCCCATGGGCATCCTTGCATCGATGGTCAATGCACTGCGGGCATTTTATCCTGAACTGCCGTGGCGATCGGAAAACGAAGAAATCAGAATCACCTTTGCCCGGCTACTCTCAAAGATGAGAACCCTGGCCGCCATGTCATATAGAATATCCGAGGGACTTCCGGTGGTATACCCCTCGGTTCATCTGAGTTACTGCGCCAATTTTTTAAACATGATGTTCGACTCGTCGGTACGGCCCTACGTCATAGACGAAGATATGGTCATGGCATTGAATGTTTTCTGGATCCTTCATGCCGACCATGAGCAAAACTGTTCAGCGGCGGCAGTGCGACTCGTGGGTAGCGCACAGGTTAATCTCTATGCGGCGATATCAGCAGGCATCAGCGCACTCTGGGGACCGCTCCACGGCGGTGCCAACCAGGCGGTGGTGGAGATGTTTCAGGCGATACACGACAGCGGTGGCGACCCGGCCCCTTTTGTAGCACGGGCGAAGGACAAGAAAGACCCCTTTCGCCTGATGGGATTCGGTCACAGCATATACAAGAATTATGATCCCCGGGGCAGGATCATGAAAAAAATGTGCGACCGGGTTTTGAAAAAGCTTAACCGCTATGATCCGCTCCTCGATATAGCACTGAAACTTGAAGAAGTTGCCCTGAGTGATCCCTATTTCATCGACAACCGGCTCTATCCCAACGTTGATTTTTACAGTGGGATCATCATGAGAGCCCTGGGCATTCCTCTCGACATGTTCACAGTCATGTTCGCCATCGGCCGTCTGCCGGGATGGATCAGTCAGTGGAAGGAAAGCAGGGAAGACCCGAGAGGGAAACTTCACCGGCCCCGTCAGTTATACTGCGGGCAGGCAGAACGGGATTACATCCCCATTGAAAAACGAAATGGAAAAACAAAAATCGTATGACGGCACAAAACCCACGGTAGTAAGGTATATCTTTCGAGCATGATATCGTCAATCCGCATACCTTAGCATCTTCATTTAAGCTCGTCCCGCGGAACAGGTCGTGCCGAGAGGTCATGAAAGGAAGCACTCCGCCATGAATGACGTAGATCTCATGAACGCCGTTTCTCTCATGAAAGAATCGAAATATACCGTTGTCTTTAGCGGAGCGGGGATTTCCGTCGAAAGCGGCATCCCTCCCTTTCGTGGTCCCGACGGCATATGGACGTACAACGATCCATCATGTCTTACATTGCGATACTTTCGAAAAGAGCCCAAAAAATCATGGGAATTGATCAGGAAAATCTTCTACGAAACTTTTGTGACCGCTCAACCGAACGCAGCCCACAAGGCCATTGCCGATCTCGAAAAAAGCGGTCATATTCATTCAGTTATTACCCAGAACATCAATGATCTCCATCAGAAAGCCGGCAGCCGATCAGTCTATGAATATCACGGAACGATAAAAAGGCTCGTCTGCGTGGAATGTTTTCGAATGGTTGAATCGAACAGCATCGACCTCACCGCGCTTCCCCCGATCTGCCCCGATTGCAGCGGAATCCTCAAACCCGATTTTGTTTTTTTCGGCGAATTTATCCCGGAGGAGATCAATAGCCTGTGCCTCGGTGAGGCGGAATGCGCAGATGTCATGCTGGTAATCGGAACATCCGGTTCCGTTAAACCGGCATCGATGCTTCCTTTTGCCGCAAAACGCGTGAGAGCCTCCATCATAGAAGTCAATATTGCCCCCTCCGCCTATACACATCACATTACCGACATCTATTTTCAAGGCAGGGCAACGGATGTGCTGACCACAATAGCGGACAGGATCACTGACAACCGACAGCGAGTGTTATACAAATAAACCAAATATTCACCGCCCCTCATATGTATGACAAAGAACTGAGAAACGGTGCGCACCCCGCCTATTCTGATGACTGGAACAATTACAGAACTATGATATAATGCCTGTGTCATATTTGGAGGTTCATCATGCAACGATGGAACGGTTGGGGTGATGATGCGATTTCTCTTGATTTGCCACTGCGAGCCGAAAAGCATTTGCAAGAGATCATCGGCGAGGGAACACCCCGTGATGATTATCCACTTGATCAGCTCATTGATCGTGTCCCCGCATCACGGCTGCCAAAGCACCGCCTTATTTCAACCGATCCCCGCCAGCGTATATTGCATGCACACGGACAGAGCCTGCCTGACTGGATCGGTTTCAGGGGAGGCACACTGAACCGCTTTCCCGACGGTGTCGCCATGCCGGCAAGCATTGACGACATCCAGGAACTGCTCGATTTTGCGGAAAAACACAGATCGATCATCATACCCTACGGTGGCGGAACAAGCGTCGTCGGCCATCTGACCGTTCCGGAAGGAAAACACCCCGTTCTCAGCCTGTCGCTCAAGCAGTTCAATCGCCTGATTGATCTCGACCTTTACAACCGACTTGCGACCTTTGAGGCAGGGGTGCGGGGTCCCGATCTCGAAGCACAGTTGCGGGCAAAAGATTTCACCCTGGGGCATTTTCCTCAGTCCTTCGAATATTCGTCACTCGGAGGATGGATTGTCACCCGCGCCGTCGGGCAGGAATCCACCTATTACGGGCGGATGGACCAATTGTTTGCAGGGGGAAAGATGCTCACTCCCAGAGGTTCGATCACGCTCCCCCCCTTCCCGGCGTCGGCAGCAGGACCTGATATGAGACATCTGCTGATGGGATCAGAGGGAAGACTGGGGGTCTTGGCTATAGCGACGGTCAAGATTTCGCCACTGCCGGAACGACATGATATTCACGGCGTTTTCTTCCCCTCGTGGAAGAATGCCATTGAGGCTGTAAAAGAGCTCAGCGGCAACCATCTGCCCCTTTCCATGGTGCGCCTGAGCAATCCGGCGGAAACAACAGTGAATCTCTTACTGGCAGGTTATGAAACACAGGTCTCCCTGTTGAAACGCTATTTGAAATTCAGGGATATTCCCGAGGAGGAAGCATGCATGTGTCTCATCGGATTTATCGGCTCTCGGCGGATGATATCGGCGACACGACGGGAAAGTTCATCCATCGTTGACGACTTCGATGGTGTCTTCGTGGGGAAAACAATGGGAGAAGCCTGGAAAAAGCATCGATTCCGCAGTCCTTACCTTCGCAACACGCTCTGGGATCTGGGATATGCCGTTGATACAATAGAAACGGCAGTCACCTGGGATCGCGTCACCTCAACGATGCGCGCCATGGAAAACGCCATTCGCTACAGCCTTGAATCATCCAAGGAGAAGGTCCAAACGTTTTCTCACCTTTCCAGTGTTTACCCGACAGGGTCAAGCGTGTACACTACCTGTGTCTTCAGACTGGGAGCAACACCGGATGAGACTCTGGCTCGCTGGATGACGATTAAACAGGCAGCCAGTGATGCCATCATCGCCGGCGGCGGAACGATCAGTCACCAACACGGTGTGGGAACAGACCATAAAGCCTATCTCAAAGCCGAAAAGGGCGATGTCTGCATGGACATAATCCGCATGGCATGCCTGCACGTCGATCCCGACGAACAGATGAATCCGGGAAAACTTATTTGATGACCAACAGTTGAGAAGATAATACTCAAGAACCGCACTAAATCGTCGATCATATGAAACTTTGATTATGTCTTTTCGTATCGGTTGCTGTTATAAAGACCTATCAATGTTCCGAGGAATATCTTATGAACATATGCAACATCCCCGATCGCTGGGATCTCGTCGTCATCGGCGGAGGCATCACCGGCGCCGGAATCTTTCGTGAAGCGGTTCGAATGGGAATACGGGTACTTCTCGTTGAACGCGTGGACTATGCCTGGGGAACATCGAGCCGCTCATCGAAACTGGTTCATGGAGGCCTTCGCTATCTCAAAGAAGGGAAAATTCTCCTCACCAAGGCGTCCGTGGAAGAACGGGAGCGTCTGCTGGAGGAAGCGCCGGGACTGGTGGAAATCCTCGGGTTTCTCATGCCCGTTTATAAAGATCAGAACCCCGGCAGAACCGCCCTCAGCGCAGGGCTCACCCTGTACGACATGATGGCTCGTGGGCACGGGCATGAATTTCTGGAGACTCAGGAATTTTGCATGATGCTGCCCCATGTCAAGGAACAGGGGCTCACCGGGGGGTTCCACTTTTATGATGCCAAAGTCGATGATGCTCGGTTGGTACTCCGTCTGATAACTGAGGCCGTCGCATCAGGCGGCACAGCTCTCAATTACACGGAAGCAACGGAAATTCTGAGGAATGGAAGCGGAAATGTTTCAGGATTGATTGTTCACGACACCGAAAAAGGCAACCTGCGGGAACTGTCCACGTCGGCAATCGTCAACGCCACCGGTTCTTGGGCGGAAGGACTCCATCCTTCACCCGATGAGAAGCGCCATCTGCGACCGCTCCGGGGGAGCCATCTTGTCTTCCCTCACTGGACACTGCCCGTCGCCCAGGCTGTCGCCTTGATCCATCCGGATGACCACAGGCCGGTTTTTGTTATACCATGGGAAGGGGCTGTTCTGGTGGGAACGACCGATCTCGATCATGACCAGGATATGATCATGGAACCGGCTATTACGGAAGAAGAGATATCATATCTCATGAAGGCTATTGAAATACACTTTCCGTCGCTCGATATTTCAATTGATGAGTGCATCGCTTCCTTTGCCGGAATACGACCCGTTCTCAGCGAAGGGAAGCTTCCGCCGTCGGAGGAATCACGGGATCACGTTGTCTGGATTGACAAAGGTCTTGTGACGATTACGGGGGGTAAATTGACAACCTTTCGCCGCATGGCATGGGATGCCCTCGATGCGGTGAAAGCCTTTCTGCCGCCCCTCTTCATTCCTGATCGCACTGCAGCGGTCTTTCCTCCGCCGCCGGATATCCCCGGCATTGACTCCGGGTTATCCCGAAACGCATGGAAGCGGATCTTCGGCAGATACGGCGCGGCCGCCTTAAGCCTTGTCCGGACGGCGGATCCGAAGGACCTCAGGGAAATTCCGGGAACGATGACGCTCTGGGCGGAGCTGCCTTTCGTCGCCCGGCAGGAACAAATACGACACCTGAGTGATCTGCTCCTTCGACGAGTCCGTATCGGAATATTGGTGCGTGACGGGGGTAAGGAATATCTCGATCGTATACAGGAACTATGCGAACCGATTCTTCCGTGGAACAAAAATCAATGGAAGACGGAACGAGCCCGCTATCTCGACACGATACGGCGTTTTTATTCACTCCCCCACAGAAAACCGATCATCGAAGAGAAACATGAAGTCATTCCCTTCCTCAGACGCCTGTGGATGTCGCTGCAACATCGTGGTCGCACAAGAAGGAAACAGCAATAATCATGGCATGGTGACAACTTCGAATCGCTCATCACCGGGGAGTGCCGTCAATGAACAGTCGAGACCTGCTTCTGGCTATCGATAACGGAACACAAAGCATGAAAGCCCTTGTCTTCGACGGGAAGGGTCATCTCGCGGCGAAACACATGGTCCCGTTTGACCCTCCGTATTTTTCACAACACCCCGGATGGGCGGAACAGCATGCTCACATTTTCTGGCAGGCCCTCTGTCAGGCATGCCGGGGATTATGGGACGCAGAGGGCGTCAACAAAGACCGAATTGCCGGTGTTGCCGTCACAACGCAACGATCCACTCTCTTTAACATGGACAAAAACGGGACCCCCCTCCGACCGGCAATACACTGGCTCGATCAGCGAAAAACCCACGGACAGAATCCCCTGGGAGGTTTATGGGGGCTTCTCTTCAAGCTCGTTCGCATGGGTGATACCATCGCCTATTTTCAGGCGGAAGCCGAGGCTAACTGGCTGCGGACATACCAGCCCGACATCTGGCGGGACACCTATAAGTTCCTCTTTCTGTCGGGATACCTCACATATAAATTAACGGGGGATTTTTGCGATTCCATCGGGTGCCAAGTTGGATACATTCCTTTCGATTATAAAAAACTCCGCTGGGCCTCCGACTGGAACTGGAAATGGGATGCCGTGCAGGTGCAACGGGAAATGCTCCCGGAATTGATCCCTCCCGGTGAACCGCTGGGAACAATCAGCACAGCTGCATCGGAGGAAACGGGAATCCCCGCTGGTCTGCCCCTCATCGCCGCAGCGGCGGACAAGGCATGTGAGGTCATCGGTTCGGGAAGTCTTGAACCATCAATCGGCTGTCTCAGCTATGGCACGACAGCCACGATAAACGTAACAAGCAGGAAATACGTCGAAGCGATACCCCTGCTTCCCCCCTATCCATCGGCAATCCCCGGTTTCCATTCCATCGAAGTTCAGATATACCGGGGATTCTGGATGATAAGCTGGTTCAAGAAAGAATTCGCATTCAAGGAAGAACAGGAGGCCGTCATCAACGGTGTGACCCCCGAGGCACTCCTGGAAAAACAGATCGAAGACATCCCCCCCGGTTCAATGGGACTGATACTTCAACCCTACTGGTCACCTGGACTGAAACTGCCCGGTCCGGAAGCAAAAGGGGCCGTCATCGGTTTCGGCGACGTCCACACGAGGGGACACCTCTATCGCGCCATACTGGAGGGATTGGGATACGCGCTGAGAGAGGGAAAGGAACGCATTGAAAACCGGACCAAAATACCCATCACCAGTCTTCGTGTTTCTGGCGGCGGCTCACAGAGCAGAGCAGCGATGCAGATGACTGCCGACATTTTCGGCCTCCCCACTGCAAAACCTCATCTTTATGAAACCTCCGGCCTTGGCGCTGCCATCGATGCCGCTGTGGGAGTGGGACTTCACAGCGATTTCGATTCGGCTATCAAAGCCATGACACACGTAGGAGAAGTCTTTGAGCCGAATCTGAAAAATCACGAGATCTATAACGATCTCTACCGGAAAGTGTATAAAAAAATGTATAAACGACTGAAACCGTTTTACGAAAGGATCAGAGAGATCACGGGGTATCCAAAGTAACCGCACCGGATTCCGAATCGACAAAAACCATGAAGCAGCGACAAATGGCCCAATGCAATAGAAATCAGGTTCAGGGTTCCAGAATTCCAATTTCCCAATCCTCATATTCAAGATCATCTTCATCCCTTCGCCTTGTGCCTTGCCCTTTCGCCGTTATCATTGATGCGACAGCGACATCACAGCTTAACAGTATTTCTGCAAATAAAGACTTTATTGAAAGAGAGACATGAAAGACATGAAAAATAAGAACGTACAAGACAGTGTCGTTGTCATGGCACAGCAGATGAACCCTCAGGATGCAAACCCCGCAGGGAATGTCCACGGCGGCGTTATCATGAAACTCATCGACACTGCTGCGGGAGCTGCGGCCATACGTCATGCCCGGACAAACGCAGTTACGGCATCTATCGACAGACTCGATTTTCACAACCCCGTTTTCGTCGGAGATCTTGTTACCCTCAGAGCAAGCTTGAATCTGGTGGGAAGAACATCCATGGAGGTTGGGGTCAGAGTGGAATCAGAAAACCTGGTAACCGGCAAAGTCCGTCACACCGCTTCGGCATATCTTACCTTTGTTTCACTGGACACTTCGGGACGGCCAAGTGAATTACCGCCGCTTATCTTTGAGACAGAAGAAGAAATCCGCCGGAACCGCGAGGCACAGGATCGACGACGGGCCCGAATCAAGGAGAAAGCGAAAGAACGGCAACAGCAGTCCGGAGAAGGTTACACGTAAGGGATGCAAGTGCTTGATTAATGATTTCAAGGAGACACGGCGGATAAGAACGGTAGAAGTCTTTAACTGTTTTTATCTGCCGTATGTTCAATCTGTGCCGATTGATGACGGTATGATAGTACATTAGAAAAAAGAAAAAAACCTTTTCTTTCTGCCGTTCAGTCGGCTGCAGCGAAACGGACGAACAGAGCCGATCATTGCCCTTCCATTACCCTGCGGTTCTGGATTGATACCGAAACACCGTACGAATGTCTCATTTCAGAAAATAAGAGAAGAATCATGATGATGAACTTTGCTCTCCGCATCCTTGCCATCCTATGGCGAAAGATTAACCGGTCTGCCGTCGATTTCAATTGTTGTCTTGGAATAGGTTATCTTTTCAACAACTTTACCATCCTGAAACCGGATGATATCCACCCCTCGTCGTCGTTCCGGTTTTCCCGCGCAACCCTTTTCCATTGAAGGCCAGGCAAGATGCCACTGCCAGATGACTTTCTGTTCGTCTTCGACAATAATAAACTGTTCGGTGACAAACTGAAACCCGCCATGGTTTTCAAACCATGGAGTCCATGCCCTTCGAAGGGTTTCCTTGCCCCGGGCGCTTCCGCCGGTCCAGTTTTCAAACAATGCCTCTTCGTGGAACAAATCCATGACCTCATCCAGATCGTGCCGGTTCCACGCCTCACTCCATCGAATCATGATATTTTCGATATCCGCCTTCGTAAGATTCATTCCACATCCTCCATAGTTTTTTCTCGATTCGTGAACATTTGCAATCATTATCACACAAAAACTTTTTTTGTAAGCCTCCTGCACATCATGCTGCCGTCATGACCGGGATCGCATAAGAAAATCGATAAGGATCGGATTGACCATTTCCGGTTTCTCGAAATTGGCGATATGCCCGCAATCTTCAATGGCATGAAAGATCGTATGGGGAATGGCATTCCTAATCATATCGCTGTTCGCGAAGGGAATGATCCGGTCCTCTCTTCCCCAGATAAGAAGAACCGGTCGCCCCTGTCTGCCCACGATCTCATAGGAAATTCGCTGATCAGACAAGTTGAAATTCCTGAGGGTGCTCAGAAGGGCCCGTTTGTATCCCCGGTATACCATCTGAGCCTTAAACCCCTTCATGAATTCTCCGAGCTTGTCGTAACGATGAAAATTATCGTTCGCTTCCTTTACCATAAATCTATTCCCCAGGACCTGCATGATATAATCACCGACAGCCGGTGTACGGGCAATCCTGCCGGGCAGGGGAATATGAACCGGATATCCCGCGGGATCAATCAGGACAAGTTTTTTCACCAGTTCGGAATGCCCTGCCGCAAAAATGACCGCAATAGCGCCCCCATGGATAAACCGACAAGGTCAATCGGAGGATCAACATCCAATGCAGACAGCAATTCAAGAAGCTGTCGGTCAAAAAGGTTTTCATTGTAGTCTACGCGGGGACGGTCCGAATACCCCGGCCGTAAAGATTGTATTTCAGGACGCGAAATCCTGCATCGACAAGGGCAGGTATGATCCCATACGAAGTGAGGTGCTGAAAAGCCGTGAACCAAAACGACAACAAGACCATTATCGCGATCTTTCCATTCATAGTGGGTAATGCCATCGGATAGTTTCACAAAACGTCCCGGCAGGGCGGTTCCCGCGGTTTCATCCAGAATCATCGACTCACTGCCAAAGAAGAGATACGGCACGAACAGTAGGATCATTACCATACCAAGCGTCACCATCGCCGTTACCACAGGTTCCATTTCGTGCTCCTCCTGCAGGACTTAAGCCTACCGGCTCAGCATATCATATGCATCACATTTACCCTTTTAATAAATCTAAATCAGTGATCCTGCAAACAACAATTGAAATATTCCACGGAAAGAAAGTATGGTATTGTATAAAGGTTTTTCATACATTGACAATATGGTAAGGCGCTCAATACCCGGGAGGTTCGACATGAGTGAAAAAGAAGAAATGATTCTGACGGAACTGAAGAAAGCGGGAAAACCGATGAGGCCTGGTGATATTGCTGAAAAGGCTCATCTGGAAAAGACCGAGGTTTCAAAAATTATCAATAAACTGAAAAAAGAAGGAAAGATCACATCACCCAAGCGATGCTTCTACGCGCCGGTTAACGGGTGAAATGTTTCTGACGGCAGGAGATTATTACTTCGTTGTTTTGATGAGTATAACAGAGATAACCGTAAAAACCGCGCTGGTCAGGTCGAAGATTGCGGGGGTGGATTTTGTCGTCAACCCGTATCTCGGATGCGGGCATGGGTGCCGTTACTGCTATGCCTCATTCATGGCCAGATACTCCCATCACCATAAGCGGTATCCGTGGGGAACCTTTGTAGAGGTTAAATGCAACATCGTCGAAGTTCTCCACTCCGAACTATCGCGAAAGCGGAGAAAGGGAACCGTTATGATGTCCAGTGTCTGCGATCCGTACCAGCCCATGGAACGAAAATACAGGCTTACCCGACAATGCATTGAGGCACTCAAGGAATTCGGCTGGGGGATCGATATTCTCACACGATCTCCCCTGGTGACCAGGGATATTGATCTTCTATCCGATACGTCATCCGTTGCTGTCGGCATAACAATCCCCACGGATAGCGATCATGTTCGAACGGTCCTGGAGCCGAACGCACCTTCCATCAGGAACCGTTTAACCGCCTTGAAGCAGCTGTATGATGCAGGTATCGATACGTGGGTCTTCATCGGTCCATTGCTTCCCATGAATCCCCGAAAACTCTACGAATCAATCGAATCGTATGTGGGTCACATCCTCATCGATTCGCTCAATTACCGGGACAAGGTACGGGATATTTTCATGAAAAACAACTGGGCATATGCCCTCACCGACGGGTATGCCCGTGATACAGCCGGTGAACTGATACGCCTGTTCGGAAACAGGGCGGAGAAGGTATAGTATCAATCCATCAGAGCCTGTCGCCCGAACGGCAATTCCCGTGAACGGATCATCATGGAGCTTTTTGCGGTTAAATTTCAGTGAATAAAAAGACCGTCACGACCAATTGTATAATTTCGAAGGGTACGTTTTCGAATTGCGCGGTGTGCACCGTGGATTTATCATAAAGCGGAATGGACCACGTGAAAATTAATGTGAGCGACAGCCAGTTATAATTTTCATATTGACATGATACCGACGAAACCATACAACTACAGCAGAACGGCTGCAGGCCGTGAGAGGGAGGTACCCGCAAAATGATGAAAACTTCCACGCTATCCATAACCAGACGAAACGACATCATAAAAACCATTATGAAGTCTTTAGTGATTCTTTCCATTATGTTACTTACGGTTTCCTGCGCACGAGTTCCTCTCTACAGCGTTGATATAGACTACGTCACACCTCTGAATAAAATCAGACCGGCGGATACGTCGACGAAACTCTCCATAACCGTTGCAACATTCAATGATCTCAGAAATGTCGATGACAAAATGGTGATAGGCAAAGTCATGGAAGCCAACAAGCTGCCGATCCCGATTTTGCCGAAATTTCATACGCCTTCCGTCACGGTAACGAGGGCTGTAAAAGGCTATTTGAATAAAACGGGGTACACTGTATCATCCCGAACACCCGACTGGAATCTCACTGACGACAGCATAGAAAAAGAATGGGGGGATATCATCATCGGTGGGGACATCCATGAATTTGAACTCATCTGCGTGAAGGAAAGGCCCGTCATCAGATACAGGGCGCGGGTGAGACTGACCGCCGTCTTCGCCGACGTAACACAGAGGGAAACAAAATTCAAAGTTAATGTGGAAAGCAGTCCTTCACTGGATCATGTTCGATTTACCGAAGGAAAAATGACCGAGGTAATGAACGATGCCCTGGCGGCGGCCGTCAATAAACTATTTGAAAATGAGCAGGTCAATCAAAAAATACGTGCGATTGCAAAGGAAAAATAACAGCAATGATTCAGCGGCAATGTGTCGTCAGCCATCACTCTTCTCGGAGGTCTACAAGCCATGGGCGACGACTCAGTTCCCTCGGATTGTCTCGGTATTTCATTGACGACGTATTAACGCATATCCCATAATCCTATGCATTGAAGCTCCCGATACTTTTAAATAACCTCCCGAATCAACGCAGCAATACCGACAGCGGCATCCTCATTCATAGCCTCCACATTGAGCTTACGGCGATCGTTGAAAACCGTGATAGACAGCGATTTCATTGGGACCACCGACCAATGAAGGGATAAATAAATCCGCAGTGCTATATGCATCTTCAGGCCGTCAGATAAAGGCATTCCTGAGGGTAAAAGAAGAACGGACACGGTACAACAAAATGTGCCGCCATATCAAAACAGGAAGCGCGTCATATCGATATACCCTGCGGTGACGTAATCCAGAGATGTCGTTACCGCTCAAACAGCAAGGAGGGGAATTTATGCTACAGAAGGCATCATTAGTGAAACAAATCTCGATTACGGTTAACAAAGAAATTGGTTCGCTCGACAGGATGGCGGGATATATGGCGGATCGAGGGATTAATATCGAGGCAATTGCCTGTTATGAAATCGAGAGAGAAAACAAGGCTAAAATTATGTTCGTTGTCGAAGATACGGCCCGTGCAGTCGATGCATTGCGGGCAAAAGGCATCAAGCCGGTTGAGGAAAAAGAGGTCATCATGGTCGAACTTGACAATAAACCGGGAGCATTAAAGACGGTAACGAATCTGCTTGCCCACAAGGATGTGAACATCAGGTATGTTTACGGCACCGGCAATTCGGCAACAACGCCAGTAAGGGTTATCCTGGCAACGAGCAATAACGAAAAGGCTTATGTTTCTTTGAAAAAAGCAGCAACGGCATAGATGCTGTTTGCGAGGAGCAGGATTTTGAGAGCACTGAAAAGATTGTCCGTCCCGTGCTGCGGGAACGCATATGTTGCCTGTTTCTGCGAGGAAGACAGAACCTCTGCGCCATAACGATCCACGAATCGCCCTCCTCATTGTTTCTCGCATCATGTAATAACGGCATGAAGCCAAGAGCCATGGCGCTGTCGTATAAAAAAGGTGCGCTTGATACCGGAATCGGTATCAATAAGTATCCAATCGCCATGAGCCGGGGGCAACCCTTTCAACAGGGTCCGGGCAAGGAATCCCTGGTGGCAAGCACATCCTTCACAGGCATGTTCTATTTCGTCGATACGAATCAGAGTGATCTGTCCATTTCGACGTGAGCTTGCTCCCGGCGCATGGGATTGGTGAAAATATCGGCGAATGACGAATGAATCACCGCGTTGTATGACCTTGGAACCAATCATCCACAAATGAAAGGCGATTATAATGATTGAGATGAATACGTCGCATCAAGATGATGACCCGCTGATAGTTATGGCGGATATCGTTAACTCTATTAACCGGTTCCCGCATGTACTGGTCTTAAATGTATATTATCGCTCCGTCACCTTCCCGGATCCTGCCCATTCATTGCCGACCGACCCCCGGCTAATCACATCACACAAGCTTTTGAACGGTTTGCGTATTTTTTCTTTTGTGTAACATGATCAAATTTTTGAGAAGCCCCTATTCTGAAAATATCCTGAATCTTGCCGGATCTGACATAATCTCAACATGTCTTTATCTTATGCGTATGTAACATAAATCACACTTATGTCAATATTTAAATAAGTGTAAATGACGTACGCCCCTCAAAACCCGCTATTTTGATGAAACCGGAAATGACTCACAATGTGTATGCATCCCGGCATTATGAATCTGGTTTTACCGGTATATTTGCACACACGTACCACTCTTCCGGTTGCCGGTTAATTAATTCTTGATCACACAATTGTTTCCTGTATAATCCACGGCACATCGCTCGCAGGACGCACACATTCCCCAGCGATAAACTTTTTCAGTCAAGAGGACGACGACAACTGATGCGTGACGAAGGGCGGAACGGAAGAAATATCTTTTTTATCATGGCTGTTGCGGGAGCCATTCTGGTTGCGACGGAACTTGCGCTGGAATTATTCAACGGGACCTTATGTGTTACCGAGGGGTGTAAGATCGTCGTGCAGCAGACTCGCTTTGGAAGTATATCAATTCTATTTTCGGGACTCGCCATGTTCCTGACCCTGGCCGTTCTGTCGAAAATCAGCACTACACAACGCAGACATTCTGTCGATACGGCTATTTCAATACTTCTTAATGCGGCGCTCGCCGCCGAAGGTTTTCTCATAGGCTACCAGGCATTCAGACTGGAGACATTCTGTGCATTCTGTCTCGCTGTATTCTTCCTGTTCGTCATTCTCGGAATCATCTGGTTCTTGGCAGGCAATCGCGATATCATATACGGATTTGGTGCATTTTTTGCCGTCCTGATCTTTCTCTATCTGATACAGCCGACAGATCAGAATAAATTTGAACAGACAGCAACGTTGCGCGACAGCAGGGTAACGCTCTTTTTCGATGAATCCTGCGTTTCCTGTCGGGAAATCTATACCATGTGCCGGGAACTGGAGATCACCGTGAAGAGACTTGATGCCTCGCATTATGCGGCCGTACTGGATTTCTTAGATATCACAGCGGTACCGACCCTCGTCGTCAACGATGGAAATCACAAGACGATAGTGGTGGGAGAACCGGAAATCACGGGTTACATCGAAAATAATCTGGAAAACCTGAGCAGATAAAATCACCATGCATTGACGGGTCATCCCTTATTTGTTTCCGGTTCCATCAGGGAAATTTATGATATTGTATTCACGGTAAATTCCGAAATTTAATCACTTGCAATGGAAACTCAGATATGATCCAAAGGGCATGTGACCCTGTTACCTTGACTTTTTCATTAAAAAGGTTAACGTAAGAGGCATCTTCAGCATAAGGCAGCAGTTCAATGTTACAAGCAGGAACTCTATCATCGCGTCTTTACGATAATTTACGAAGCAAAAGCTCCGGGATCACCGTCGAAGACATCCGGATCGGACTCGGTTATATCGGTGTCAGGCTCGGCGGCAACCGAGTCGGTCTCGCCGCCGTATTGAGACATGAGCTTGCACCGGGTTGCACCACCATACATAAAGCGGGCACTCTGAAGGGACGACCGGCATCGGAACTTCTGAAGTATCTCGTAGCGGGACGAAATCCCCTTGACAAAGCGATCGGCCTCGCCGCAGCCAATGCGTTAATCGAATATAATGCCTCAGCGGAAGAAGACACCGTTGCACTCCTGCACCTGACAGACAGAGACCGCGTTGCCATGGTCGGTATGTTCAGGCCCCTTTTAAAAAAGATAAAAGCAACCGGTGCCGAGCTTTCCGTCATTGAAAGAGATCCTGCAAGGATGGAAATCGCCGACGAACAAGCAAAGAGAAATATTCTGAGAAAATGCACCGTCGCCGTTATTACGGCAACCACCATGTTAACGGATACTCTGGAGGGAATTCTTAACACAATGGGAAATCCTCGACATGTGGTTCTTCTCGGTCCATCGACACCACTGTGCAGTGATATATTCGAGGACACCGTGGTAACCCATCTGGGAGGGTCTTCCGTAATCGACAGTAATAAGATTTTGCAGATTATCTCAGAGGGCGGCGGAACCCCGGCAATGCGTTCTCACTTAAAGTTTGTAACCGTTCTGACATCAAATCGTAAGGAGAAGCGATGATTCCCCTCGTCTCCATTGTGGGCAAATCAAATTCGGGAAAGACAACGCTCGTTGAAAAGCTTATCTACGAGTTGAAACAGCGGGGTTACAAGGTTGCCACAATAAAACACAATCGGCACGGATTTGATATCGACCACGAAGGTAAAGACAGTTGGCGGCATAAAACGGCCGGAGCCCGGATGACGGTTATCGCATCACCGGAGAAAGTCGCCGTCATTGAGGACGTTGACCGTGACTATGAAATCGAGGAGTTGGTTGAACACTACATTCACGATGTCGACATTGTTCTGGTTGAAGGGTTCAAGAGAAACATCCACCCCAAAATCGAGGTTTTTAGAAAAGAATTGAAGCGTGAATTAATGAGCATAAATGATGAATCTCTTCTCGCCGTCGCCAGCGACCAGCCCCTTGATATTGATGTTCCCTGTTTTGACATTAATGATTCCCGAACCATAGCCGACTTCATAGAAGAAACAATTATACGAAAGAGGGAAAGGTGACGGGAACGATTGATTTGCACGTCGAATCGAAACATGAAATGACATGCCATAGTGCCTTTTGAGTGAAAATCAATGACAGGGGCCACAATCAGGAGAAATATCTGATTAATTATGAATGACGTTGATTACATGAGAATCCTAAAATGGGTGCTTATCGTCCTGCTGGCAGGATTCATAGGACAATTCGGTAAGAGCTTCGCCAAATATCTCATGGAACGGGCGCGGCGGAAAAAAGCCGCAGAAATGACGGCATCAGCCGAATCGACAAGACAGGGGGCATTACCGTCCGGAGCGACACATCCAGCACAAACAGCAGAAGGAAAAAACGGGAATGACGTCAGCATTGAAGTTGCCAAGGACGAAGCGAAAAAGAAAAAAAAGGAACTGAAATCCTTGGCAAAACTGCAAAAAAAAGAGGCAAAGACGGGGAAAAAAGACCAGGAGTAATTGCCGCAGAGCAAAGCGGATCATCACAAGGTCATTAATAAGACAGCGGAAACGGCATGACCCTGCCATGGTATGCCGTCAATGGCGGTTCAGGAGTATCAACAACTCATGAATAACGATCGGTCACTTACAGAAAAAGATATCATCCTCGACTCAATTGCCGATGGTGTTTTTACGGTGAATCATAAATGGCGAATCACCTCATTTAACAAAGCCGCTGAACACATAACGGGTGTCCCGAAAGAAGAGGCAATCGGACAGTATTGCAAAGATGTTCTGAAGGCAAGCATCTGCGAAGCCAATTGCGCTCTGGAACAGACAATGAAAACCGGTGAACCAATCGTGAATAAAACTATCCATATTATAAATGCCGACGGAGAACAAACACCCATAAGCATTTCCACAGCTCTCTTGAAAGATAAAAGGGGGGCTGTAATCGGCGGCGTCGAAACGTTCCGTGACATGACTCTCGTGGAAAAACTGAAGAAGGAAATCGAAGGACGGTATACGTTTGAAGATATAATTTCAAAAAATTACCACATGCATGACCTGTTCCGCATCCTTCCCGATTTGTCGGACAGCATGAGCACCGTACTCATTGAAGGAGAGAGCGGCACCGGGAAAGAACTCATCGCCCGGGCCATCCACAATCTCAGTCCCAGAAAACAGAAGCCTTTCATCATCGTCAATTGCGGTGCCCTGCCCGACACACTGCTTGAGTCGGAGCTCTTCGGATATAAAGCAGGCGCTTTTACCGACGCGAGGAAAGATAAACCGGGACGCTTTAAACTCGCCCACAGGGGAACCATCTTTCTTGATGAAATCGGTGACATATCACCGGCACTCCAGGTTCGCCTGCTGCGCGTTCTCCAGGACAAGACGTTTGAACCGCTGGGAGGGGTGGAAAGCATCAAAACCGACGTTCGCATTATTGCCGCAACCAATAAAAATATGGAAAATCAGGTCAGAAAAGGAACTTTCAGGGAGGATCTGTTCTATCGGATCAACGTCATTCGGCTTCAGTTGCCGCCCCTCCGGGAACGAAAAGAGGACATTCCCCTGCTGATCGATCACTTCATCAGAACCTTTAATTCCCTGCAAGGTAAAGACATACTCGGCATAACCGATGAAGCACTCACCTGTCTCATGGCATATGACTACCCGGGGAATGTCAGGGAATTGAAAAACTTCATTGAACGGTCATTCATTCTCTGCAAATCATCGATGATTCAGAGAAATCACCTGCCCGATCCGCTCTTTCGCCTCAATGAGCCCATATATCACGAACAGGGAAATCTCTCCTCCTTCAAAGATCTTGAAGCAATATACATTACCAATGCCCTACGAAGAAACAACTGGAACCGTGCAAAGACAGCACGTGAATTGAAAATCCACAAGACAACCCTGTTCCGAAAGATCAGAGCTTTGGGAATCACCATCCCCCCCAAAAATCATAAATTATCCGATCCTGCAGAGTAAGCATGGGAATTGCCGGGACCAATCGGATCATCTCATGCGATAAAGAACATCTCCATATCGGCCTCAACGGGAAACCATTGCGAAAACAGACGCCGCAGCGTTTTCGTCACGGGTGATCTTATGTCAATGCTTTTTTAATATTTTCGGCAACAGTATCCAGCTCATCTCTTGCAGGAATATGGGGCAGGGATGAATTCCATACAAATCCGAAACGGTCACCACGATACCGAGGAAAGACATGAAGATGAAGATGAAAGACTTCCTGCCCCGCCGCTTCTCCGTCGGCGAGAAACATATTCACCCCCTCACATTGCATGAAACTCCTCGGCAGCGCTACGGCAATTCTTTGAGCGATACGAAACAGATGGGCTCCCACATCTTCATCGAGGTCAGCCACATACGCCACATGATCCGTCGGAATGACGAGAACATGTCCTGTATTGACGGGTTGAATATCCATGAAGGCCATACAGAAACCGTCCCGATGGACGACGCTTGCAGGCAAGTTGCCTTTTACTATGCGGCAAAAAATACACTCATTCATCATTAATCCCTACTGTTTGAATCAATGATTTTCGACACAATGAAATGCCCCTTTCTCACAATGCCGCCCCCGTGCGTGCTTATTCAATGACACAACAACGTCAGTGAATACATCAAAATCAAAAACTTCACGGTATTTATATGTTTTCAGTGAAAGGCAAAGATGTAAAATACCGCATTTTGTCGATGGACATCAATAAGGGAGTTATGAAAGGAGTGATCAGAAACACTGTCAAAATAAACCTGACCACGCCGACTGCAACGAAAAAGGATGCCGTGGCTTGAATCACATAACGGATGACCAAGCTCTAATCGGTCGGCTCGGTTAAATTAAACACAAAATCATAATTCTCTCGGGAAGATGAACGTCATTAAACAGCTTCTCCCTGAAGTAAACTGGGGATAATTGGATTATCTCATTATAGACTTCCCGCCGGGAACCGGTGAAGAACCGCGTTCGGCAGCCCAGCTCATCCCGAACTGTGACGGCGCCGTTATTGTGACGACATCGAAGGATTTATCGGTCAACAACGTGAAAAAATGTATTAACTTTTCCCGACAGGTCAATGTGCCTGTCCTGAGTGTCATCGAATACATGAGCGGCCTTGTCTGTCCTCACTGTCAAAGCGTCATTGATATATTCAAGAAGGGTGAAGGCGAAGTAATTGCCAAAGAGAAGGAAAGGGCTTTGTCGAATGCCTCGGCATCAACCAGAGTGCCATCCTGGCTGAACTGGAAAATATGCCGGAGGATCACACACACTGTGCACTACTGGCGGCATTGACATTTCACAAGACGTTAAAAGAATGCTCCGACAAGATGAAATTGAGTAAAACTTAACTTCTTGTGAGCGGTCATTATACATTGTCGAATGAAACCCCTTAATCTCCGGTTTTATGCCACAACTGATGAATTAGGAGATACTTCATTACAATATGCACCTCATTTTTGCGATTAAACCTTGAGCAGGAAAAGGAAAGATAAATTAATCCGCATCATCCAAAGGGCATGTTTCGGAAGTCCCTGTAGCAGACTGAAGATCAGCCGGGAAAAGACAGAGACCGGGTAAATCATAGACCTGGGCAACGACCTATACCCCCCCCTTTACAGAAAAAAGGGGGCATCGTATTGTGAACCCGCTTATGAGCCCGAAACACCGAGCATTTCAACGCGGCGATTCAGCGCCCGCCCTTCTTCTGTTTCATTTGATGCTATGGCGCCGCTCTTGCCGAAACCACGAATAATGAGCCGGTCAGCACCGATTCCATGCTTATCCCTGAGATATGTGCTGACGGCCCGTGCCCGCAGTTCAGACAGCCCCTGGTTGTACTGTTCAGACCCCACATTGTCACAATATCCCGCGATGATTACTTTTATATCGGGCAGCGTACTTTTCAATACCACGCTGAGTTCATCGAGGAGCGAATAAAAAGAAGGCTTAATTTCGTAACGATTGAAGTCAAAGTGAACAAGGGGATCCCGCTTAGACGGCAGATAATTGGTGAGATGAATATATTGTGATCTCTGCTCCGGCAAACTTTTCAGCTCCGGATTGAGCCATTCCTGCGCCTTTTTACTTCCCAGACGGGCCGCTGTCTTCATATCTGATAGAGCCTTTTCATTTTTGAGCATGTAATAATTTACAAGCCCCCGCTCATAATAGGCATCGGCATTTCGGGGATCTAATGATATTACTGAACTGAAGTCATTCTCCGCTTCCACACAGAGACTCGGGGTCGACGCAAAATAAAGTTTTCCTCTTCTAAAATACGCATCAGCCAACTCACTGTCGAGAGAAATCGCCTTGGTATACATGTCAATAGCTTCTCCGTAAACATCATGCTCTTCGAGAAGAACTCCCTTTTTATAATAATCTTGAGATGTTAACTTTTCCTTAGCGTAAACAGCCTGCCAAGACAGAAAAATCATACACATGACAACGAAACAAATCTGAAATTTTCTCATGACCCACCTCGATTCCTCATAATAAGATAGCGTGGTTATGTGCCGCAAAATAACATAAGAAACCTATATCGACAAGAATTTAAATTTGTTAGACAAATATAAGGCCCCATTTTGAACGCACGGGGCCTTATTGCGTTTCATCTCAAATACGCCTCTTTCATTATCCCCCATCCAAATGAGGTTTTTCCGTTTTCTGATACCATGCCTCGGGATCGGAAAGAAGCTCCTCCGTATCTTTCAGTGAAACGAAGTGTTCATGTTCCATATCGGCCAGTAGATTAAAAAAATCCTTCTCTTTCTGATTGGTCACCTTGTCACGCATCCGGGCATAATAGATCGCCCCTTCCGCTTCAAAATCAATTGCTGTGCGGATCGCTTCGAGATCATCTTTATCTCCCGGGGGCATCTTATCAACTTTATCCACAACATCTTTAAGGATATCCTTAATGATTGTCTCGTTGACTTTAAGGGGAACCGTTTCGGGCCATGATTCCTTCTTGTCCCACTTCGCATGAAGTTCCTTGAGACGCTCATAATGCTCAAGTTCCTCATCAGCAATCTGTTGGAACATCGCTTTACCAAGAGGATTGTTGGTTCTCTTAGCGTGCTTCAGGTAGAACTCACGCTCCCGCTGTTCATTATTAAGGGCTACTTCAAGGGCATTCAGTCGTTCCTTATCTTTCATGATCCCTCTCCTTTTTTATCCTCGGCTGATTGTTGCGAATACTTTAGATATTTTATAAGACTTCTAGAGTTTAGAGTCTCCACGTAAAAAATGGTTAAAATTTATAAAAAATACTTGACTTTGCCGCGCATTCGCGCGGC
>OMKS01001283.1_pt1 | contig 22621 bp, 23 predicted proteins | sample 1674721 | NCBI WGS metagenome assembly OMKS01 (sample SAMN06264996, study PRJEB25208) | sediment metagenome | isolation source: hot spring sediment | place: USA: California | collected 2014-09-02
GACGTTCTCTTCCGCGAACTCGAAGACGGCTGCGTCCTCTACGACCCCGCGAACGAAAAGGTGCATTCCCTCAACGCCACCGCCGGCTTCATCTGGTGCCTGATGGACGGCTCGCGCTCGCTGGCCGAAATCGCGGCCGAAATCAGTTCGGCCTGCGGGGCCGACCGCCCCGAGGTGCTGCGCGATGTCCTCCGCGCCGCCGACACGCTCGCTCGCCAGGGCCTTCTCGCGTGATAATCCGATACTCGCTCCACGGCGTCCGGTTCTGCATCGACGCAGACGACCGCGTCGCGGCCGAGGTCGGGGCGCGGGCGATCGTGTGCGCCACCTCCTCCGGGTGGACGGCGCGCCTCGTGGCAGCCCATCGCCCGTGGATGCCGATCGTGGCGACCACGCCCCACGAGGACGTGGCACGGCGGCTGGGGCTCGTGTGGGGCGTTTGGGCAACCACGATCCCCCCCGCGCGGAACGTCGAGGTCCTCATCCGCGCTTCCCTCCTCGCGGCGCGGGAGGCGGGGGTCGTGGCCCCCGGCGACTGGGTCGTCTTCACCGCCGGGCTTCCCTTCCACGAGCCGGGGACGACGAACCTCATCCGGGTCCTTGCGGTCCCGTGATCAGTGGGGTTCTGTTCGGTCCACGGACAACGGACTGCGGACAGCGGACATTGCCTCTAGAACGGGGGTTCCTCCGCTGGGGCCCCCTCGCTGGCCGCCTGCGCCACCTCGCGCTCCAGGCGCTCGGTGACCTCCTTCACCTGCATCTCGGCGGCCGCGATCTTCTGCCGGCAGAGGGTCACGAGCTCTGCCGCCTCCGCCACGAGCCCCGATAGCCCGTCGATGTCCACCTCTCCTTCCTCAATCTGGCTGAGGATCTCGTCCAGCCGGGCCACCGCTTCGCGGTAGGAGAGGTCGCGCGGGGATCCCTTTTCCTTGGCCATTGCGTCATTCACCCCCCTCTTCTTCTCCCTCCGAGCGGAGGCGGAGCACGCCCCGCCGCAGCTGGGCCCGGAGAAGGGTCTGTGGTGGGGCCTGGCCAGCGTCGGTGACGACCCCGCCCCCCGCCAGGCGCACGATCGCGTACCCCCGCTCCACGACCCGCTGCGGGTCGAGGGCGTGCAGCCGCTTCGTCTGGCCCTCCAACCGTTCGCGGGCCCTCGTCACCCACGTCCTGGATCGGGACGGGATCTCAACGGCGGCCTGGGACACGTGCTGATCGGCAGCGACGAGGGTCCGTCGTGCCCCGCGCGCGAGGCGCGCGGCGACGTCCGCGAGGTGGGCCATTCCCCGCCCGAGGCGCGCATCCGCCGCCCGATGGAGGGATAGGGCGAAGCGCAGGGCACGTTCGCGCGCGGCGAGGAGCCGCCCCCGGATCCCGCGCCGGAGGCGCTGCGCCCGGTGGAGGAGCTCGCGGGCTTCGTGTCCCACGTGGACTCGTGCCGCCCGCGCCAGCCGCAGCGCCCGCGCGCGATGCGCCTCCCCCTCCTTTCCGACCCGTGCCCCAGCTCGGGCGAGGATGGCGGCGACGGCTGCCTCGATCCGATCGCGGGCCTCTTGCACCCTCCCCACGAGGAACTGCGCCGCTGCAGTGGGGGTCTTGGTGCGCCACCCCACCTCGTCCAACACGCAGCGGTCCTCCTCGTGGCCGATCCCCACCACCACCGGGAGGGGGAAGGTGGCCACGGCCCGGCCGAGGGCCACCGAGTCGAACCACGCGAGGTCGGTGCGGGACCCTCCCCCCCGGCAGATGAGGACGACATCGAACTCGCTGGCGCGATCGCGGAACCAGTCCAGAGCATTGAGGACCGACGCCTCGGTGTGCGGCCCCTGAACCCGCGCCCCGTGGACGGTGACCTGGAACGAGAACCCCGACTCCCGGAGCGTGCGCAGGACGTCGTGTTCCGCGTCCGATCCAAGGCTGGTCACGAGCCCCACCCGCAGGGGGAGCTCGGGGAACGGGAGCGATCGGTTGCGCTCGAGGATCCCCTCCGCGGTGAGCGCGCGCAGGATCTCTTCCCGGCGGCGGGCGACCTCGCCCAGGGTGTAGAGGGGATCGATCTCCTTCACCAGCACCCGGTACTGGCCCGACTCCGCGCGGAGGTCCACCTGGACGAGCACCCGTACCTGGACCTCGTCCTCTAGTCGGAACGGATCCCCCTCCCGGCGGAGCTGCTCCTCCACCCTCTGGCGATCCTCGGCGAACAAGACGGCGTCCACCCGCGCGACGACGATTCCGGTGCTATCCCGCTCCAGGAGGTGGAAATCCGCCCACTTCTTGTGGGCGTTCTTGTTGAACCCACTCACCTCGCCCACCACCCACAGGGAGGAGGGGAAAGCGGAGAGGAGCGCCTTCTTCACGGCGAGGTTGAGCTGGGCCACGGTGAGGTGCTGTACCGCCTCCCCGCGGCGGGCCTCGTAGAGCTTCCGCGTCTCCTCGTCGAACGTGAACCCCTCGGCCCCGAGGAGCTCGACCACGGCCACGACGTGTTCCGCGGGCACGGTCCAGTGCTTCTCCTCGTTGTTCCACCGCCGGTTGGGGAGCCCACGCACGAGGCTCACGAGCCGCGGATCGTACTCGAACTCGATGCGCAGGAGGCCGCGACGGGTCGCGGTCACCCTCCGATCCGCTGCAGCCTGCTTTGCGAGTTCCACGCCCCCAACGTAGCCGAGGAGGGGGGCAGGGGCAAGAGGAGGGCGCTTGAGCAGGCCTCGGGGAACCCCGTATCATCCGGGAGGCGCGATGGGCAAGGCATGGGACGTGGTCATCGTCGGAGGAGGCCCCGCTGGGCTCTCTGCTGCGATCTATGCCCCGCGGGCGGGCCTCTCGGCGCTCCTCGTGGAGGAGAGCGTGCCGGGCGGGCAGCTGCTCGAGGCGCCCACGATCGAGAACTACCCTGGGTTCACGGAGTCGATCCCCGGGATCGAGCTCGCGGGGCGGATGCGCGCTCAAGCGGAGCGGCTGGGGGCGCAGCTCCAGGCCGCTCGGGCCACCGGGCTCGCCCAGCGCGGACTGGAATGGGTTCTCGCCACATCGGCTGGCGAGGTACGGGCGCGGGCGGTGATCGTGGCCACGGGCGCTCGCCCCAAGGAGCTCCCGGCGAAGGGGGCCAAGGAGAGGGTCGGCCACGGCATCTCCTACTGCGCGGTCTGCGACGGCTACTTCTTCCGGGGGAAGGACGTCCTCGTCGTGGGGGCGGGCGACGGCGGCCTGACCGAGGCGCTCGTCCTCTCCCACCTCTGCTCCAAGGTGTACCTCGCCGTTCGCCATCCTCAGAGCGACCGCCATGCGATCCGGGCCAAGGAAGGCCTCCGCGACCAAGTGCTGGCCCAGCCGAACGTGGAGGTGCTCTGGAACGTCGTTGTGGATGAGATTCGCGGCGAGGGGAAGGTGGAGGAAGTCGTCCTCCAGGACCTCGCCACGGGCGCGGTGCGTTCCCTTCCCGTGGACGGGGTGTTCGTCAAGATCGGGTGGAAGCCGAACACGGACTGGCTGCGGGGGGCCCTGGACCTGACCGAGGGCGGATACGTGCGCACGGACAGCCTCATGCGCACCGACCGGCCGGGCCTGTTCGCCGCCGGCGACGTGCGTGACCCCGCGGGGAGGCGCGCCCAGGCCGTGGTGGCGGCCGCCGAGGGGGCGTTGGCCGCCCTGTCCGCCGAGGGGTATACTCGCTCGCTTTGATCCTTCAGTCTAGAGGAGGATGTAGATGGCGACGCGGTTCAAGCGTCACATGACCATCCCGGAGTTCTTCGCACGTTCCGTCGAACAGCATGATCGAAGGGTAGCAGTGCGGATCCCTGTGTCCCGCGGCGGCATCCTGCAGTTCCAGGCCGCCACCTACCGCGAGCTGGGGGATCTCTCGGGCAAGCTCGCCGCCTGGCTCGCTGGGCAGGGGATCGGGGCTGGGGACCGGGTCGGGCTCATCTCCAAGCCCTCCGTAGGGTGGGCAGTGGCGTTCTTCGCTGTCCAGCGGCTGGGAGCGGTGGTCGTGCCGATGGACGCTGGGCTCCAGCCGGGCGAGGCCGCCCGGCTGATGGCCGAGTCCGAGGCCAAGCTCCTCTTCTGCTCCCCCCATCGCTACCACGAGTTCACCTCCCTCACCCGCGAAGTGCCCTCCCTCAAGGGGGTGATCTCGGTGGACGTGGCGTTGGGCGCCGTCTCCCTGTGGGATGTCCTCCCCGAGGGGAGCGTGGAGATCCCCGACGCGCGTCCCGACTGCGAAGATCTCGCCGTGCTCATGTACACCTCCGGCACCACCGATGACGCCAAGGGCGTCATGCTATGCCACCGCAACATCACCGCCAACATCGAAGCGTTCCTCAAGGTGGTGGAGTTGACGCCCCAGGACAGCCTGGTGACGATCGTCCCCTGGTACCACATCTACGGCCTCACGGTGACCCTTCTCGCCCCTCTCGGGAGGGGGGCGACGGTGACGTACACCGACGACTACCGGAACCTCATTTCCCTCGCGCGGCGGGTGGGGGTGACCGTGCTCGTCGGCGTGCCCAAGCTCTACCACTCCCTGTGGCGGCGGATCCTGGAGAACATCGAGGGGAACGCCCTCCGGCGCCTGCTGCACCGGTTCCTGCCCCGCCTTCTCGGGAGGCTTCTCAAGGACAAGCTCCTCGGGCCCCAGTTCCGGTTCTTCGTCTCCGGCGGGGCGCCGCTCACGGCGGAAGTGGGGGGCGGCCTGCGCAGGATCGGGCTGGGGATGATCGAGGGGTACGGCCTCACCGAGACCGCACCCGTGCTCACGGTGAGCGAACCGTTCACCCCCGTGCCGGGCAACGTCGGGCGGCCGCTTCCGGGGGTGAAGGTGAAGGTGGACAAGCCTGACGCGGAGGGATACGGCGAGGTCATCGCCTGGGGCCCGAACGTGATGCTCGGCTACTACAAGAACCCCGAGCGCACCACCGAGGTGCTCACCCCCGACGGCTGGTTCCGCACCGGCGACATCGGGAGGCTGGACGGGGAGGGGAGGCTGTTCCTCGCCGGGCGCAAGAAGAACCTCGTCGTGCTCGAGTCGGGGAAGAAGGTCCATCCCGAGGAGCTGGAGTGGGAGTTCTCGCGCCTTCCCGTGGTGGAGGAGATCCTCGTGTACGAGGACGGGAGTCGCGGCGAGCCGATGGTGGCGGCGCTGGTGTACCCGAACTGGCAGGTCCTGAGGAAGGAGGGGATCGAGGACCGTGATCAGGCGCGGGTGCGGGTGTGGGAGGCGATTCGCGAGGCGCAGCGCAACCTCGCCCCGTTCAAGCGCCTGCGGGACAAGGACGCGATCACGATCGTCGACCAGCCGTTCGAGAAGAGCACCAAGCAGGACATCAAGCGCCATTTGTACGTCGGGCGGTAGGGGGAGTTGGGCGAGAGGTGATCGCCGTCTAGCTCGTCACAACCGGCGAGGAACCCAATCTCCACCGGTTGACGGGACGTGACCCAGGAACGGCATGAACGCTTGGCCTGGGACCACCGCCGCTGCGGCGGCTGAAGGCGGGAACTTTCACAGGAAGCGCGTCGTGGGAGGAGGATCTGCCGTTCCGACGATCCCGGGGAGCTCGGCGAGCGACCTGATCTCGTACGTGGGCGAGAAGGGGAACGGGTTCGCCTCTCCGCGGGGGTTGAACCAGCAGCTGGCGAGGCCAGCCTGGATCGCGCCGAGCACGTCGGAGGCCAGGCTATCGCCCACCATGAGCGCCCGGTGGGGCGGCACCCCACCAGCCCCGTCCAGGGCGAGGGCGAAGATGCGCGGGTCGGGCTTGGCCACCGTGAGCTCCCCGCTGATGACCACCGCATCGAGGAGCGCGTCGAGGCCGGACCGGGCCAGCCGCGCGCGCTGGACAGGCCCGAGCCCGTTCGTCACCAGGGCGAGCTTGACGCGCCCGCGCAGCGCGCGCAGCGCCTCGCGGGCGCCGTCGATCAGCTCCGCCTCCTCGCCCAGGAACCCGAGGTACCTCTCCCCAAGGGCCTCCGGATCGGCCCGGATCCCCAAGCGGGCAAGGAGCTCCCCGAACCTCTCCCGCCCGATCTCCCCCTGGGTGATCTCCCGTCGCTCGAACCGCTCCCACACTCGGGCGTTGATCTCGCGGTAGGCAGCGAGGTGAGTGGGGTCGGGCTCGACCCCGAGCGACGCCAGCGTCCGGGCGAGGGCGCGGGCCTCCCCGGCCTCGTAGTCGAGGAGCGTCCCGTCCGCGTCGAAGAGCACGCAATCGTAGCGCATCATGGCTGATCCTCCCGACCTCCATTCTCCCCGCCGTACCCTACTCCCTCCAGCTTGGGGCCGAGACGGTACGACCCCGCCCGGCCGCGCTGCTCGGCGATGACCAGGCCTGCATCGCGCAGGACGCGCAGGCGCAGGTGTTGGGATACGGCGGCGTCGGTGATCCCCAGCGCCCGGGCCAACGCGCCGACGCACATCGAGCGCTTCTGGAGGAGGGCGAGCACTCGCACCCGCGTCTCCACCGAAAGCGCCTGGCACAGGCGCGCTACGTCCTCTGGAGCACCGGCCGCCGTCTCTTGTTTAAGCATCCGCGCAACTACTTTATCCACCGCGCGGCCCTGCTCGAAGAAGCGCTGGCCGGGCTCCTGGAGGCGGCGCGGGGGTTCAAGGGCCTCGTGAGGTGCAGGAGACGGGTGGGCGGAGCGGCGGCCTATGTGCGACCCCGATCAGGACGCGCGTCTCGGACCTGAGGCGATGGGGTTCAGTACGCGGCTCGCGACGGCGGTGAGCCGCCACTCGAATCCCCTCGGCGGCAACCCCGACCGCGGGCGAGGCTCCCCCTCCTTGGCCTACAATAGGGCAGTTGCGGGCGTGGACCCCCGCCGGGGCGGGGGTCTGTCCAAAGGAGGGGGGATGGTGTTCTTCAGTCCAGCTGCGGCGATCGCGCTTATCGGCGGCGTGGCGATTTGTTTCCAGTCGCTCTTCTCCGGGATCATTGGGTCCAAGGTGGGCATCTTCGAGAGCGTGTTCATCGTCCACGCCGGGGGGATGCTCCTCGCGGGGATGATCGTCGCCTTTCTCCGCGGAGGTAACCTCGGCGTGTGGAACACCGTGCCCTGGTACGCCCTCACCGCCGGGTTCCTGGGCGTGGTGATCGTGGGTTCGATCAGCTACGCCGTTCCGCGGATCGGGCTCGCCTCCACCCTCACCTTGGCCATCGCCGCCCAGCTTGTGTTCGGGGCGCTCCTCGACCACTTCGGCCTCCTCGGCGCGATGCAGCGGGCGTTCGACCCGCCGCGGATCGTGGGGTTGCTGGCCTTGGCCATCGGCACCTGGCTCGTCGTGCGCTAGCCACGCCCCCCGCGCTAGGATCTCCGGTGGAGGGGATGGTGGATCTGGAGTTTGTGGTGCAGCAGCTGGGGTTGAACCCGCGCGAGGCGCGCGTTGTCAAGATCATCTCCCGAAGCAAGGGGACGCGCCTCTACCGGATGCGCATCGAGGGAAAGACCTATGTCCTGAAGCGGTTCCTGGGGGAGGATCCCCTTGAACCGAGGGCGTACGGCCTCCTCCGCGAGCTGGGAGTGCCTACGCTCCCGGCCTATGACAGCACGCCCCGGGCCCTCCTCCTCGAGGACCTTGACGCGAGCCCCACGTGGCGGCTGGCGGGGGAGAGGGACGTCGCGGGCCGCAACGGGGGACGGGCGGTGGCGGAGTGGTACCAGTTCTTCCACACCGCGGGAAGGGGCCTCGTCAAGCGTGGGGCGCCGGACTGGCTTCGGTGGGAGTGGGACGAGCTCACGCCGGAGGGGATCCTCGGGGTGGGAAGGGCCCTCGAGATGGAGGAGAACCCGGTGTGGCGGTTCGCCGCCGATCACCTCGACGGCCTGCGCGCGCGGGCGCGCGAGCTCCCGATGACGCTCAACTACAACGACTTCCACTGGACGAACCTCGCCCTCTCCCGGCAGCTCCCCCTCAAGGCGATCGTGTTCGACTACCACCTCCTGGGGATCGGCCTCGCCTGGAGCGACGTCCGCAACGTGACCTGCTCGCTCGGGCCCGCGGCGCGGGAGGCGTTCCTCGACGCCTACGGGCCGACCCGCCCCGAGGAACGGATCCTCGACGAGCCCCTCTCGGTGTTGCACGCGCTCCATGTGGCAACGGCGCGGCCGACGCTCCCCCGCTGGGCGGTGCCGTGCCGGGAGCGGGCTCGCTCGGGGCAGCTCCTCGCCTCCCTCGAACGAGCGGTGGCTCTCCTCTAATGGGCACCCGCCCGGAGACGGCCCGAGCCTTCGTTGGGGTGCGGGACCGGACGCAGTTCCAGCGCTCGAACCCCCGGTTCAGGGCGCGGCGGCTGAGGCAGACGTGGTTGCAGGCGAGGGAAGCCCTCACCCGGATGGAATCGCGCCCCTGTCACATCTCCGCTCGTTCGCCGGGCACGCGGGGGAACAGGCGGACCTCCCGCACATGAGGAAGGCCCCCCAGGAACCGCACCAGGCGTTCGATCCCGATTCCGAACCCCGCTGACGGGGGACGGGCGATGGCGAGGAGCGAGCCGTACACCGCGGGATCGAGGCCCTGTCGTTGGATGCGGTCCCGGATCCGGCTTGGCTCGTGCTCGCGCTCCCCCCCCGAGAGGGCCTCACCGTACCCTCCGGGGTAGAGGAGGTCCATGTCGAGGAGCACGCCCGGCCGGGAAGGATCCTCCCGGTCGTAGAACTCGCGGACCTCGGCGGGGAAGTCCACGATCCAGATCGGATCCTCCGCTTCGCGGGAGAGGTGTTCCTCGAACCCCTCGCCGTAGCGTCGTTCCGCGTCCCGGTAGGGGATGCGGGTGAACGGCGCTCGCGGCACGGGGAGCTCGCGGCCCAGGGTATCCAGCTCGCGGGAGCAGGCGTCCCGGACCGCCTCCACGATGTGGACGAGGAGCCGCTCCCCGAGGGCGAGCATGTCGTCGCGGGTGGCGTCCCGCACCTCGAGGTCGAGCTGGACGAACTCGAACAGGTGCCGCCCGGTTCCTTCGCACTCCGCCGGCTCGAGCCGGATGTTGGGGGAGAGAGAGAAGATCTTGTCGAGCACCGCGATCGCTGCCCGTTTGTGGAAGATCATGCTCGTGGTCAGGTACCAGTCCTGACCGTACGCCCCGATCGTCGCCCGACCGGTGGTGTGACGGAGGGGATCCGTCACCGGAGCGATGATCACCGGCAAGAGCTCCACGAACCCCTCCCGACGCAGCAGCTCCCGGGCCGCGTCCAGGGCCACGTCCGTGATACGCAACACCGCTACTTTTCGTTCGTCAACCATGAGACCTCCCTTGGGAGACAACACACGGCCTCGCCCGATCGAGGGAGCAACTGGCCAAAGAAGCTGGAGATGAAAGGTGTTACGCCCGGGCAGGGGCGTTGGGATTGGCGGGGCCCCAAGGGAGATCGGCTGAGAAGATCGTTCGCTTCATGGTCATCACCCCGCCCCTAAGTGAATGGGGTGTAGCCTAGCGAGGGGCGCCTTGTTCGTCAAGGGCCTGCGCGCGAGCCGTGGGAGAGGCTGGGAGTGCTTACAGCAGCTCCCCGGCTCGCTTCAGGAAGGCCACCACGAGCTTGAGCGTCGCCTCGAGGTCGGAGAGGTAGAGGGTCGACACCGGGGAGTGGATGTACCGGCACGGCACGGACACCACCCCGGCGAGGATCCCGCCCCGTTCGAGGTGGATCGCCCCCGCATCGGTGGACCCGTAGGAGGGGAGCTTGTACTGGTAGGGGATCCCGTTCTCGTCAGCGATCTTCTCCAGGAACCGGGCCACTTTGGGCTTCACCGTGATCGAGCGGTCGGCGAGGGTGATCGCCGGGCCGTGCCCGAGGCGCACCGGCTGCTTCGCCTCCGGAACGCCCGGCATGTCCGCCCCGATCGTCCCCTCCAACGCCAGGGCGAGCTTGGGGGCGATCCGGTACGCGGCGACCTTCGCCCCCCGCAGGCCCCCCTCCTCGTGGGCGGAGAAGCTGACGACCAGCTTGTAGGGGAGCTTCTCCTTGGCCAGGATACGCAGCGCTTCGGCGGCCACGAGGCACCCCGCCCGGTCATCGAATGCCTTCCCGGTGAAGTACCCCTCGCGCATCTTCAGGAATGGGTAGTGGATCGTTGCCGGGTCGCCGATGCGCACGCCGAACCCCTCCGCCTCGTCGCGGCTCCGGGCCCCGATGTCCACGAACAGGTCCTCGAGCGGGACGACCTTATCCCGGTCCCCGTCCGAGGAGATGTGAGGCGGGGTGGAGCCGATGACGCCGTACACGTCTCGCCCGTTGCGGGTGCGGATCGTGAGGCGATGGGCCAACAGGATCCGCTCGTCCCATCCGCCCAGGGGGGAGAGGCGGAGGAACCCGTCCTTCTCGATCCACTTCACCATGAACCCCACCTCGTCCATGTGGGCGTCGAGCATGATCGGATCCCCGCTTCCCCGGGAGCAAAGGAGGTTCCCGAGGGCGTCCGTCTCGCAGCTCTCGACGTATGGGGAGACCATCTTGTGGATGACCTCCCGCACCTCGTCCTCGAACCCCGCCACCCCGAACGCATCCGACAACGTCTGCAGCTTCTGCTCTAGGCTCAACGCGTCTCCTTTCGATCTGGTGCGGGATTATACCGGCTAGACGTGCAGGGCCTTATAGAGGAGCTCGGCCGTGGCCCGCGGCAGGCCGGGGACGGAGAGGAGCTCCTCGAGACTCGCCCGGCGGAGGCCGTCCAGGGATCCGAACCGCGCCAGGAGCGCCGCCCTCCGCTTCGGCCCCACCCCGGGGACGCTGTCGAGAAGGCTCCCCAGGGTCCTCTTCTCGCGGAGCGCGCGGTGGTAGGTGATCGCGAACCGGTGGGCCTCGTCGCGGATTCGACGGAGGAGGTTGAGGGCGGAGGAGTCCGTGGGCAGGCGAATCGGATCCGGCCGGTCCGGGACGAAGATGAGCTCCTCCCGCTTCGCGAGGGCGGCGACCTCGATCCCCGCCAGGTCCACCTCCGCCAGCACCCGTTCTGCGACCCCGAGCTGGCCCTTGCCTCCATCGACGAGGATGAGGTCCGGGAGGTCGGAGAACTTGCCGTGGGAGATCGAAGGATCGGCGATCTCGGCGAGGCCGTGGCGGAGCCGGCGGCGGAGGACCTCGCCCATCATCGCGTAATCATCCAGCTTGCCGGAGATCCTCACCCGGAACTTGCGGTACGCGTCCCGCCGCGGGCGGCCGCCGACGAACACGACCATCGAGCCGGTGGCCTCCTGGCCGTGGAGGTTGGAGATGTCGAACGCCTCGATCCGCCACGGGCGCGCGGCGAGGCCGAGGGCCTCTCCGAGCTCGTCCACCGCCTCCTCCTCCACGGGGAGGGCCCCCACCTTCTCCGCCTGCTTCAGGGCCAAGGCCGCGTTGCGCTCGGCCATCTCCAGGATCGCTCGCCGCTCCGGGGAGCGGGGGACGCCCACGCGGACCCGCCCTCCCCGGCGCCGGGCGAGGTACGCCGCGAGCGCCCCCGATTCCGCCACCGGGACCGGGACGAGCACCTCGGGAGGGATTGCCGTGGCCCGCGTGTAGTACTGGTCGAGAAATTCCTCCAAGGCCTCCTCGGCGCTCGCGCTTCCGGGGAGGGAGAGCGCGAACCCCTCCCGCCCGATGAGGCGCCCCGCCCGCACGATGAGGACCGTGCCGTGGCCCCGCTCCTCGTTCACCGCCACCGCCACCGCGTCCAGGTCCACCGGGTCGGGGAGGGCCACGGCCTGCCGCTCGCGGATCCGCTCGAGGGCACGGATGCTGTCTCGGAGGCGCGCCGCGTGTTCGAACCTCTCCTCAGCTGCTGCCCGCACCATCTCGAGGGCCAGCTCCTCCACCACCCGCTCTACCCGGCCCTCGAACAGGAGGGCGGCTGCCTCCACGGTCCGGCGGTATTCCTCCTCGGTCACGAGGCCCGCGCAGGGGCCCGAGCACCGGCCGATGTGGTAGAGGAGGCACGGCCGCTCGTAGCGCTTCTCCCCGAGGGGGAGGTTGCAGGTGCGGATCGGGAAGAGCTTGTGGGCGAGCTTGAGGGCGCGGCGCATCGCGCGGCTGGAGGTGAACGGGCCGAAGTAGCGGGCGCCGTCGCTCGCCGGCCGGCGCACGACGAGGACCCGGGGGAAGGGTTCGGCTGTGATCTTGAGGTAGGGGTAGCGCTTGTCGTCGCGGAGGCGGACGTTGAACCGCGGGTGGTGCTTCTTGACGAGGGCGTCCTCGAGGACGAGCGCGTCCTCCTCCGTCCCGGTGAGGATCGTCTCCAGGTCGCGGGCCTCGCGCATGAGGAACCGGACCTTGGCCGACTGGTGGCGAGGGGACTGGAAGTAGGAGCGGACCCGGTCGCGGAGGGAGGAGGCCTTGCCCACGTAGAGGATCGTGCCGCCGCGCCCGCGGAAGAGGTACACCCCGGGCGACTTCGGGAGCCCCCGGGCCTTCTCCGCAAACTCCATCTTGGCGACCATGACCGTCCAATTCTGCCACCCCGCGGGAGGTCGTGCCCCTCACCGGCCCCGCTTCTGAGAGGGCGTGTTCGGATCGTAGGCAGTCGGTGACCCAGGTGAGGTCAGGCTGTCGGAGATGGGGTTGTAGCGCTGCTGCCGGCTCGCCGCCGAGAGGCACCCTCACAACCATCCCAAGCGCGGCACCGCGGTCGGGGACAGGACCCGCCGCTACGGCATCCAGCCGCCGGGCCCTTACGCCGCCCTTCTGCGGTGGGCGAGGAGGCCCCGGCGAGGGGCGAAGATGAGGGCGAGGACGAACAGGGCGGTCGCCACGAGGACGATCGCCGCCCCGCTCGCGATCCCGGCGTAGAACGAGAGGTACAGTCCGACCACCCCGGAGAGGATCCCGAACACCGCGGCGAGGGCCATCATCCGCCCCATCCGCCGCGTCAGAAGATACGCCGTGGCCGGTGGGGTGATGAGCATCGCCAGCACCAATGCTACCCCCACGGCCTTGAGGGAGATCACCACCGTCACCGCGATGAGGAGAAGGAGGAGGTACCGGAAGAGGCCCGTCCGCAGCCGGAGCGTCTGGGCAAACGTGGGATCAAACGATACGACGAGGAACTCCTTGTAGAAGAGGATCACCGTCAGGACCACGGCGGCCCCGATCCCGCCGGTGAGGACGAGGTCGGTCGGCGTCACAGAAAGGACGTTCCCGAACAGGAAGTGGGCGAGATCGACCGCGTAGCCGCGCACGGTGGAGATGAGGGCGATCCCGAGGGCGAACATCCCCGCGAACACGATCCCGATCGCCGTGTCCTCGCGGAACCGGCCGCGGTGGCCCACCGCCCCGATCCCGAGCGAGGCGAGGATCGCCGCCCCGAGGGCCCAGAGGAGGATCGGACCGCGGTTGCCGCGGTGGACGAGGTACCCCACCGCTACCCCGGGGAGGATCGAGTGGGCCAAGGCATCCCCGAAGAACGCCATCCCCTGGAGGACCACGTACGTCCCCACCACAGCGCACGTCGCCCCCACCACGGCTGCGGCGAGGAGGGCTCGCACCATGAACGGGTAGGCGAACGGGGAGATGATGAGGTCAACGATGGTCGTGGTCCCCTCCTTCGCAACACGTGTCGCTGAGGGCGACCGGGCCGGACGGCGTCTGGAAGATGCGCAGCCCCGTCCCGTACGCCTCCCGCAGCCGGCCAGGGGCGAACACCTCGCCCGGCGGGCCGAGCCCGATCGCGCGCACGTTGAGCAGGAGGGCGAGGGGGAAGTGGGCCTGGGCGAGGTCGAGCTCGTGGAGGGCGACGATCGACGTGATCTGTTCCGCCCGCAGCCGCCCGAGGAGCCCCAGGATCCCCTCCTGGGCCGGGGCGTCCAGTCCGGCCAGCGGCTCGTCGAGGAGGAGCACGCGCGCCTCCTGGGCGATGGCCCGGGCGATGAACATCCGCTGCTGCTCCCCGCCCGAAAGCCGATCGATCGGGCGCCGGGCGAGGGCCGTGATCCCGACGAGGGCCAGGGCCTCGGCGACCCGTTCCCGATCCCGTCCCCGGGGCCGGCGCAGCGGCCCGAGGAGCCCCGTGCGCCCCATCATCACCACGTCCCGCACCGCTACAGGGAACCGGAAGTCCACCCCCAGCCGCTGGGGGAGGTAGGCGATGCAGATGTGCCGTGCCGGGCGGTGACCGAAGATCCGCACCTCGCCTGAGGAGGGGGCGAGCGTGCCGGACAGGACCTGGAGGAGGGTCGTCTTCCCGGCCCCGTTCGGCCCGACCACGGCCAGGAGCCCGCCCGGATCGAGCTCGAACGTGATCCCCTCAAGCGCTGTCTTCCCGTCGCGGACGACCGACACCTCCCGCGCCTCCACCGCCGGCCCCTCGCCGTGGAGGGGGTCCGAGCACTCCCGGTAGGGGTGGGCGTCCCTCATCCGCGGAGCGCCTCCACGATCCGCCGCACGTTCTCCCGCATGAAGGAGAGGTAGTCCGGAGCGGGCCCATCCGGCGCGGAGAGGGACCCCTGGAACAGGACCACCACGCGGACCCCAGTGTCGCGGGCGAGCTGGGAGGCGAGGTCGGGGTTGAATTCTTGGGACACGAACACCGCCGGGATGCCCAGGCTGCGGATCCGTTCCATGAGCGCGGCCATCTCCCGCGCCGACGGCTCGGCGAGCGTGCTGAACCCGGTGATGATCGCCCCCACCTCTTCAAACCCGTACCGGGCGGCGAAGTACCCGAGGGACCGGTGGTCCGTCACCAGCACGCGCCGCGCGGGGGGAAGGATCGCGACTTGGGCCTGGATCCATCGGTCGAGCTCGGCGAGCTCCTCCCGGTATGCCGCAGCCCGGTGGGCGAACGCCTCCTTCCCGCTCGGGTCCAATGCCACGAGGGCCCGTTCGATCCGGTGCGTCCACTCCGCGACGAGGAGGGGGTCGAACCACACGTGGGGGTCCACGCCATCGTGATCCTCGTCCAGCGTGAGGAGCTCAGCTCCGGCCGAGAGGTCGACCACCTTCCCCTCAAGCTCGGGGGAGGAGAGGATCGGACTCAGCCCCTCCTCAAGCCCCGCCCCATTGATGAACACGAGATCGGCCTCATGGAGGGCGCGGAGGTCGCGGGGGGTGGGCTCGAACGTGTGGGGATCCGTCCCGGGCGGGAATAGGACGACGAGCGAGATTTCCTCCCCCCCGATCGCCCTGACCACGTCCCCCACGATGGACGTCGTCGCCACAACGGCGAGCGGGGCTCCGACCGAGGCGATGGCAAAGCAGGCCACTGCCGCGCCAAGGAACCACTTCGCTGCGAGCATGGGTTTCATGGGTTCAGTGTATCGTTGGCTCCGCGGGGGGTACAAGGGGGGTGCGATGGAGGAATACGACCGGCAGGATGCGTCGTTCTATGACTACTACGCGACCGGCCGTCCCAGGGACGTGGGGTTCTACGTCGAGGAGGCGCGGCGGGCGGGATCGCCGGTGTTGGAGCTGGGGTGCGGCACGGCGAGGATCCTGATCCCCGTCGCCGAGGCCGGGGTGGAGATCGTGGGGCTCGATCGGGCCCCGTCCATGCTCGCTGTGGCCCGGGACAAGGTGGGGAAGCTCCCTCCGGAGACCCAGCGCCGGATCGAGCTTCTTGGGCGGAGGTTCAACCTCGCCATGATCCCCTACCGGGCGTTCGTCCACCTCCTCACCGTGGAGGACCAGCTCCGCGCGCTCCACTCGATCCTCGACCACCTCGTGGATGGGGGCCGGCTCGTCCTGAACATCTTCGACCCCAGCCTGGAGATCATCATCGCCCACCGGGGCCCGTTGGGCGCGTCCCTCAAGCTCGAAAGCGAGTTCATCCATCCCGAGACCGGACACCGCGTCCTCGTGTGGGACACACGCCAGTACGAGCGCGAGGAGCAGGTCCTGCGACAGTACTTCGTGTTCGAGGAGCTGGACGAAGACGGACCGTGGTCGCGAAGCGGTTCACCCCGCTCGTCCTCCGCTACATCTTCCGCTACGAGATGCCGCACCTCCTCGAGCGTGCGGTGTTTGCGATCGAGGCCCTGTACGGCGATTTCGACCGCGGTCCGTTCCGTCACGGTGAGGAGCAGGTTTGGATTGCCCGCCGGGGGACGAGGCGATGGAGATCGACGTCGTCGCGGTGATCCTGGGGGCGGTGGGGGAGCAGGTGCGGGCACTTCTGGAGAGGCTGAGGAGCAAGGCGTACCGCGGCGTGCTCGTGGGAACGGTGGCCACAGCGCTCCTCCAGTCGAGCAGCATCGCGATGGTGCTCCTCATTGGTTTGATCAACGTGGGCGTCGTCTCGCTCCGCCAGGGGATCGGGGTCATGCTGGGAGCGGAGATCGGGACCACCGTCACCGCCCAGATCGCGTCCCTCGGGATGTCCCACCCCGCGCGGCAACTGGCGCGGGCCCAGCTCCTCGTGAACGTGATCGGGGCCGCCGTGTTCATCCCGCTCGTTCCGTGGTACGCGGGGCTCATGGCGAGCACATCCTCGCTCCTGGCGCGGCAGATCGCCAATGCGCATACGTTGTTCAACGTCGGGAGCACGCTCGCGTTCCTGCCGCTTGTGGGCGCGTTGGCGTGGCTCGCGGGCCAGATCACCCGGGGGAGGGAGCCCGTGGTCGAGGCCCGGCCCCAGCATCTGGCGGAGGCGTTCCTCGCCGCGCCCGCCGTCGCGCTGAGCCAGGCCCGGCATGAGGTCCTGAGGATGTCGGATCTGACCTGTCTCATGAGGCGACCGCCCTCTACCGTACCGCGCTCGCCGCGCTCAGGGCCGAGGAGCGCGCCCGGGCCCAACAAGCCCTCCACCTCGAAGCGGAGGTGGATCACCTCGAGAAGCGGTTTAAGGAGCACCACCTGCGCCGCCTCGATGAAGGGATCTGCCAGCCGCGGGCGGCGACGCTGTTCTTGGAGATCCTGCACAACCTGGAGCGGATCGGCGACCACGCCGTCAACCTCGCCGGCGACGTCCTCTACGCCCTCTGAGCTGGCCCAGCGATGTGGCGTGGCAGCCTGCCGGCGACGGCCTCACAACCCAGGGGCCCCCCTCGCCCGGGCCGTTAGCGGACCTTCCCCACCGGAGCGACGTAGATCGTGAATTCGTCCACGCCATCCACCCCGAGGAGGGCGTCCATCTTCTCCTGGTGGTAGGCGCCGACTCCGCACGTGCCGGCGCCGATCGCCTCGCAGGCCAGGTACAGGTTCTGGCACATGTGCCCGGCGTCGATGGCGATCACCTTGTGCGAGAACACGCTGTACCGCCACTCCGTGCGGTAGGGGATGACCGTCCAGGCGAACACGACCGCCGCCTGGCCCACGAACTCCTGCCCCAGGCATCCCTCGGCGACCTGAGCTGGGAAATCCGGATCCGCGCGCAGGAAGGCGAGCGCGTGATCGAGGGCGAGGTACCGGTACAGGCCCGGTTCAAGGCCCGTGACGCGGTTCACGATGAGGTAGGTCTCGAACGGGTGCCGCGCCCCGGCCGAGGGCACGGTGCGGAACGTGGCTACCCCATCGCGGACGACGCGCTCCACCCCCTGGGTGGCCCAGAGGAGGAGCGTCAGCTCCTCCAGGGTGAGGGGATTGGGCGTGAACCGGCGGTGGCTCCGGCGGGACGCGATCGCGTCGAACACCGTGACCTGGCCGACCTGGAGCGCCTTCGGGTCGGGGAGCTTCAGGAGGGGCGCGCCCTCCGGAGCGGGCTTCTGGAGGGGAGGATGCGGGACCCCCTTCTTCTGGTCGGTCTCGATATCCCGCGCCCTCGCCCAGACAGAGGCCTTCAGGAGCTGCCGGCCGATCTCGATCGGGTCCATGGACGACCTCCTTCCCTGTCCGGATCCCCAAGCTTACCCGGTCGGAGAGGGAGGAGGGAGCCCTCGGCCGGAGTTGCTGTCCCAGGCTGCGGCCGGGACAATGGAAGATACGGAGATGCCCCTTCCGGGAGAGGTCCGGCGGCTCGTCGCCCGGTTCCACGAGAACCGCGCCTCGTACGTGTCCGGGCCGTACAACGAGACCCAGACTCGGATCGAGTTCGTGGACCCGTTGTTCACCGCGCTGGGGTGGGACGTGGCCAACATCTCCGGCTACGCCGAAGCCTACAAGGACGTGGTTCACGAGGACGCGATCGTGATCGGCGGCCTGACCAAGGCCCCCGACTACTCGTTCCGCGTGGGCGGGGCGCGCAAGTTCTTCGTGGAGACGAAGCGCCCCGGCGTGAAGATCAAGGACGATGCTGGGGCCGCGTTCCAGCTCCGCCGCTACGCGTGGTCGGCCAAGCTCCCCCTCTCGATCCTCACCAACTTCGCCGAGTTTGCCGTGTACGACTGCCGGGTCAAGCCCGAGCGGACCGATCCGGCGAGCACCGCCCGCATCCTCTACGTGACCTGCGACGAGTACGACGTCCGCTGGGACGAGCTCGCCGGGATCTTCGGGAAAGAGGCGGTCCTCAAGGGCTCGTTCGACCGGTACGCCGAGTCCACGAAGGCCAAGCGGGGCACGGCCGAGGTGGACGACGCGTTCTTGGCCGAGATCGAGGGTTGGCGGGAGGAACTGGCGCGCAACCTCGCCCTGCGCAACCCTGGCCTCACCCAGCGCGAGCTCAACTTCGCCGTCCAGCGCACGATCGACCGGATCATCTTCCTGCGGATCTGCGAGGACCGGGGGATCGAGCCCTACGGCGGGCTCCAGGCACTTCTCAACGGCGCGAACGTCTACCGGAGGCTGGGCGAGCTATTCCGGCGCGCCGACGAGCGGTACAACTCCGGCCTGTTCCACTTCCGCCCCGAGAAGGGCCGCGCCGAGCCGCCCGACGAGCTGACCCTCGACCTCGTGGTGGACGACAAGGTCCTCAAGGACATCCTCCGCCGCCTGTACTACCCGGAGAGCCCCTACGAGTTCTCCGTCCTGCCCGCCGACATCCTGGGCCAGGTGTACGAGCAGTTCCTGGGGAAGGTCATCCGGCTCACCGCGGGCCACCGCGCGGTGGTCGAGGAGAAGCCCGAGGTGCGCAAGGCGGGCGGGGTCTACTACACGCCGACCTACATCGTGGACTACATCGTCGAGCACACCGTGGGGGTGCTCCTCGAGGGGAAGACCCCCCAGGAGGTGGGCGGGTTCACGAAGGCCTGGAAGCGGTCGGCGAAACTGCGTCCGCTGCGCGTGCTCGACCCCGCGTGCGGATCGGGGTCATTCCTCCTCGGCGCGTACCAGTACCTCCTCGACTGGTACCGGAAGAAGTACGTCGAGGACGGCCCCGAGAAGCACGCCCGCGGCCGGAACCCGCGCCTCTATCGCGGCCCCGGCGGGGAGTGGCGCCTGACCACCGCCGAGCGGAAGCGGATCCTCCTCACCCACATCTACGGCGTGGACATCGACCCCCAGGCCGTGGAGGTGACCAAGCTCTCGCTGCTCCTCAAGGTCTTGGAGGGCGAGACCCACGAGACGCTCGACAGCTTCTACCGGCTGTTCCAGGAGCGGGCGCTGCCCGACCTTGGGGCGAACATCAAGTGCGGGAACAGCCTGATCGGCCCCGACTTTTGGGAAGGGAAGGAGTACACCCTGCTCGACGAGGAGGAGCGGTACCGGATCAACCCGTTCGACTGGAACGCCGAATTCCCCGACGTGTTCTCCGGCCAGAACCCCGGATTCGATGTTGTGATCGGGAATCCGCCTTATGCGCGCATTCAAACCCTCCGGGACTCCCACGGGAAGGAGCTGCCCTATCTTGCAGCAGCCTTCCGAAGTGCCGCGAGGCGCTATGATCTGTACATGCTCTTTATTGAGCGAGGGTTCTGCCTCCTCAACCCAGGCGGTGTCCTAGGCTACATCTGCCCACACAAGTTCATCAGTGCCGACGCGGGCAGTGGTTTGAGAGGGTTCCTGGCCAGCAGCGCTGGCAGAGTGAGGCTGCTCTCGTTCGGCTCGAGATCGGTCTTCAGTAGTGCAACCACCTACACCGGACTTCTGTTCGTGGGCAGACAGGGAGACGGTACCCTCGATTTCGTTGAGCTGATGGGAGATGAACCCACCGCGCTCAATCAGATCAACATGTCCGACTGCGCAGCTTACGAACTCTCGTCCCTTTCGAACTCACCGTGGCTGTTATTGAACAAGCCAGATCGCCAGTTGCTCAAGAAGATGAACAGAATGGGGACTGCTCTGGGCGAGGTGATGGAGAAGATCTTGGTTGGGGTGCAGTCAGGCGTTGACGCTGTCCACATTGTGGAATTCAAGAGGTGACAATCCGATGAGTTGGCGGAAGTCTACTCCCATCGCGCAGATGGAGAAGTGTTACTGGAACGCGGTATTCTGCGCCCTCTGCTGACAGGAGAGGATGTACACCGATACAGCGAGCCACGCTGGACGTGGTGCTGTATATACCCTTACAGGCTGGAGGACGGAAGAACGGTCATACTTGAGGAGCGAGAGATAAGAACGCGTTACCCACGTGCGTTTAAGTACCTACAGCGGTTCAGAGACGAGCTGAGGGAGACACGGGTCCGACAGAAAACGAATCCCAGGTACTGGTACTCGTGCCACAGGAGCCGTGACATGAACGTTTTCGAAACGCGTCGGCTCATCACTCCGGAAATATCGCACGGTCCCAACATGACCATTTGTCCTGCAGGCATCTACCACAACACGCAAGTCTACTCTCTGTTACCTCGATCGAGCGTGTCAGAGCCGCTCGAATACTGGCTTGGGATACTAAACTCCCGACTCTTGTGGTGGTTCATATCACGAACAGGCGTGGTGCTGCGTGGAGGGTTCTTCCGCTTCAAAACCAACTACTTGGCGCCGTTCCCGGTTGTGCGTCGCGATAACGGCAAGCGAGGAAATGCGTACAAGCAAGGGAGGCTGGTTGCAGGCGTACAGAGTGCTCAAGAGCTTCGTAAGCGCGCGCGTACCGCGAGAACACCTCACGACAAGACCTCAGTCGAACGTCAGATTCTTGCCAGTGATCAGCAGCTGGACCACCTCGTCTACGAACTCTACGAGCTGACCGATGAGGAGATCAGGATTGTGGAGGATGTAGCTTAGCTGTTTCGTGCTGAGAGCCGAGACAGGAGGGCAGTCCACGATGTGCTGCACTGCGTGGTGTCAAGGGCGGGACCTTGCGAACGCAGAGCAAGGAGGTGAATCCCGTTGGATTGGCTGCAGGCGATTGGGCCAGCGTTTCTGATGGTTCTGGGAGGTGTGATAAGCTGGATCGTTCGCTCTTGGACTGAAGAACTGCGGGCGGCGCGAGTCAAGCTTCGCGAGCAGCAACGCAAGGTGTATGCTGAGATACTCGACCCGTACATCAGGCTTTTCGCCGACCTGAAGACAAAGGGGGCACAGGAAGCAGCGAAACGCATCACGTCCTACGAGTACCGCCAGGCCGCCTTTGAGCTCAACTTGTTTGGTTCTGACACCGTTGTTCGGGCATACAATTCGCTTCTCGCGCACGCGTATGAGGCAGAGGCATCGGGGCAGAAAGACCCAGTCAAGATGATGCTGCTCTGGGGGGGACTCCTGTTGGAGATCCGGCGCAGTGTTGGTCATAAGCGCACTCGACTCAATGAACTGGACATGCTGCGGACCACTGTCAAGGATTTGGATAGCGCGATGAAGGACTGATCGCGCCTTCCGGGAGCGTACGGCGGCGAGCATCTAAGGACAGGAGGTGCAGGTGCCAAGTGTAGAGGACTGGTGGTTGGCTGAGTACCGCGAGGTTCGACGGGAATGGGAGGTGCGCACCTCACACGAACAGCAGCTCGTGAACTACTCCCTCGTTGTGTTGGCGGCCGCGCTGACGTTCCTTGGTGTCGGCCCGTTTCGAGAGCTTGGTGCTTGGCAGGCCCCCATTGCATTCGCTCTCGCATCCGTGTTCCTGGCGCTGGGGTTCTTCTACTTGCGGCACGACGTTTTCCTCGCCTATTCGGGCCAGTTCGTTGCCGAGTGCCTCGGTCCGGCTCTCAGAAACCGGTACGGTGGATCTCCGGTTCTCGGGTGGGACATCTATCTCTTGAAGCGGCACGGCACCGGATGGAAGAAATGGGTTGGCCAGCTGGCGGCTGTCAGTGTGTGTGTCTTCCCTATCATGGGTCCGGGGATTGGCCTCTGGGCTTTCGGGCTGATCTGTCTTACCTCTGGAGCGTCGTGTGATGCCCCCCTAACAGAACTCTGGGAACAGGCACTGATCTGGGTCTCAGTTGTGGCGGCATCCGCGCTTGTCCTCCTTGACGGAGCCATGCTGTTCATCTGCTTCAGAGAGAGGGTGATGACTCACAGTAGAGCCGCGGCAGCGCTGCAGACTGCCCAGCCAGGAGGTTCCACCAGTGAGTCTTTGCCATTCAAGACCATCAGCGCATGCTCACGGACTCCCGCTCCTGGGATGCCGGGCGCTGCGTATGAAGCGGTGCGAACAGACGGCCGGACCGGATTCTCTGTTGCAGATCGTGCTGGACCTTCGCAAGCAGCTCTCCGCCGCTAAGACCGCCCACGAGAAGACGGCCCTCCAGCGCCAGATCACCGCCACCGACCAGCAGATTGACCAACTCGTCTACGATCTCTACGGCCTCACCGGGGAAGAGATCCGGATTGTAGAGGGGGCCATGCGATGAGTTCTTGGAGAACGCGCTGCAAGCGATTTGCTCAAAGGTAGTGGCGTGGAAAGGTCCCCGGGTCAGCGGTATGTGGGGTCTACCATCGGATTTGTGCCCGGTGATGTAGATGGTAGGATGGGGGC
>OMKS01001284.1_pt1 | contig 22621 bp, 18 predicted proteins | sample 1674721 | NCBI WGS metagenome assembly OMKS01 (sample SAMN06264996, study PRJEB25208) | sediment metagenome | isolation source: hot spring sediment | place: USA: California | collected 2014-09-02
CGTTATATTCTTAACATGTTTAACAGTATTTTGCTGTTTGCCAGGTGAACATAACCAAACATAAGGAGGTGTCTAAGAAATGAAAGTAAAAAGGATTTTTCCTTATATGGTCATTGCCGGCATCCTCGGTATTTTTCTTGCCGGCTGCGCCACCACGGGTGGCACTAAAGTTTCCATGAGCTACGAAAAATATACTCCTTCTTTTCGAACTGCGGATTACAGGCACATGAAAGGGAAAAGAGTGGTTTTGGCTTCTTTCCACAATCAGGCGCAAAATACCAGAGCATGGAGCTACCAGAGCGTTGACAGCAATTATGTATATGAAGGTAACGCGGCATTGGATAGTTATTACTGGTACTGTTTCGAAAAAGCATTCAAACATATCGGGGTGAGAATTGTTGACTATGAAACGGATGAACGCCACTATCGCCGTTATCGCCATCGATATGGGTGGAGCGCGCCGGGACCCGGTTCTTATCGCGCGCCTAAAAACGTTCCCGAATTTCAGCTGATTCTGACTTCTCTTACCGATCAGGAATTTAAATTTAAAGTTTTGGTTTTTAAAAACGGTGAATCAAGGCTGGACAAGGAATTTAGTGTAAAAGTGCCGCCGGCAGGTACGGACGATATTCCGGCTTTGGAAAGGCGCGCTTACCGCCTGGCTGATTTGGCCTTTACCAAGATAATGAAGGACAGAGATTTTCGCCGGGTGTTCTAGGCTGATGGCTTGAGACCTAAGGCGAAAGGCCGAAAGAAATGATGGAAATATTTGTCTATATAATTATTGGATTGCTTGTCCTCATTACGGTTTTGCTCGTCTGGCAGTTAAGGCGCGGTAGCTTATCGTCATCGCCTTTGGAGAGTAAGCTCGATGTTTTGAAAAACCTCCAGGAGCGTACGGAAAGCTCAATGCGGGATGAAATAGTAAAGTTCCGCGCTGAGGCGCAAACGCAATCCCGGGAGCAAAGAGGAGAATTATCCATTTCGCTCAAAGGGTTTGGAGATTCGGTCGAGCAAAAAATGGAAAGCGTGCGCCTGGTGGTGGATGCCAAACTCAAAGAAATTCAGGAAGACAATACCCGGCAGCTTGAAAAGATGCGTGCCACCGTCGATGAAAAACTCCATACTACATTGGAGACCAGGCTGGGCGAGGCCTTCAAGCTGGTCAGTGAACGTCTGGAACTGGTACAAAAAGGATTGGGCGAAATGCAGAGCCTGGCCACTGGCGTAGGCGACCTTAAAAAGGTGCTCTTGAACGTAAAAACTAAAGGAGTGCTTGGCGAATACCAGCTTGGCGGCATTCTCGAAGAAATACTCGCTCCGGGCCAATATGAACGAAATGTGAAGACCAAAAACGGCAGCAGTGATCTTGTCGAATATGCCGTGAAAATTCCCAGCAAAGAGGATTCTGCGAAAAATCTCTGGCTTCCGATAGACGCTAAATTTCCCACAGAGGATTATTCTCGCCTTATGAACGCGTACGAAATCGGAGATATGGCGGAAATCGAAGCGAGCATCAAGATTCTCAAATCCAAAATTGAAAAATTTGCCAAGGACATCAGCAACAAATATATAGATCCCCCTAATACCACTGATTTTGCCATTATGTTTCTTCCCTTTGAAGGCCTCTTTGCCGAGATTCTGCGAATTCCCGGACTTTTCGAAAACATTCAGCGCAACCATAAAATCACGATTGCCGGGCCAACTACGATTTCGGCTTTCCTCAGCAGCCTGCAGATGGGATTCAGCACGCTGGCCATACAAAAGCGTACCGGTGAAGTCTGGAAAGTATTGGGTGAGGTAAAAACAGCATTCGGCAGATTTGGCGATGTGCTGGATTCCGTGCATAAGCGCCTGGAACAAGCAACCAACTCTGTGGATGACGCCCGGAAAAAATCCAAAACCATTCAGACCAAGCTGCGTGACGTGGAAGCGTTGCCGGGAGTATCTGCCGAAATATTATTGGAAGACGATTCGTCCGGAGAGATTGAAGACCAATAATCAGAAGCAAAAGCTCAAGATCGAAAAGGTATTTTTTTGAAATGCGAAACCTTTTCGCCGACTGAAACGCATAGGATATCGGAAAGAATATTTTAGAGGAACAAGATGTCAGCTGATTTTGAACGCAGAAAGTTTTCTCGCAGACAAAGCGATGAGGACCTGCGCATAAGCGAAGAAAAATACAGAAACATTCTGGAAAGTATCACGGAAGGATATTACGAGGTAGATTTGGCCGGTAATTATACTTTTTATAATGATTCCTTATGCCGCATTTTAGGGTATTCGCGCGAAGAAATGACAGGGATGAGTTATAAAAACTACACGGATAAAGAAAACGCGAAAAAGCTTTTCGCGGGCTTCAATGAAATTTACAAGACGGGAATACCCACAAAAATAGTCGATTATGAGATTATCAGGAAGGACGGGGAGAAAAGGCACATGGAGACATCTGCTTCATTACTGAAAGATTCCTCCGGTAATCCGGTGGGTTTCAGGGGCGTGGTCAGGGATGTGACCGAGCGCATAAAACAGCAGGAAGCATTGCGTCAAAGCGAGGAAAAATACCGGAACATTCTGGAAAGCATCAGGGAAGGCTATTTTGAGCTTGATCTGGAAGGAAACTATATATTTGCCAATGAATCCAATTGCCGCTTTTTAGGATACACAAAGGAAGAATTGATCGGCAAGAACTACAGAATACACACCAGCCAGGAAGCTGCCGAAAAACTGTACCAGCCTTACCGGGAACTCTACAAAACGGGCAAACCCATAGAATCGGTGGAGCTCGAATCGTTCACCAAAGAGGGGAACAAAGTAATTCATGAAACTTCCGTTTCGCTCATCAGGGATGATAAAGGCAAACCCGTCGGCTTCCGGGGGGTTTCACGCGATGTCACTGCGCGCCGGCAAATAGAAGAAGAATTACGCAAAAATGAAGAGAAGTATCGAACGATTATTGAAAGCATTCAGGACGGTTATTTTGAACTTGACCTGAGCGGAAAATACACATTTGTCAACGACGCAATTTGCCGGCACCTGGGTTATACCAGAGAGGAGTTAATCGGAAGCGACAGCCGGCGGCCACAAGATGAAGCAAACGCCCGAAAAACGTCACAGGCCTTTAGGGAACTCTACAGGTCAGGAGAACCAATAAAGGCGCTCGCCGCGGAATATAGAAAAAAAGACGGAACTAAAGGATATTACGAAATGTCCGCGTCTTTAATCAAAGACGCGCAGGACAAACCCATCGGGTTTAGGGGTGTTTCCCGTGATATTACGGAGCGTAAAAAAGCCGAGGAAGTTTTGCGCGCCAGCGAGGAGAAATACCGGACGATCATTGAAACCATGCAGGACGGTTATCTGGAGATGGATTTATCCGGCCGCTATACCTTCGCGAACAAAGTGATTCCCGAACACCTGGGATACTCACACGAGGAATTAATTGGCGCCACCGCCCGCGCATTTCAGGATGAGGAAAATTACAAAAAGACACTCAAGAGTTTCATCAAAATTTACAACACAGGCAAACCGGCAAAATCATTGGAAGTCGAATGCATCAGAAAAGACGGCACCAAGGGAATCTACGAGTTGTCATCAACGTTGATGACGGATGCGCAGGGGAAGCCTGTCGGATTCAGCAGCATATCCCGCGATATTACCGAACGTAAAAAAATGGAAGAAGAATTGCGCAAAAGCGAAGAAAAATACCGGACGATTCTGGAAAGCATCGACGATGGATACTACGAAATCGATCTTCAGGGCAATTACACTTTTTTCAATGACGCGGAAGCCAGAAATCTCGGCTATACCAGAGAAGAAATGATGGGGATGAATTCGAGGAAATATCAGGATGAGGAAACATATAAAAGAACATTTCAGGCTTTTATGGAATTGTACAGAACTGGAGAACCTATAAAAGCGCTGGAGATGGAAGCCGTCAGGAAAGACAAAACAAAAGTATTTAATGAAATTTCGGCATCGCTGCTCAGGGACGAACTAGGCAGGCCAATAGGTTTTCGGGGAATCACGCGTAACGTGAGCGCACGCAAACAAATGGAAGACGCCCTGCGCCTCTCGGAAGAAAGATACCGGACGATTCTGGATGAAATGGAAGAAGGCTATTTTGAACTGGATCTTGCCGGCAATACCACCTTTTTCAACGATTCTATATGCACAATATTCGGCTATCCCCCTGAAGAGTCGCTGGGCCTGAACTACAAACAATATACGGATAAAGAAAATGCCGGAATATGCTTCAAGGTTTACAATGAAATTTATAAGACAGGAATTCCGGGCATGGTGCAGGAGTATGAAATTATCAGGAAAGACAAAACAAAAAGGTACGTGGAAACATCCGCGTCGTTGCGCAGGGATTCCTCGGGGAAAATAGTCGGTTTCCGCGGTATTTCCCGTGATATTACCGAGCGTAAACGTGTGGAGGAAGCCCTGAAGAAAAGCCGTGATGAATTGATTAAGAAAAACAAGGAGCTTGAAGAAAGCAGAAGAAATGTCCAGATAACCCTGGAAAAATTGGGCTCGGCTTACGAAGAATTAAAAACTACCCAGGCTAAAATCATCCAGCAGGAAAAAATGGCTTCCATCGGTCAGCTGGCCGCGGGAGTGGCGCATGAAATAAATAATCCGGTATCATTTATTGCCAGTAATCTGGGGACGCTCAATAAGTATATCGGAAGATTCATCGATTTTATGCAGGCACAAACTGACATAATTAAAGGTTTCAAATCTCCTGATGTGGCTGATAAGATGGGGAAAAAACGCAAGCAATTAAAAATCGATTATCTTATGGAAGATGTGCAAAAACTGGTTCAGGAATCCCTTGACGGCACGGAAAGAGTGCAAAAGATTGTTCAGAGCCTGAATCGTTTTTCCCGTGTCGATGACGCGGATTACAGAAAAACGGATATCAACGAATGCCTGGAACAAAGCATCAACATCGTCTGGAATGAGCTGAAACATAAGGCCACACTCCATAAAGATTACGGTAAAATTCCGGCCACAAAATGTTATCCCCAGCAGTTAAGCCAGGTTTTTATCAACCTTTTGCTCAATGCCTCCCAGGCGATTGCCGAAAAAGGTGAAATAAAAATAAAAACGTGGGGAACCAGGAAAGAGATCTGGGTTTCCATATCCGATACGGGCGAAGGAATTTCCCCTGAAAAAATAACGAAGGTATTCGAGCCATTTTTTACAACCAAAGAAGTGGGCAAGGGGACGGGACTGGGGTTGAGTATTTCCTATGAAATTATTCAGCAGCACAAAGGGGATATATCGGTGGAAAGCACGGAAGGAAAAGGCACGACATTTACCGTGAAAATTCCCGTTGTTTCGTAGAATAACTGAAAATGATTTTAAAAAAAACTGCCTGATATCGCTTGTGTTTAGCGGTTTTTTTATTTGACACGCAATTGCATCTGTGCTTTATAAGCATTTGAAAATCAATGATATTTTTAGCAGTTGACAGATTACGGGCAGCATAAAAAAGGAGGCTTTTATGTCAAAAAATTTTTTTGGATTTCTTTTTGTTTCGATACTGTTTGTTTTATTTGCCGCTACTTCATTTGCCGCTCCTCCCATTAAAATAGGCGCTTTGTTTTCCGTTACCGGGCCTGCTTCATTTTTGGGCGAGCCGGAACGCAATACCGCGCAGATGATGGTGGAGGAAATTAACAAAGACGGCGGAATAAACGGCCGCAAGCTCGAACTTATCGTTTATGACACTCAGGGCGACGCGACGAAAGCGGTGCAGGCCGCCAACAGGCTGATAAAAAGCGACAAGGTTGTAGCTATAATCGGGCCCAGCACCACCGGCGACAGCATGGCGGTAATTCCTGTTGTGGAAAGAGCCAAAATTCCGCTGATATCCTGCGCGGCGGGAATCAAGATAACCAATCCGGTAAAGAAATGGGTCTTTAAAACGGCGCAGAATGACGTCCTGGCCGTTTCCAGAATCTACGCCCACATGAAAGAAAAGAAAATAAGCAAAGTGGCGATAATTACCGTGTCGGACGGATTCGGCTCTTCCGGGCGTGAACAGCTCAGGCTAAAAGCTCCGGTATTCGGTATCGACATAATATCGGATGAAACTTACGGGCCGAAAGATACGGACATGACGGCACAGTTAACCAAAATCCGCGGCAGCAAAGCACAGGCGATTATCTGCTGGGGAACCAATCCCGGCCCGGCCGTTGTGGCCAGAAACGCCAGGCAGCTGGGTATTAAAATACCTTTATATATGAGCCATGGTGTTTCATCGAAAAGATTTATTGAGCTTGCCGGAAATGCATCGGAGGGAATTATTCTTCCTTCCGGCCGTGTTATTGTGGCCGATCAGCTGCCGGACAGTGATCCTCAGAAAAAGGCGCTGCTGAGCTACGTAAACAGTTACCGTGAGCGCTACAACGTTGACGGGGATCATTTCGGCGGTCACGCGTGGGATGCGATCATGCTGCTTAAAGGCGCCATTGAACGCGGTGGGGCAAAACCTGCGGCAATCCGCAATGAACTTGAAAAAACAAAAAACTTTGCCGGTATCGGGGGAACGTTTAATTTTTCCAAAGATGATCATGCCGGATTAACGCAGGACGCTTTTGTTCTGGTGCAGATTAAAAAAGGCAACTGGAAGCTGATTGAATAATATACTTGCTATCTGGCTGAAATAATTAAAAGAAGGCGGCGCGGGAGTAGTGATTGCCCGCGCCGCATTGATATTTGCCTGGTGAATGAATCAATAGATGGATAATTATCAGCAACTTTTTCAATATATTTTATCTGGGCTTTCCAACGGTTCTATTTATGCGCTGATTGGTTTCGGTTTTGCCATTATACATAACGCCACCGGCATTATCAATTTTGCTCAAGGCGAGTTTGTGATGCTTGGCGGCATGTTGACCCTTTTTTTTCTGGTTTTCTGCGGCTTTCCCCTTTTTCCGTCAATAATTCTTTCTATTCTTATTGCCACGCTTGTGGGCATTTCATTTGAGCGCCTGGCCATCAGGCCGCTTAAGAATGCTTCGACAATCCGTCTGATTATAATCACTATCGGCGCCAGTATTTTCATTCGCGGCGCGGCGATGCTTTTCTGGGGGAAAGACACTCACGCCCTGCCTGCTTTTTCCGGAGAAGAGCCAATTTATATTGCCGGGGCGACAATGATGCCTCAGCACCTCTGGATTTTTGCCGTGGCCGTTTTGATTATTATCGGCAGCAAGCTTTTTTTTAATCACACCATCGTCGGCAAGGCAATGCGCGCCTGCGCTTACAACCCGCCGGCGGCAAGTCTGGTCGGTATTGACGTGAAAATTATGGTTATGCTTTCCTTCGCGGTCAGCGCGGCTATCGGTTCCATGGCCGGAGTAATCATCGCTCCTCTTACCATGGTATCCTATGACGTGGGAATTATGTTGGGATTAAAGGGTTTTTGCGCGGTTATTATCGGCGGCATGAGCAGCGGCATGGGTACCATAATGGGAGGGCTTTTGCTTGGCTTGCTAGAAGCGCTGGGCGCGGGTTTTATATCCGCCAGCTACAAGGACGCGATTGCGTTTATTGTTCTGCTTTTGATTTTGGTTTTTCGCCCCGAAGGATTGTTCAGAAAAAAAGAGACGGAAAGAGTGTAAGACGGCGCTTCCCTGCTGAAAGCGTCATTAGGAAAAAGGTGTTTTGGTAAACATTGCGGTAAAAAAATGACCAAAGAAAAACGCGAAATAGTCATTTTTATAATCTTTTCTTTTGCTTTATTGATAACCCCCTTTTTTTTAAAGGGCAGTTATCTTTTGAATGTGATGGTTTTTGTCGGCATACACACCATGCTCGCCGTGGCGCTTAATCTGTTGATGGGATACGCGGGGCAGATTTCGCTGGGGCATGCGGCTTTCTTCGGCATGGGCGCCTACATTTCCGGAATACTTACCACCCGCTTCGGCCTTGACCCGTGGCTGGTAATACTTATGGCAGCGTTTTGCGCCGCGGCTATCGCCTTTGTTATCGGATTTCCCATTTTAAAGTTGAAAGGCCATTATCTGGCCATGGCAACTTTGGGCTTTGGTATAATTTTTTATATAATTTTCAATGAAACCGTCAGCTGGACTGGCGGCCCCTCGGGTTTGCCCGGCATACCGATTCTAAATATCGGCCCCGTGGTTTTTGACAATGATTTGAGTAATTATTATTTGGTGTGGATAATTACTCTTGTGATTATGTTGTTATCCATCAACTTATCTCAATCGCGCATCGGCCGGGCGCTCAGAGCGATCCACGGCTCGGAGGTGGCCGCGCGGGTCATGGGGATAAAAGCTCGTGTTTTAAAGGCGCAAATATTCACTGTTTCCGCGTTCATTTCCGCTCTGGCCGGCAGTCTTTACGCTCATATTATGACTTTTATTTCTCCGGCGTCTTTCGGTTTTGTTTTTTCCGTGGAACTCGTGACGATGGTTGTTGTGGGCGGCTTGGGCAGTATTTATGGTTCATTTCTGGGGGCTGCAATTCTGACAATATTGCCGGAATTTCTGCGCGCTCTTCACGATTATGACATAGTAATTTACGGGCTGCTGCTGATTGTCATGAATATGTTTATGCCCGGCGGCCTGATCAGCGGGTTTGAGACAGTTTGGATGAAAGCCGCCGCGCACCTGAAAGGAAAAATTAGCGGGAATGCTTAGAGTGGATAACATAACAAAAGTATTCGGCGGCCTGACCGCTCTGGATGATGTTTCGGTTGGCGTCAAGGCCGGTTCGATAACCGGAATCATCGGGCCGAACGGCGCGGGAAAGACCACATTGTTTAACGTTATTACCGGACTTTACACGCAGACTTCGGGCACTGTTCATTTGGAAGAAAAAAATATCTCTCTCTTGCCTCCGGAATATCTCGCCGAACTCGGCCTGGTGCGCACGTTTCAAAACGTGGAATTGTTCGGCAAGATGACCGTTTTGGAGAATGTCATGGTCGGCTTACATACTAAAAGCAGCAGCGGTTTTCTGGGCTGCGCTTTTAAATTTCCCGGACAAATTAAAGAAGAAAAACTCATCAGAGAAAAGAGCATGAACTGGCTGGAATTCACGAATTTGGCCGGGCTTGCCGATATGCGGGCGGACAGTTTACCGTTCGGCAAGAGCCGACTGCTGGAAATATCGCGGGCGCTGGCAATTGAGCCGCGCATTATTTTGATGGATGAGCCGGCAGCGGGCTTAAATAGCCATGAGACGCGTGAGCTAGCCTTCCTTATCCGCCGAATAAGGAAGGCCGGTATAACCGTGGTGCTGGTGGAACATGACATGGAGCTGGTCATGGATATTTGTGAAACCATTGTTGTTTTGAACCTGGGTAAAAAGCTTGCCGAAGGAACGCCGCGCGAAGTTCAGGAAGATCCCGCGGTGATTTCCGCTTATCTGGGAGAAAGTTAATTTCCGCTTGAAGCGGACGTTCTTAAGAGAAAAAATGCTTAAGATTAAAAACATAAATACTTACTATGGGCAGGTGCACGCGCTGAAAAATGTATCCCTGCACATGCAGGAAGGTGAAATTGTCACCTTAATCGGCGCGAACGGCGCCGGAAAAACCACGCTGCTCAATTCCTTGTCGGGAATAGTGACGCCGCGCAGCGGCGAAATTCTTTTTCAGGATGTTCCCATAGGCAATCTTGCAGCCCACCGGATAGTTAAAATGGGCATATCTCAGGTTGCGGAAGGGCGGCAGGTGTTTAAGCCTCTTTCCGTGGAGGACAATTTGGAGCTGGGCGCGTATTTATATCACCGGACGAAAGCGCAAAAAGAACAGACAAAAAAAACTGCCGAGATGGTTTACAGCCTTTTTCCCATCCTTAGGGAGAGGAAAAAGCAATTGGCGGGAACTTTGTCGGGCGGTGAATTACAGATGCTTTCCATCGGCCGGGCGCTTATGGCCAGGCCGAAGCTTTTGCTCCTTGATGAGCCTTCCATGGGATTAGCGCCGATGGTGGTAAAAGAAATATTTGAGGTAATCGGAAATTTGTCGAAAGAGAAAAACACGACAATTCTTTTGGTCGAACAAAACGCGCGGGCAGCTTTGAAACTGGCTGACCGCGGCTACGTGCTGGAGACAGGCCGGCTGATTCTGGAGGGCACTGCGTCCGGTCTTATGGAAAACAAAGAAGTTCAGAGGGCGTATCTGGGTAAAGATAAAAAAGAAATATGGGAGAGGTAAAAGCCGGTTTTGGGTTCGTATGAAAAAGAATTGTTTTTTTAAGCGCTTCTTTACAATTTGCGGGGAGGTATTTTTATGAGTATCTGGGATGAAAAAAACGAATGCATGTCGCGGGATGAAATGGAACAGCTTCAGCTGGAACGTTTACAGGCCGTGATGAATCGTGTTCATAAAAATGTTGTCCATTACCGAAAAACTTTTGATGCTTTGGGTATAATTGCCGAAGATGTCCGTTCGCTTTCAGATCTGGCCAAAATCCCTTTTACCACAAAAGAAGATTTGCTGATTAATTATCCCTACGGGATGTTTGCCGTGCCGCTGAGGGAAGTTGTGCGAATCCACTCTTCATCGGGAACTACGGGCAAACCTATTGTTGCCGGTTACACGAAAAACGACATAAGAATGTGGTCTGACCTTGTGGCGCGACTGATGACAGCCGCCGGTGTGACGCATGACGATCTGGTGCAGATAGCTTTCGGTTACGGTGTTTTTACCGGAGCTTTCGGCATGCATTACGGCGCGGAGGCAATCGGCGCTTCCGTGATTCCCATGGGTACGGGCAATACAGACAAGCAGATTACAATTATGCAGGACTATAAAACCACGGCGCTGGTCAGCACCCCCGGTTACGCTCTGGCTCTGGCACAGCGTATGGAGCAGCTGGGTATCAATCCCAACGCCCTTAATTTAAAAACCGGACTTTTCGGTGGAGAACCTTGGTCTGAAAAAACGCGCGCGGAAATCGAACGCAGACTGATGCTGACCGCCACGGACAATTACGGCCTTTCTGAGGTAATCGGTCCCGGCGTGGCCGGTGAGTGTTTATGTAAAAATGGTTTGCATATTTACGAGGACTCTTTCATTCCGGAAATTATTGATCCTGATACGGGAAAGGTTCTGTCTCCGGGGCAATCAGGCGAACTGGTGCTTACGACGCTCACTAAAGAGGCGTTCCCCATGATTCGTTACCGGACAGGCGACATTACCTCTCTTAATTATGCAAAATGTGACTGCGGCAGAACACTGGCGCGCATGCGGAAAGTTATGCAGCGCTCAGACGATATGTTGATTATCAAAGGAGTCAATATCTTTCCTGCGCAGATTGAGGAAGCTCTCTTCCGCGTGGCGCAGGGTGAAACACCTTACCAGATTATAGTGGAAAGAAAGGGCGCCATGGACAGCGTCGAGATTATTGTCGAAGTCACAGATAAAATATTTTCTTTGGAACTGCAAAAGCAGCGCTCGTTTCTGGAAACGGTCAAGAAACGCATCAGCGACCAGACAGGTATTAATGTCGATGTGAAGCTGGTCGAGGCGAAAAGCATACCTCGGCAGCAGGACGGAAAGATTGCGCGTGTGGTCGATAAAAGGCCGATGTAATCGTTGAAAAGAGATAAGTCGGAACCGTTATCGGGCGTTTAACCTTTTTTCTTTTTAAGAGATTCCAGAATTTTATCGCGATAGTAATAAGCAAAGATAAATATCACCGCGCCGATGCCCACAATCACGGCCAGTAAGAAGTATTGTTCATTGCGGGCGACGTTGCCGGTTACGGAAAGCATAATCGTGCCGATGAGGCGGCCAGCGACGGAAATTACCAGAAATGCCCATGTGGGGATGCGGCTGACACCCAGAATATAGCACAAATAATCCTTGGGAAAGCCGGGAATCAGAAAGAGCAGGAAAGAAACAACCATACCCTTGTGTTCCATAAAATGCTCGAATTTTTCAAACACATCCTTTTTGACTAATCTTCCCAGAAGCGGCATTCCGAAAAAACGCGCCAGCATAAAAGCCATCCACGAGCCGAGTGTCAAACCGATTGTTGAATAAATAGTCCCCCATAAAGGGCCGTAGAGATAACCGCCGATAAAGCCCGTTAATTCTCCCGGAATGGGAGCGGCCACCACCTGCGTAATTTGCAGCAGGACAAAAGCAACGGCGTCATAAGGGTGGAAAGCCTTTATAAAGAGAATTAACTGAGGCCTGTTTTTAAATATTAAATGAAGGTCAAAATATATAAAAAGCCAAGAGGCAGCACCCACCAGCAGAATCAGTAATGTTATTCTTAGCGTCAAACTATTTTTCATGAAATGGCTTTGATGCCCCTTGCACATGAGCTTTGGCGCTTGTCTATACTGATATTTTTCCCGCGTCAAATTAAATCGGATTATCTTATCAGCTTAAAATAGTTGACGAAATAAAATCTATATGTAAGAAAAGTCCATTCCTTTTAATCGTGAAAAATGATGATATTGATTAACATTTAATAATCATTAAAAACCGGAGTTAAGGAGAATATCATGGGAAAAATACCGCAAAAACTGGATAGAAAACATGGTGATGTTTATAAAGACGCGCCGGTGGCGCAGTTTGGGCAAAGAAAACCGGATTTCAGCACCATGGGAAAGAAGATGAAAAACCCGCATAAAAAATTCCGCGAAGTTGTTTGCGTGGAAGCGTGCCGGACTCCTTACGGCCGCGCGGGCGGGGCGCTCAAAGATTTAACCGCGATGGAATTAGGCGCGCTGGCGATTAAGGAAGTTCTGCGCAGGACGGACGGCAAGGTAAAACCGGGCGATGTCGATTATATCTTTATGGGGCAGGTTGTTCCCGCCGGCTGCGGGCAGATTCCCGGCAGGCAGGCGACTATTTTAGCCGGCGTGCCGGAACATGTTCCTTCCATCACGGTAAATAAAGTTTGTTCTTCCGGCATTAAAACAATTGATTTGGCTTTTCAGATGATTCTTTTAGGCCGCGCAGACATTTGCATCGCGGGCGGACAGGAAAGCATGAGCAACTGTCCTTTTGTTTTGCCGGACATGCGTTGGGGCGCCAAAATGGCGCTGCCCAACGGCCGGGTTATTGATTCCATGGTTTATGACGGCCTGTGGGACGCCTTCTATGACCGCCATATGGCGATTAACGGTTCGGAAGTAGCCGACGAGTTCGGGTTTACGAAAGAAGAGCAGGATGAGTGGGCGCTCAATTCGCAGATGAACGCGGTCAAAGCCATGAATGAAGGCAAGCTTGATGACGAAATCTTTCCGGTGGAAGTAAAGCAGGGGAAAAAAAATATTGTCATGGATAAGGACGAAGGGCCGAGGCCGGACACGACCATAGAAGGACTTACCAAGCTGCCGCCGGTATTCGGGCATTTAAGCACGGTTACCGGAAAACCCGGAAGTGTTACTGCGGGCAATGCTCCTGGTATCAATGACGGCGGTGATGTTTGCCTTATTATGAGCAGGGAAAAAGCCGATGAGTTGGGACTGAAACCTATTTTTACCATTGTGGATTATGCCGAAGTATCACAGCCGACAAAAGATATTGCCACCGTGCCAGGATTGGCGATTAAAAAAATTCTGGAACAAAACGACATGGCACTCGATCAGATGGATGTTATAGAAATTAACGAAGCTTTTGCCGCGGTAGCCCTGGTGAGCTGCCGCTCCATTTTAGGTATGTCCAAAGAAGAAATGTTTAAAAAAGTTAACATTAACGGCGGTGCGGTAGCCTACGGCCATCCGATCGGCGCTACCGGCGCGCGTATTTTGATGACATTGGGTTACGAACTGAAACGCCGCGGCGGCGGCTGGGGTGTGTGTGGTATCTGCTCCGGCCACGCGCAGGGGGATGCGATGTTGATCAGGGTTGATAAGTAAAACAGTTAAACTACATTAATCAAATAGAGGTATAATAAAATGAAACAGAAAGTTACTGTTGTTGGCGCGGGTAATGTCGGCGCGACCGCGGCGCAAAGGCTGGCGGAAAAAGAGCTTTGTGACGTTGTACTGGTTGATATTATTGAAGGAGTGCCGCAGGGGAAATCCCTGGATTTAACACAGGCCGCGCCGATTGAAAAACACGATGCCCATTTGACGGGAGTCAATTCCTATGAGGCATCGGCGAATTCCGATATCGTAATTATTACCGCGGGAATTCCGCGCAAGCCGGGCATGAGCCGCGATGATCTTCTGGCGACAAATAAGGGTATTATTAAGAGCGTAACTAAAGAGGTGATCAAATATTCCCCTGATGCCATATTAATTATTGTCAGCAATCCGCTCGACGCGATGTGCCATGTGGCGATGGAGGAAAGTGGCTTTCCCAAGCAAAGAATTATTGGTATGGCGGGAATTCTGGATTCTGCGCGCTTCCGCGCTTTTATATCTATGGAACTAAGTGTTTCCGTGGAAAGTATCCACGCGCTGGTTCTGGGAGGGCACGGTGATACGATGGTGCCCCTGCCTCGTTTTTCCACCGTGGCGGGAGTGCCGATTACGGAGCTTATCGAGGCGAATCGTATCGAAGAGATGGTCACGCGCACGCGCAACGGCGGCGCGGAAATTGTCAGCCTTCTGAAAACCGGCAGCGCCTATTACGCGCCCGCTTCGGCGGCCGTGGAGATGGCCGAATCAATTTTAAAGGATAAAAAGAAAATATTGCCCTGCGCCGCGTATCTTACAGGAGAATACGGAATTTCCAACTTGTTTGTCGGCGTGCCGGTGAAGTTAGGCTCCAAAGGTATTGAGCAGATTATCGAGCTTAAATTATCGGCGGAAGAACAGCAGGCATTGAATAAATCCGCCGCGGCCGTTCAGGAGTTGGTGGATGCCATGAAGAAAATGGGGTAGGGTAATTTCTGTAAGTAGCGGTTTTTGGATAAGCCCGGCGCATCCGGCATGCGCCGGAGTTCCTGCGGGGCTGTTCAGGAACTTGTAGATGCTATGAAAAAAATGGCTTAATTTTATTGTCATTGCGAATCCAGCTTTATCGGGATGAAGCAATCGCTGTTTTCCGAAGGTTTGTGAGATGGCGTCGCTCATTTCACTCCCTCGCCATGACATTATTAAGTTTTTCTGAATGCAGGGTTCCTCAAAAAATTGTAGATTTAATAAAAAGGATGACATGAAACGTAAAATAATCAAAATTGACGAAGAAAAATGCACGGGTTGCGGCCTGTGCGTGCCGGGCTGCGCGGAAGGTGCCATTCAGATAATTGAAGGCAAAGCCAGACTCGTGAGCGATGTTTACTGCGATGGCTTGGGCGCGTGCCTGGGCGAATGTCCCGAAGGAGCCTTGTCTATTGAAGAGCGCGATGCGCCGCCTTTTGATGAAAAGCTCGTTCAGGAGCATCTGGCGAAGACTTCAGAGAAAACGCCGGTGCACGATTTACCCGTAATGACGCAGCCGGGCTGCCCCGGCTCCGCGCACGCGATGCTGGAGAGAAAAGCCGCGGGCGGTTCATCCGGTTCGCCTGCCGTTGCGCAGTCCTCTGAACTTACGCACTGGCCTGTTCAGCTGCACCTGGTGAATCCCGCCGCAGACTTTTTTTGCGGACAGGATGTGGTTTTGGCCGCCGATTGCGTCGCCTACGCCCTGGGTGACTTTCATCAGAAGTATCTGAAAGGAAAGAGTCTGGCAATTGCCTGCCCTAAGCTGGATGAGGGACTGGACGAATACATCGAAAAAATACGCCGCCTGGCGGATGAGGCCAAAATCAACACGCTGACCGTGATTATGATGGAAGTTCCCTGCTGCCGCGGCCTGATGCAAATCGCCCACGCAGGCCTGCAAAAGGCCGAAAGAAAAGTTCCGCTCAAAGCGGTGATTATTGGTATCAGCGGCGATGTGATTTTCGAAGAATGGGTAAACTAAGCAGTTCAATTTTATTTTGCCGCCATTTGTTCTAAACAGTAGAGGGGCAAGTATTGTATAAACTTCTTGCTGATGTGCTGGTAGTAGCGCATTTTGCATTCATTGCTTTTGTTGTGGCGGGCGGCGTACTGGTTATTTATCGTCCGCGCGTGTCCTGGGTGCATCTTCCCGCCGCATTGTGGGGGGCGCTTGTGGAATTTACCGGATGGATCTGTCCTTTAACTCCTCTGGAAAATTATTTCCGCTCGCTTGCCGGAGGCGCCTCCTACAGCGGGGATTTCGTGGCTCAGTACCTTCTTTTTTTGATTTATCCGGAAAATTTAACTCGTGAAGTACAATTCGCGCTTGGTTTCTTCGTTGTTATCGTAAATGTTATTTTTTATACGCTGGCTATTAAGAAATACCCGAGTAACCGCGCTGGATAATTTTTCGTGCCGGCTTCTAAAGGAGAAATTTAAGGCTAGGTTGCCGCCGTTCTTTGCCGCCGGTGACTGAACATGCCGAGCATAACACCGCCCAATCCCATGGTCAGGGCGACAATCCTGATGAGCCAGCCGATGTAGGGTAACCAACCGAGCGCCAAAAGCATTATTAATCCTAAAATTGTTTCCTTTACCGGTGATTTTTTGTAGGAAGAAAAAACCGCTGCGAGGGTGGTGTTGCCCAGAAGAGCCGCCGCGGCGATATAGCCCAGCATGAAAGCGGCAGCCAGTGAGATAAAAGCCAACGGAAGAAGATAGATGCCGATAATCGAAAAAACCAGCAAAATAAGAATTGGCGGGATCATTAACGAAATCAAAAATCCCCAGAAGAATGATTTTATTTTATTATTTTGAATAGATTTTGTAAGCGCCGTCAGTGTCCGTGGAAAAAGTAAAGACATGAATATTGCCAGAATGAATATGATGGCGTGGAAGTAAAGAGAAAATATATTCAGCGCCGCAGACCAGGCGTCTGGTTCGCCGCGGAATATGGAACCCAGTGACGCGGTGATGTTGGCTGAATTCATTTCTGTTACTTTGCCGAAAATCTGAGCGCCGCTGCCGGTGGCGACAACGCCTCCGATGGCAACCACGTTACCCCGCACTACTGCCTTGCTTGTCACAACAACTGATCCGCCGATTGCCACAACGTTATTTTCCACAAGTCCATTTACTGTTATCTGCCCGCCGATGGTTACCACGTTGTTGACGGTTTGGTTTTCCGCTACCGTCGCGTGAGAGCCGATTTTTACGATTGTTTTTGACTCACAGGCGGCTGCGGCGCACAAAAATGCCAAAGCGGCAGCCACATAAATTAACTTGATATTCATAATTGCCTCAAATTAATGTTAGCATTACACATCAAAATAGTTGAAGTTGCAATATTATCCGGTAGCTGGAAAAATTGTTCGCAATAAATGAGAAAACTGCAACTATCCGTGATTATATTCCCGATTGATGTTATAAGGTTTATATGAATGAAGGGAGAATATGTCAACATGAAAAAGATTTTAATTGTCTTATTGTTATTGATTATTGCCGCTGTAGCGGCGTACTACGCCTTTCCCGAAAGAATGGCCGGTTATATGATCGAAGAGGCCAGGAGCAGCGCCGGCCTGGTCAAAAAGCAGATAACAGTTGGTGATCATAATATTGCATATCTCGAAGGGGGACAGGGGCAGACCGTGTTTCTTTTGCACGGGTATGCCGCCGAAAAGGATAACTGGCTGGGATTTGCCGCCCATCTGACCGCGGACTATCACGTGGTTATACCTGATATTCCCGGTTACGGAGAAAGTACGCAACTAATGGAGGCAACCTATGATTTAGATGCGCAAATTTTGCGTCTGAATAAATTTGTCGAGAGTCTTAATCTGGAAAAATTTCATATCGCCGGCAGTTCCATGGGCGGCTTATTTTCCGGCATTTATGCCGTTCGCTACCCGGATAAAGTGTTAAGCGTCGGATTTTTCAATGCGGCGGGCGTTAAACCTCCGCACAAAAGTGAAATAATGAAAAAAATAGATAAAGGCGAAAATCCCCTTGTTTTGCAAGACAGGAAAGACATGGGGCGTGTATTAAATATTCTCTTTGTGGGCCCGCCGAGGCTGCCTTATCCGTTAAGAAAGGTTTTTATGAAAAGCGCTTTGAAAAATCGCGTTTTTTATGAAAAAGCGCTCGAAGAAATAATCCCGTACTTATTCGCGCTGGAAAAGCAGTTACCGGCAATTAGCGCGCCCGCGTTGATTCTCTGGGGAGACCAGGATAAAATTATCGATGTTTCCAGCGTAATAGTTTTTGAAAAGGGGCTGAGAAATTCCCAAACGGTAATCATGAAAAATTGCGGTCACGCGCCGATGATTGAAAGACCGCAGGAAACAGCTCAGCATTATTTGAATTTCTTAAAAACTACGGGTAATTAAACGGTGGTCTTTTGCCTAAAAAGGAAAGTTCTGCACTGTGTCCGGCCATGACGACTGTTTTCTTCTTCGGTGGCGGTATTTAACCGCTTTTTGATGAATTTGGTTTGGCCCGACGACAATTGCCTTTGGCGGTGTCGGGCAAACCAGTTGGCAGGCTCCGCAGCCGATGCAATATTCAGCATCGACTTTGGGATACCTTATATTATTCTTATCGATAAAGCGGATAGCATGGGTGGGGCACACTTCACCGCAGGCGCCGCAGTTATTATGGTCGACATAGACAACACAGATATCTTCGGAAATTTTCGCTATTCCTATCTGAGCCAGTTTTTTTCTTCCAGCTTAAGCGGCAGTATTGCTCCGGTGGGGCAGGCCTGGCCGCATGTGTTGCACTCATAATCACAGAAGCTTCTGTCAAAGTCCATTAATGGCTGCATTAATCCCGCTATTCCGTATTCCCAAAAAGTGGGGGTGAGCACTTTTGTCGGGCAGGCGCTGCATAACTGTGTGAAGCGTTTTAATTCAACAGAGCCCGGCGGCGTTACGGGTTGTTTTTGATATGGTAAGGTAGAGGCAACTGCAGCACGGATTCTGTTGTGGAAAGCGAACAAAACGGCGCCGACAGCCGCGGCGCTTCCAATGATAAATCCTCTGCGTTGCGGCGACCAAGTGATTCGCGTGGTGGAAAACAAAACAGGCTTATAATTGATTGCCGGCTGCGGACAGGAGGCAATGCAATTGAAGCAACCGACGCACCTGGTAGAATCGATCTTTTTATTTTCGGGATCAATGCATCCTGCTTTGCAGACCGTTTCACAGCTTGAACATTCAGAACAGCTCGTTTCATCAATATCGAACTTAAAAAAAGAGAAGCGCGAAATCAATCCCAGAATAGTTCCCACCGGGCAGATGCTGTTGCAGTAAAGCCGTCCCCAGCGGAGGGACATAAATAATATCAAGAGCAAAAAAGCCAGTGTGAGCAGGAAAAGGGACAGCGGAACGTAAGCGGTTTCTTTGAAGAAGAAATAAATATGAAATAATTTGGGCAGAGCGATGATTTTATTATATGTCCAGACAAAAACCGGTTCGACCAGGTGGCTGATAATTCTGCCGGTCAGGGAATAAGGGTCTAAGAGTATGAGTAAAATCAGAGATCCGAGCAAGGCTGTGACAGTAGTAAGTGCCAGAATCGAATAGCGAAGCCAGTTGAGAGGTTTCTGATAAGAATGCTTCTGCTGCCAGCCGATTTTACGGGGGAGGGCGATGAAGAAATCCTGCAGTGCGCCCAACGGGCAGAGAAACGAGCAGTAAACCCTGCCAAAAAGCATTGTAATGATCAGAAGAAAAATCAGCGCCGCGATAGCTAAAAAACCGGGATTACTGATGACTTTGAGCAGCGCGGGCGCTAACTGAAAAGACAGCAAGAAAGGAGAAAGCGCGGCAGCGATTTTTTCGCCGCTCAAAAAGAGAACAAGAAACAATAAAAAAATAATCAGCGAAAAAGCAATACGGATTTTAACCAGGCGCAATGAACATATCCTCTACATGGCGAAAGTAACGATCTTCAGATTATTCAGATTCATGGTGCCGATCTTTTGTTGATGGCCGAGCTTGATGTGGCCGATACTATCCGGTTCTGCCCCGAATATCCTGGCCGCCGCCGCGTCCACCGCGACAATATCTTTGGACATCAGCAGAGTTTTTTTCATCCGCACATTCGTTGGTTTGGGAGTGCTTTGCCCGGAAGGTCCGTGGCTCATCATCACGCGGTAGGCGTCCACAATGTTTAAATCAGGCTTGCGGTAAAGGCAAAAATCAGCGATGCACTGATCCAGGCCTGTCAAGTGATACTCCATGCGGTTTTTGATTATGCCCATGAGGTTTTTCATGGCGATGGAAAGATGAGTTGATCCATGATGTTTGAGCACCGGCACATTTATCAGAATGTCGGAATCAATGACCAAGTTGTGAACCTCCGCCGATTTTAATATTTTTCCTCCGGGTATTTCCACTTGACGGTAGCTGAAATCATCCACCGGAACAACAACAGCGCGCGCTGCTCTGGCGGCCTCTTCAATACCGCTGAGCCTGTAGCAGTTTCTGGCGTTAGCGGAGGTCGGCAGAACCACGTTGTCGAAGACATAAACTCTCCGGGCTCCCGCCGCGTAGCAATCTTCGACGATCGTTTTTACCAAAAGGGGATTTGTGGTGGCGGCGGCCTGCGGCTGGCGCGGAAAACCGATATTGGGTTTGACCACAACCGTTTGGCCTTTTTTAACAAATTGGCCCATGCCGCCCATCAGCTCAATGGCTTTTTTAAACATCGCATCCGGCCCGCCGTTTCTAACGGCAACCAGATCAGGAATGCTCGGCGCGTTTTTTTGCGCCAGCAGAAAATCAGGTTTGCCTAAAATCACGGCGCCGCCCGCGATTAACCCAAAAGACATGCCTTTTTTTAAAAACTCGCGCCGGTTGGTTTTATTTTGTTTGGTCATAATTTTATCCGACGGCTTCTTCAAATAAACAAGTAGCTCATAGTGTCTGCCCGAAAAACTTTCGCAGTGGTTTGATGTTTAATTGAATCAATGTCGCCCATAAAGTATTGCCCAGCAATAAGACCACAACCAGCTTCGTTATAAAATCAGCAGACAGGCCGACGAGATAATAATCGGTCAGAATCAGTCAGGGCAGTTCGCATAGATAGGCCAGCAAAACGGAAAGAACAATCTTGCCGGTTTTTCTATAAAAAACAGCGATAAGCAGGCCGAAAATAGCATTGCCCGCGAAAATATAGGGGATTACCAAAAACAGCGCGGTATAGACAGAGCCGGTGACACCCGCGATAATGCCGCCTACGGGGCCGAAAATAACCGCGGCTAAGATTATGGCCGCCGGAAAGAAGTGTATTTTCCAGCTTTCGGCAAAAGTTACATTAATCAGGCTCAGCGCGAAGGGCAGCACGAATAAAAGAAAAAAACACTGATTGCCTTGCGGTAAGTTTTCGTGTTGCTTTGCGCCTTAACAGGGAATCCGGCCATTATTTTCACCCCTTAAAATAATTATTCTAAGAAAGTATAAGAAGAACGGCAAAACGTGTCAATGAAAAACGTAAATGTGGAGTTAACGTGTATTAGTCCATGTATTTACTTTGTTTTTACATGAAGCAGCGGCAGCGCCAGATGGCGGCGGCGGGTTTCGCCTTTAAGCTGCGTTTGTTCGCGCAGCGTTGGGTTGCCCCGGCGGCCCCGGCCCAGTTTTTCTATCAGATGAGAAGAACCAAGATGCAGAGTATGCTTGCCGTATCTTTTTCCCAGCTCATCGGCCGCTCGATAGACTTCTTTTATTTTTTGCGCCTGCACGGGATCATCAAAAAGCGAATACTGGATATTCTGGTCGGAAACTAAATCGCACAGAATCACGCCGGTGGCGCGGTAGAGGTCAGCCGCATGGTAGCATTCGTTGAAAAGCTCGCGGACAACGCCGGCAAATTCCAGCGGGCGGCAGCAGGGGCGGGAAAGCACGGCTTCGCTGCCCGTTGTTTCAAAATCCTGCATTTTTAAAAACACCGCGATTTTTTTCGGTGCGAGATTATAGCGCCGGGCCTTGATGCAGGCGGATTCCATGTTGCGCATGAGCTGCGCGAAAAGATATTCGGCATTGGAGCTAGGTGGCGCGAATGTTTTGGTTTTACTGATGGAGGCGTAGGAGCTTTTTTCTTCCGGCACCACCGGATAAACGGATTTGCCGCGCAGCTCCTGCCAGATTTCCACGCCTGGCTTGGTGAATTTTTTTAAAACAGTTTCTTCGGGCATCTGTGCGAAAGCCAGCGCTGTGCGCACGCCCATTTTGGCCAGATAATTGGTGGTGGCAGGCCCGATGCCCCAGATTTTTTCCACAGGCAAATCATTTAAATAGGAAGCGATGTCCCGTCCTTTGATGATGGTCATTCCCGCTGGTTTCTGATGCTTGGAGGCGGCTTTTGCCAGCACCTTGGTGATGCTCAAACCTACGGAAACAGTAATGCCCAATTCCTTTTCAATCTCCTTTTTCATCTTAAGCGCGATTTCCTCGTAAGAGGAATGCAGAGCTCGGCGCATGCCGGTGATGTCGGCAAATGCTTCATCGATGGAATATTCCTCCACGTCGGGCGTGAATCGGCGCATGATGGAAAACATCCGCCGCGAAAACAGACTGTAAGTTTCGTAATCCGATGGCAGAACGATGAGCCCCGGACAGATTTTGCGCGCCTCATGCAGCGGCACGCCGCGTTTGACGCCCAGCTTTTTTGCCGCGTAGCTCGCGCAGGCGACAATGCCGCGTTCGCCGCCGGTGATGAGCGGCTTGCCTTTAAGCTC
>OMKS01001289.1_pt1 | contig 22578 bp, 12 predicted proteins | sample 1674721 | NCBI WGS metagenome assembly OMKS01 (sample SAMN06264996, study PRJEB25208) | sediment metagenome | isolation source: hot spring sediment | place: USA: California | collected 2014-09-02
TTTTCAAGCAGAAGACGGCATACGAGATCTAGTACGGTCTCGTGGGCTCGGAGATGTGTATAAGAGACAGGACTAATTATCTGGGGCTTGAACTGAAGAATCCGATCATTGCCGGTGCTTCTGATTTGACAGCTAACATGGAGTCGATCAAACAAATCGAACAAGCGGGGGCTGCTGCGCTGGTGATTAAATCCTTGTTTGAAGAACAAATCCAATTGGAAGCGTACCGCTTTGAACAGCAGATGGCGGTTTATGATGAAATTCATGCAGAGATGATAAGCATATTTCCCCGGCTTGAGCATGCCGGTTCCAAAGAGCATCTCAATTGGGTGAAAAAAGCGAAAGATGCTGTCAATATTCCAGTCATCGCCAGCTTAAATGCGGTAAACCCGGAGACCTGGATCGAATATGCAATCCAATTGGCTGAGACTGGGGTCGATGCGCTGGAATTGAATTTTTACGCTACGCCGACAAACATGAAAAAAAGCGCGGCAGAAATTGAGCAAGAACATGTTGACATTTTAAAGTTGATTAAAAATAGTGTCAAAATCCCGGTGAGTGTAAAACTCAGCCCGTTTTATACCAATCCACTCAATTTTATCGAGCAACTGGACACTATCGGTGTTGACGGATTTGTGTTATTCAACCAGTTTTTCCAGCCCGATATTGACGTAAGCAAAGAAGAAAATATTTTCCCATTCAACTGGAGCACTCAAAAAGAGCACCGTCTGCCGTTACGTTTCGTCGGATTATTGTTCGATAAAATAAGAGGTGATATCTGCGCCTCGACAGGCATTTTCAGCGGTTATGATGTCGTTAAAATGTTGCTCGCCGGCGCGAATACGGTGCAGGTAGTAAGCGCGCTGTTTCAGAAAAACGTCTCGATCATTTCGACTATGCTCGAGGAAATGGAAAAGTGGATGGAATCCAAAGGCTACTCATCACTGGAAGATTTTCGAGGAAAGATGAGCGAAAGCCACAACACCGATCCCTGGGTCTATAAGCGCGCCCAGTATGTCAAACTGCTGCTACAGGGAAATCCTGTTTCGATGTAGTTATTTTAAAAAGGGATTGGATCTGTTGACAATTATCGAAGGTTTTATCCCGCAATAATCAAATAGCAACTGTGCCATTTCAGCGAGCAGTAAAAGCTGCTGAACTGACTGTGCATTCTCTCTGCTGATGATTTTGCAATATTGTTCAAACGAGACTTGATCAGTAATTTGCCAGACTGCGCATTGCAATACAAAATGATGAAAATGGTCTTAATTGGGACGTATCCATCGTTCCCATTCCGCGTCATTCAATTCACCGCGGGCTGTCGAGTGCACCAGTTCATATCTGCCGAAATCACGTTTGTCCACAAAAACAAACATCACCCCGCCTTGGATTGAAAAATACTTCCAGATGATGTGAGGTTTGTTCTCGGCGCTGTAGGGAAATCGTTCAATTTCATCCGGCACGCCGTAAAGCAGTAATACCCGCCCGCGGTCAGTTTTCCAGCCCTTCTTAAATCCTTTGAACTGCTCGTTTGCAGTTCGCACTAAACTGAGATAGTGTTGGCGAAATTCATTTTCCGGCGTCTGCGGTGTCTCATCCCTTTTTTTCCAAAATTCAATTAAAAAAGCACGTTTCCCGATCGAATCCAAAGTTTTAAAAATTTTCTTCTCTTCGGAGCTGGCGATGTAGGATGCAGCGTCAAATTCATCTTCTACGTCGTCTATTGACATTTCATCGTAAATCCGTTGGTACGCCGCTTCAATCTTTTGTCGCATCAGTTCATTGCTTACGCTGTCCGAAACTGCCAGATCACCCTCGCGATAGACATAAAATTTCTTTCTTTTAGAAACAGTCGCGTCATTAAAAAGGTCATGAGCGCTCAATTCTAAAAAATATGTACCGGAGCGAAAGGAAATAATGTTCACCCCGCTGACCTCAACAGCGCTGTTTCCCGGTTTGAGACGCATCTTTTCAGGAAATTCCCGTACCACCTGCCCATCACTGCCGAGCACTTTAAATTGAACCATATATTTGGTGGTGTCCGGCTCGTCGGCTTTTTTAAGATTATAAATTTCCGCGTAAAACATCAACATCGGCAGACCCGTGCCGTAGAATCTTTCCGAATTCGGGATGACCATGTATCCGTTTTTGAAAAATCGATTTGGTTCGTTGCTGCGACTGATCTGGCTTGCCAGTTGGATGTCGCTCAGTTCAATGCGATCGGCAGTAAATGGTTCAACCTCGAGTTCTGATTGATATTGGCGGCTGTACTGGGAATTGATATCTTGTAGCTCGACTTTGAGCATGTAATCGCCAGGTTTCACTGCAAAATACCCGACACCATAAAGCCGCTGCCCGGATGTGATTTGAGACAGACTGTCGATTATGTCGACATTTTTCCAGGGAGTTTGCGCCAGTAACGAGTCATTTTTACGGATTTCCGCGGTAAAGACAAACTCTGCTTTCCATTTTTCTCCATCTTGTACAAATTGCAGCGCATCACGAAGGATCGAATAGTAAATCTCAATTAGAACGAACTGCTCCTGAGATCGGAAAAAAGCATAATCATAGCTAAAGCTAAAGTTTTCCTCCGTAAAAACCGGAGGGTGCTCATCCTGAGCTGCTGTAAAACTTGTACAAATGAAAAATGAACACACGGCGAGAAAAATGATTGTTGGTTTATTTAACGACATTATTCCTCTCCAAAAATACTTTATTCTAATTTTACGGACACCACTTTGGATACGCCGCTTTCTTCCATGGTAATCCCATAAAGACTATTGGCGGCTTTCATGGTTAATTTATTATGAGTGACCATTAAAAATTGAGTGGAATTAGAAAACTGCTTCAGTGTGCTAATGAAACGTTTGACATTGTTATCGTCCAGCGGCGCATCCACCTCATCAAGAATGCACACCGGACTGGGTTTGACGAGATAGATTCCGAACAGCAACGAGATCGCAGTCAGCGCTTTTTCACCTCCGGAGAGCAGTGATAATGACTCCATCTGCTTTCCCTTGGGATTAGCGATAATTTCAATGTCGGCTTCTAATGGATCAGCATCGCCGGTGATAACCAGATCTGCCTGGCCAGTGGGAAAGAAATCCTTGAATACTTTAAGAAAATTGCGGCGGATTTCCTGAAAAACCACAGTAAATTTTTCCTGAGCGTTTTGGTTAATATGGTCGATGGTATCTTTGAGATTTTGTTCGGCTGTGATTAAATCTTCCTGTTGCTTTTCTAAAAAATCGAGTCGCTCTTTCTCTTTTTCATACTCTTTAAGGGCAAGTAAGTTCACGGGTCCCAATCGCTTGATGCGTTCCTTAATTTTTTCAATTTCAACCTGATCCACCGATACATCATAGTCCGGATCCAATGGAAGACGTTTTAATTCAACATCATATTCTTCAAATATTCGCCGGTAGAGGTTGTCCGCTTTGATGCGCAGTTCTGATATTCTCAACTCAGCCTTATGCAACTTTTCGGCAATTGCTTCCCGTTGGTCGCGGATAGTTTTTATGTCCTTTGATTTTGCGTCTATGGCGTCGCGAAGCCCGCGTGACTTTTGAGCAATCTCAGCTACATCTTTATCATGTTTTTCTTTTTCAGTATATTCGATCGCGAGCAGTTCTCCAAGTTCGTCAATTCGCGATTGCAACTGCTGCTGTTGATTTTCAATTTCAGCGACCTGTTGCTGCTGTTTCTGAATTGTGATTTGGTACTCTTCGATAAGTTTTTCATTTTGTTCGGAGGCAAGATTGAGATTGCGTTCGGCTCCGGTTATTTCAACGATTTTGATGTTTAGCTGGTTGACTTTTTCCGCTTGCGAGTTTCGTTCATCTTCCAGTTGTTGGAGTTGTTGCTGCCATTGCTTGATTTCCTGATTGGCAAGCGTTTGCTGTTGGGAAATTTCCGTGACTTCGGGTTCAACAGATTGGATTTGATCGTGAATTTTAGAAGCCTCTTCGGAAAGGGTTTTAAGCTGATTTTCAATTTGTACATTCACCTGTTTCGATTGTTGGAGGCGATATTCAACCTGGGAAATCTCGACCTGTTTCTGGGAAATGTCCTGTTGCCTATTTTTTATGTTCTGCGAAACAACAGCGATTTGGTTGAGAATTGCTGATTTTTTGACTTCATTGGTTTTCAACTGTTCTTGAAGTTGATCCAAATGGTGATACTGTGTTTCCACAGTTTGACCGAGTCTAGTTAATTGATCCTGTCTGCCGATGAGACTTTCGGAGTCTGTATCTTTTACACCGCCTTTGATACCACCCCAGTTGTAAAAAATTTCCCCGTTTTTAGTGACAATATGAATTCCGGATTCGGAGTAAATGTCCCTCAATCGCCGAGCAGTTGAGTCATCTTCAACCACCAGAAATGCACCCAGTAGAATCCTGACCGCAGGCAGGAACTGATCTTCGCAGCGCACCAGTTGATCCGCCCATCCAATGACGCCATCATTTTTCGGTAGCGGTCGCGCTTCAGAAGATGCGGGAATGCGATCTACCGGCAAAAATGTTACTACCCCCTTGCGTCGGTCCTTCAGAGCTGAAATACCGAGGTAGGCATCATCTTCTCTGGTAACCAGAAGGTAGGTTGCTGCATCACCGAGCGCGGCTTCGATGGCTTTTCGATTTGCTTCATCAACCGAGAGGACATCTGCCAATGTGCCGCGGAGCCCATTATCCGAACCTTGCTCGAGCATCAAATATTGCACACCCTCCGGATAGTCGGCGTAACTTTCCAGCAGTTCTTTAAGAAATGCAATCCGTTGTTGAACGGATTCGATTTGATTGTTCATTTTTAAAATGGCAGTTTTTAATTGATCAATCGTTTCACCAAGCTTCTCCGACTCCAATTCCGACACTGTCTGATCTTCTATCAACTGTTCCAACTTGTCTTGTTGCTGTTCCAAATCGTGGCTTAACTGCTGATGTAGTTTGGTGTCCTGTTCAATTTGAACGAGCTGACGTTCTTTATCCTGTCGGAGACCCTGCTCCCGTTGCTTTAGCTGCGTCAGCTGATCCTTGAGCCGGTCGACCAGCCGTTGTTTCTCTGAAACTGCTTGCATCAGAGATAGAACCGTCTGTTCGTTTTCACGGACTATTTGTCGCTTCTCGTTTAATAGTTGATCCAATTGATGTAGTGATTCTTTTTCTTGATCAAATTCGTTTTGCAGACGGGCAATTTCTTCTTTGGTGGTGGTTTTTTGTGCCTGCGTTTCGAGCAACTGTTTTTTAATTGTGCTTATTCGATGTTTCAGGTTCTGGCTCTCTTCACAAAGGCGGTTTTTGTTTTCAGCGAGCGCTTTCAGCCGTTCGCGGCTCAGCAATATTTCTTTTTCGCTCTTTTGAATTTTTTGCGTTAGCTCGTTTAACCGGTTTTGCCCATTTCGATATTGATCTTCGTTATCAATTAGCTTGGTTTGGATGGCTTCCACTTCTGCTTCTTTAAAGGATATTTGTGATGAGATGCTCTCGCGATTTCGGCTGGCTTCTTCGAAATTTTTCGTTAGAGGTCCCAGTTCTTGGTTAATCTGGCTGAAATGGTGACTGGCAACGCGAATTTCGGCTTGCTGTAAATTTTTAGCCAGGGTCTGATAGCGTTGTGCACGTCGAACCTGGCGATGCAGAGAGTTTACTTTACTGCGCACCTCTCCGATAATATCCGCAATCCGCAGCAGGTCTTGTTCGGTGGCGTCAAGTTTCCGAAAGGTCAATTTCCGGCGTTGTTTATATTTGGAAAGCCCAACCGCCTCTTCAAAAATTCGCCGGCGGTCTTCAGGTTTGCCGTTTAATATTTCCTCAACCATCCGCAACTCGATGATCGAATACGCGTCCGGCGCCAATCCGGTATCCATCAGCAGGTCATTAAGATCTTTTAATCGACAGGGATTGTTGTTGAGCAAATACTGGCTTTCACCAGAGCGGAACAAGCGCCGTGTAATCACCACCTCAGAATATTCAACCGGAAGGAGGTGGTTGCTGTTTTGAATGACCAATGAAACTTCAGCCATTCCCAGCGGCTTGGTGTTTTTAGCGCCATTAAAGATCACGCTTTCCATTTTATCACTGCGCAGTGTGCCGGCTTTTTGTTCACCCAGCACCCAGCGAATGGCGTCCGCGATGTTGCTTTTACCACAGCCGTTAGGTCCAACAATGGCGGTAATGCCAGGCAGCAGCTTCAATTCCGTTTTCTTGGCGAATGACTTAAAGCCAAACAATTTTAGTTTTTCTAAATACACAAAAAGCCTTGAAAAATAATTTGCTGGTCTTCATTCCTTGCTGATTAATAGTATTCTTAATTCTAAGATAATTATCAGTAAAAGTCAAGATATTTTTATCGCGATTAGTAAAACATAAGTTTTGGGTGGATTACTGATGTCATCGCTTGACATTCTGATCATTCTGTTAAACGTCAATTTTCTCAAATTAAGTAGGCAATTGCATCGATTGTCTCAAACAACGCTCTATTATCAATCTGCCTTTCCTCCAGTAGGTGAGCTATTACCGAAAATTTCAAAAATCACTTGATATTTTGTAAAATTTTTATATATTATCTATTGTCAAACATCAAATAATAAAAATAGCCGTCGGCTTTGATGTGTTTAATTTTATTCTGTGACTTATTTTTATTTTGTTATATTATTCTTCTATTCGGTTGATTGACGTTATTTAATTCAACAACTTTCATGTTTTAATTTTCACCCGGATCGGTGGCAGCAACCTTTAAATTAACCCGGTAGCTATCGGATTGCTCATTTAATCACCAACAATAGCAGTCCGCTAACTAACCAGCAAATTTTTCATATATCTTTTCGATTGAACAAATGGGCGTCCACATTGTCGAAAAAATTGGCGATGTCAAAATTTATGGTACGGGCCAGATGGGTGGCAAGGGCGCGGGACTGGTGAAAATTAATGAATGTCAATTACCGAACGCGCACAAGCTCCGAACCCGCGTTCTCACCACGACATTTTTCGATAATTACATTAACAACGGTGGCAAGTTCAGCGCCAGTGATCTGGAGCCTGTTGCTGATATTTTCAAAAAAATCGGCAACATCCCCATCAGCGTCCGATCATCTGCTACCAATGAAGCCTGGCTTTCAGCAGATGGAACCAGCAGCGTTCACGCCGGTGAAAATACTTCTTTCATGCTTCCCAATAACCATGCAGATGACAGGGTTAGATTCAATCAACTGATCCAGTCAATTTACTTTATCTATCGCGATTTTATCGAAAAGCAGCCGCCTGACAGTCAAGAAAAAATGGCAGTTGTCATCAATCCGATCCCGGGAATCTATGATTCCACCGACGTCGGACCCATCTATTATCCATTGGTTTCAGGCGTGGCTAACTCCCACTTCCCCTACGCCCTGAAAACCCAACACGCAACCGAGGGTTTTGCCAGAATCGCATTGGGACATGGCTACGCCACGGTGCTGGATGAATTTCCAGTCATCTCAATGGCGACCATTAAAAATCCGCTCCCTTTTAATTTAACCGGAGAAGGGCAATCCTTCTTTTACGCCATTGACCTGACACGAAATGAGCAACTCGCAGGCGATGAGTTGGATACCATGAAAAAACTCCATGTCCGGTTTTCTACTACCCCATACTTGCAGCATCTGGGAATAAAAAACAACGTTGTCACCTTTGAAGAATTGATTTTTGGCGAGAAGTTCAGCTTTAAAAACGGCTTAATGGAAATTATGGATATCATTTCGGAAAAAATTTCGTCTAACTTCCAGATTGAATTCGTCTTCAATTTTATCGAGGAAGATAATCGATTGATGGGCAGATTTCATGTGGTTCAATTAACCCAGCTTCCGGAAATTAAATTTGAACAGATCAACATTCCTGACCGCGGAACGAATACCTATTTGCATATTCGAAATCTTCAGGGACACGGGATTAAAAACGACATCAAATCTGCGCTCATCATATCTCCATTTCTTTATAAAAAAGAACTTCATAATATGGTCTGCCAGGAAATTTCTAAAGCTAACCGGCGGCTCAAAGAAAAAGGTCAAAGTTATATTTTGATTGCCCCTGGCCGTCTGGGCAGCAAAAATCGTGAATGGGGTATTCAGATAGAATATCGCGATGTTGACGGCGCCGCAGCCATTTTTGAATACGGCGTGGATATTGCCGGTCGATCAGAACCGGTTCATGAAACAGAATCGCGAACCGGTGGGATATACGGCAGCCATTTTTTATACATGATTCAACGCGGTCACGATGAGGAACAGAAACGGCTACAAACCCGTATGTATGGCACACAAGGAACTCATTTCTTAACCAATTTGATGAGCAACAATGTTATTTACGGTTTTATTGCGCCGGATCAGGATTCCATTGACCCCTGGTTCTTTTCTCCGCCGCAAACAGATCAGCCTATTTACACGCTTGAATTCCCGGATCGTGTTTCGATATATGCAGATTCAATAAATCAAAAATGCATAATTATTAGCCAATAACGATACCATTATGCCACAAACAAAACGTATAACCGAAAATTTTAAACAAAATCTTACCAATCTGGGTTTCACTCCCAGAATTATTAATCCGGTTAAGATGAACAATGTGGTAATTTTTTCTGCTGATGAGCACATACGGGATTCGAGCCAAAAAATTAAAAGCTACATGCCGTGGATCAACGTGCAAATTTTAACCGATCCGTTTTCAGCTTCAAACTATCAATCAGACCAACCTACGGTTTTTATTTTTGATGATACCGCGATGACGCTGGTTAACACACAACGTATCCGGGCATATAATGTTGATGCAGTGTTGGTGTTGTTGTCGGCAAACGAATTTATCCATTGTTCCCCGCCGGCGGCGGCTGAGGCAAAATTTCCCTATGTGGCAAAAGCAGATCTGATCTTTGCCGTAAACCACCATGAGTTTTTACCGGAAACCATCATCACCGCTGTGGTGCGCTCGGCAGAAGACCGATTGAACATTCAAAAATATTCCACTGCGCGACGTTACATTTTTTTGGTCATCGATGATGAACCGCGCTGGTTCTCCCAATTTTTACCGGTGCTCTACAACATCATCGGGCAACGCGCCGATGTTATGCTCACACGAACCTATGAAGAAACCCTTAATTTTATTTTTAACCTTAGTGATCCTTCAGAGATCGATCAACAAAACTATCTATCCAATGGACACGGGGATGATATCGTGTGCGTCATTACCGACATGTATTTCCCCATTGATAACAAGTTGAGCATTAAAGCCGGTCAAGCCATCGTAGAACTTATCAAAAAATATTTCCCCCGAATTCCAATATTAATTGCCTCTAAAGCCGAGGAAGGAAATCATTACAAAAATTTTGCCTTTGTTATTCCCAAGGGCGACTCGGGCAGTTTGCAAGCGCTTCAGGAATATATCCATGATTATACGGGCATGGGCGATTTTATCATCCGTGATGAAAAGGGCGCCATACGTTACCGGGTGTCGAATATTCATCAATTGCTGAAATTAATTATTGAAGCTGAGGACAACTCTCTTGAATCTAAACAACTGAGAAAACTACTGGAAAAATATGGTCGGAAAGAATATTTCTCCACCTGGCTCTATATGCACGGATTCAGGGATCTGGGCGATGAGCTCAGACCAAAACGAGCAACCGGAAAAAAAATGCTCAATATTTTAAAGCAAGCCATCACCGCTGAGATCGAGCGCACCCAAAAATCACCATTGATCATAAATGGAAACCGCATTTTCAGCCTTGAGGATTTGCTGAAATTATTAAGAACAATTGAAACTGATAAAATTCAGTTTCTATCTGATAACGACATTTTCTCATACTGGCTGGATCGAAAAGGTTTTCCGGAATTGGCTGAAGAATTCCGTCCGATACACGGCGCCGGCTATGAATTGACGAAAAGCCTTGCTGATTTAGTTGAAAAATGGATTCCAATTTACCGAAAGCGGTCACAACAATCGAATAAATAATAATTGAAATAAACTACTATAAACTAAAACCTTGGAGAGATGCTATGGACCTTTATGTTGAAGCTTCGAAACACACCGGATTGTCCATCGAGGATGTTAAGCAAATTGAGCAAACCATTGTTCAAAAAAGGAATTTTTCCCACGACAAGATTCGCAACGCGATCTACAATTTCTGCTGCAAGCTGGGAATGAATCGCCATTATTTTGTCACATCAACGCCGCTAATGATTGCCAATCATATCGAATCTATCATGGCAGCAGAAATCATGGCTTTGAATCGCGGAAGCAATTATTTGGACATTGATTTTATGAGCGAGCAGCAAGACTCCGCCATGTACTTGCTTAATGACGATCATGATAAGGCAGTTGGTATTGAACGCAGATTGGAAAATTTATTTATTGACTATCGGTTGCAAAGTTACCGAACGCCGGGTATCGAGTTGGCGTCACACTTCCGAAGTTATTTTGTTGCAAAACCGGTGTATGCCCTCCCTGATGCGCCACCAGACGAAGACGATATCAATAAAGTCGGCGCGCGTCAATTTATTGAGACCACCACCCAGGAAGCGCGCGATCGCTATCAAAGGATATTGAAAGAGTCGCTGCACATGACACAACCCCACATCGACGTTACCGACAAGGTGCGAAATGAGATTCGCATCATGGTGTCGGTTCCCATGGCTGGCGGTTATCGCTTTCTATCAGGGATTTCTGATATTATCAACTCATACGGACTGGTAAGCATTCACAAATACGCCGAACCTTTTTCCAACGGTAGGTTGGTCATCTCGGTATATCTCGACGCCGAATCCACCCGACCCCATATTGATAATATGGTGACGGATATCAGTTTGATTTATATCAATCCCGAAAATGAAATGTCGCCGCTGATTCGGCAAAACACCTTGACGGTGCACGAGGCATTTTATGCTGCCAGCGCCTGGAAATTTACCCATCAATTCCTGTCCAGTTTTAATCTTGAATATCTGGCATTGACCAGTGTGCTGAAAGATCGCCCGGAATTAATCGATACCCTGAATACATTGAGAACCCGGCTGGTAAAAGACTCTTACACCGAAGCCAGAATTTTAAGGACAATTTTCGACTATCCTGACGAGATCAAAAAACTTTACCTACAGTTTAATGCTCGTTTCAATCCTCGCGAACAATCACCACCAGAAAAATATAATCTCTCAAACAACGATATCTCACACGAAATTGATCGAGATGTGCTGAGTTTCTTCAAACTTTTCAATCAGGTTATCCTCAAAACCAATTTTTACAAGCGCAATAAAACCTCGCTGGCTTTTCGGCTGGAACCTGAAAAGTTTCTCGATCCGATCGAATACAAAGAAAAGCCGTACGGTATTTTTATGATTCTGGGCAAAGAATTCAGAGGTTTTCACGTCCGGTTTAAGGATATCTCCCGCGGCGGCATCCGAATTGTTAGGTCCCGGGATGTTGAAAATTACGACCAGAATTCAGACTCCATCTTTGATGAAAATTATAACCTGTCGTACACACAACACAAGAAAAACAAAGATATTCCCGAGGGTGGTTCTAAAGGCGTTATTCTGCTGAACATGGAATATCAGGACAAAGGTGAAGCTGCGTTTGAAAAATATATCGACGGGCTGTTGGATTTAATCATGCCCAGCAAATCCGTCAAGGACTTCCATAAAATTGAAGAAATTTTATTCCTTGGTCCTGATGAAGGCACTGCCGAAGTGATGAGCTGGGCGTCACAGCAGGCAAAAAAACGGAGATATCCTTTCTGGCAATCCTTTACCACCGGTAAATCAATAGAGGAAGGCGGCATCCCCCATGACCTCTATGGAATGACCACCAACTCGGTGCACGAATATGTTCTTGGTATACTTGAAAAACTGGGCATTGCCGAAGAATCGATTAGCAAGGTCCAAACCGGTGGTCCTGACGGCGACCTTGGGAGCAATGAAATTCTGATTTCCAGGGATTGCACACTCTGCGTCATTGACGGCAGTGGAGTGGTTTTTGACCCTGAAGGTTTAAACCGAAACGAGTTGACAAGATTGGCAAAAAAGCGAGTGATGGTGGAAAATTTCGACCGCGGCAAGCTATCCGCAAAGGGCTTTTTTGTACACATTAACGATAAAAACATCAAACTGCCCGACGGCGCGATTGTCGAAAGCGGACTAACATTTCGCAACAGCTTTCACTTAAATCCAATGCTGAAAGCCGATCTTTTCGTGCCCTGCGGCGGCAGGCCAAAGTCGATCAACATCCAAAACTGGAAACAATTGTTGGACGAAAACGGCATCCCGCGCTACAAATACATTGTTGAAGGAGCGAACTTATTCATCACACAACCGGCGCGGCTGGCGCTCGAGGAAAAAGGTGTTATCATCATTAAAGATGCCTCGGCAAATAAGGGTGGTGTGACCTCATCGTCTCTCGAAGTGTTGGCGTCACTGGCTTTGACGGATGAGGAATACGATGAATTGCTCTGCGTTGTCAACGGCAAAGTCCCGGAATTCCGACATCGCTATGTCAATGATGTGATCGATATGATTCGAAAAAATTCGAGGCTGGAATTTGAAACATTGTGGAGCGAACATCACGACACCAACAAGCCCTTCTCAATTATCAGCGATGAGCTTAGTAATAAAATTAACCAGGTCACGGATTCATTACTTAAATCCGATCTCTGGAAAGACCAGACATTACTGCGGGCTGTGGTCGAAAAGCACTGTCCCGCCTCACTGGTTAAACATGTCGGTATTGATGAAATTTTAAAACGCGTCCCGGATAATTATATTCAAGCAATCTTTGCAGCATGGTTGGGCAGCCACTTTATCTATATGTACGGACTGCATGCGGATGAAATCGACTTCTACACATTTCTGAAAAAATTTAGCTGCTGAGTTCGATCCTGGCAATATTTAAAAAGAAAGGTCAGTCCCTTGATTCGGACTGACCTTTTTTATTGCGAAATACAATTTGAACTTTTACAATGAAGCTCATTCTTCTTTAATGCTATCCAAAGCTCGCAACCGTTCCGTCGCTTTTTGGATATATTCTAAAGTGCTGGAATTATAGGGATCAAGTTTTAAAATTCTATTCCACACCTGTATTGCAGCATTGTAATCGCCTTCAGAGTAATTAATCATCCCCTCATTGAACAATTCTTCAATACGCTTTTTGATCTTGTTTTCGCTGTCTCTCAAATATGTTAACGCGGTTTTATTTTCAGGATTTTTCGCCAGAATCTGGCTAAAGATCTTTTGAGCATTAATATAATCGCCCTTTTGAAAATATTTCTCTCCCTGGGAGGCAAGGTTTTTCAGGCTGATATTGGACATCAGCTGAGCTTGCAGCGACAATGCCAGCGAGTATTTATTATCAACCGAAAGAATGTAATTAATCTCTTCCAGCGAATTTTCATATTCTTTTTGTTCAAAATATGTTAACGCCTGTTGATAACGCTGATCCAATTGCTCGGTCAGCAGTTGCTGAGCGCGATTCAAATAATCTTTCGAAGCCCGATGGGTGGGGTCTATCGACAAAATTTCTCTGAAAGCTCCAATTGCTTTTTGATACTCTTTCTGATCAAAAAAATGGTTGGCCTTAAAAAATTTGCTCTGAACGACCTTGGAAATATAACTTTTTAAATAGGCAAGCTTTTCTTTAGCATATCGATTATCCGGCTCTAATTCCAGTATCTGACGATAACGATTATTGGCTTTCACAAAATTATCGCCGCGTTCCAACCTCTCTGCTTCGCGGGTTAATCGCTCAATTTCATTTTTTGTAAACTCAATCGATTCCAGAGTCAGATTCTTATAGCGAAGCGCCTCGGTGTCCGAAGGTTTTACCGCAAGCGCCTTGTTCAATTCCTGCAACGCGCGTTTGTAATTTTTCTGATTATAATAGCCCACACCTCGATAAAAGTATTCACTAAAAGAAGACGAGCGAATGCTATCTATTTTGCTCACATACAAATTCGCGCCCTGATGCAATTTGTTGACCGAAAGTATTTTTTTTAAAATTGTTTCCGCTTGAGCAAAGTTGTTGTTTTCGAAGGCGATTTTGCTTCTACCAAACAACTCATTCACATATTGATCCAAATGGGGTTTGAGTTTCTTAATATTTTTCAAAGCATTTTTGTTTTTTGGATCAAATTCAAGGGCGTTTCGATAGGCATGGAAAGCATCGATGTACCATCTGTTATCCTCCATTTTTTTTCCCACTGCGAATAGTGAGTCTATTTTGTATTTGCGAACATCGACCCGCTCTTTGAGGACAGCCACCAACAAATTAAGGCTTTCATCTTCCGGGTCATACGCTAACGCTTTTTGATACTGTTTTAATGCGCCAAAAAAATCATTGTTTCTGACCTGCTTCACACCTTTTCCACGATACCTTTTTGCGGCTTCTTTATCTGACTGGCTCAGCTTTAACCGCAACGAAAAGTTAAATGATTGAATGTGAAACGAATAACTGAAATCAAAACAAAAATCTTGAAAAACCACGCCCATGCCGGCTGCAGCAAGGCGAATATCAAAATCCTGCAAACCGGCAATCAGTTCGATGTTTTTGTACAAATTGAAATGGCTTCCCAAATGAAAGCTGTCGTCAATTCTGTATAAATGATAAGCAAAGTGAATAACCGGTCCAATTCGCCAGGGTTTGACAGAGAAGCCTGCCGCCAATTGCTGTTCATTTTTGCTATTCAAAACGGGAATCTGCTGAAAGACCAACCCGAAAGTAAATTTATTTTTCATTTCAGACGATCTTAACCAACGCCAGACCGGGTTGTTAACTTCTATAGCAGGATTGTATTCCGGGAATGTTCGAAAAAAAAATCCGAATCCAAAACTGGATACAGTTTTTCCGGCGTCGGTTTTACCCAAATTCAAATTGCTCCCAAAAGCGATCATGGAGTTGTAGCGATAGCCCATTGCAATCGTCGCATGATTCATATTGGTTTGCCCGGGTGGCTGCAACAGACTTACTCCCATTCCAAAAGAGGGTGGAAAATATTTTGTGAAACCAGTATAATTCAATTTAGATACTCGGTTGACGTTTATTAAAATTTGATCGGCGGTTAAAAATGCGATAGCGGCGGGATTCCAATAGCTGGCTGATGGGTCGGCAGGAAAAGCAATTACCGACCCACCCAGACCAATGGAACGCGCGGTGGAAGCGCTATCGTGATAACGCTCGCTCGCCTTAAAAGGAGTCGGAAATATAATCAATCCCCAGAGGAGAATTGTCAGAAATCTTCTTCTCATGAATTAGGTTTGTTTTCTTCTGATACGAATTTAGCAGTTAAAAATCTTTGACTGCAATTTTATTGTTTTAAAACAATCGTAACCGATTGCAGAAGACGCTTATTCTCGCTCATATTTCAAATAAACGATACCACAACCAGCCATCACATATCGAGCCATGACAAGCACGAAAAATTATTGTGCTGGAAAGGCGCGTTGCCATAAAGGATGACCAGTGTTTTAATCTATCCTCTGATTTGTTTAAATAAAAAGCCGCATTTTTATCATTGGCGCTAATATTCTATCGCGCAAATCTCCACTGCTTCGGCACGCCCCTTGATTTTTATGCTGCCCAGATTTTCCGCCGGAAAGTGGGATTGAATTTGATTGTAGAGCTGGGTAGATGTAATGATCTGACCGGACTTTGCCATGTCACAAAATCGTGACGCCAAATTAACAACATCGCCGACAACGGTATAATCCATGCGGTCTTTTGATCCGATATTCCCGATCACCGCCGGACCGATGTTAATTCCGATGCCCACAGTTAAAATATCTTGACTGAGCTTTTGTCGCTGTTGGTTCAGGGTTCGAATAGACTTTTGAATGGATACCGCCGCATTAAACAGATGCACATGGCGGTTGACACCCTCGAACACGGCCATAACTTGATCGCCCATAAATTTATCTACAGCGCCGAAATTTTGTTCCACAATCCGCGCCTGTAAATCCAGATAGATGTTAACAACTTTGACCACGGTCTCCGGATCGTGTCGTTGTGAAAAACCGGAAAAGTCCCGCACATCAGAAAACAACAGCGCAACTTCACGGTGCTGGCTGATTTCGGGATGACCGTCTGAAAACAGATAACGTTTAATCATTTTTCTGGTAATTGGCGATACAAATTTTTGCATGTGCAACTTTTCTTTCAAATGCATGGCCATATTATTGAATTCATGCGCCAACTGTCCAAGCTCATCAGTCGACTTAACTGAAATTTTAATATCCAGATTTCCCCTGCCGATCTGGCGCGCGCCTGCTGAAATTTCCTGAATTTGCTTCACCATTCGGTCAGAGAGAAAATAGATTCCCAGGATAGAAGCGATCGTTACAAAAATCGCAATGGTATAAATAATTTTTCGCGCCTCATGTATTGGCGCCAAAGCGACTTCCTTGGAAAAACCAATGCCGGCGACTCCCAGAAAAACATCTTTTCGCTGACCGTCGGCATCTTTGCTCGTTGCAAAAATGGGGTAATAATATTCGTAGTGCGTCGCGTTTTCAATCGCCGTGGTCTCTTTTAATCCCAGCAAAAAGTTACTTTCTTCTTCTGTAAATAAATTTTGGTTACCTTCGGTGAGTTTTATATTGGTGTGTGCAATGCATTGACCGTCGCGGTTAATCACCCAGGCATAGTCCAGTCCTGTAATATTTTTTTGCTTAACATAGAGAACTGACAGCTTAATCTCATCATGGTTTCTCATTAAAAGATTATCTTTAATGTCATAAGAGGACAGGTATTGTACGGTCAGGTTGCAGATTTCTTCCAGCTTTGATTCTAACAACCCTTTTTCAGTCTGTTGAAAAATCAAACTCAAGACCACAATTACAATAAATACCACCCCACCGATGATGATGCTCAGCTTTCGTCGTAACGGGAAGGAAAAAAACAGATCCTTTAAATAATTTTTAAAAGCCTGGATTTTTTCTAACACTCGAAAAAAATAAGCCTTTAACATCGAGCCGAATTGAACCATAACAGCCACGATCTTTTTATAACTATTTTTGAGATTGAACCTGAGATCACTACCCTTAAAAAAATCCATTCTTATACAATCCCTCCCGCACCAAAAGACAATCCAAAGTAATAAACCAACGGCAACCCCCTTTTTGAAAAAACAATATGCTTATCTGTTAACCAGCGAAATTAATTGATGACTTCAATTCTAATTTCCTGCATCTGACGATTCTGATTTTCTGAATCCACCAGACCTGCAAGATATCGAATGAGAAAGATAAGAATGATAATCATGATTATCATTCCCCAGAACGACCTTTTGGGTACTGACCTTCTTTGCTTCAACCGTCTGAATTGAATGCGAGGTTGGCTTTCATCGGGTTGATCGTCTGGTTGATAATAACGCGGTTTAAAATCAAATTGTCGAATTTTCGGGCTTTTTAAAAACATAGAGTTTTCCTGATAATTCCTTTGCCGCACACAGAATTAAAATAAATAAAATGCACTAAAGAATCAAGCCTTTTTTATAAAATTGTTTTGGCAGAGCCGGATTTTTATTTAATTTACCTTAGCGATGTCGGAACAAATCTGAACGGTCGCTGTTTAACACTATAAAAACCCGAAGGGGTGTTCGCCAGTTGGCGAACTGAGAGCATACCCTATGAACCTGATCTGGATAATACCAGCGGAGGGATTCGGTGAAATCTCCAGCTCGTTTAATATTTAAACTATCCCTCTGAATACAATAGCTTCTTTTGCTCACAGACTATCGAAATCCTATGTATTTCGTTTCACCCTTTTCGGTAATATTCATATTCACAAAAATGTATCCACTGAGAAGGAGGAGGATTTTCGATGATATTCAAACTTAAAACATTTCTGCTCTATTTTTTCATTTTTTCACTCGCTGTTTTTTCATCAGCATTAGCCTATTCCGATATTATAATTTCCGGACGAGTGGTTGACCGAACAACTCAACAGCCGCTTGTTGGCGCCAACCTTGTTGTTGAAAACACTAATTATGGCGCTATTACTGACACCAGGGGTTCATTTTCAATTCAAATTCCCCACGGGAAATATGTAATCAGCGCCAGCTTCATTGGCTACGAGATCGCTAAAAAGGTCGCACGCCCAACGGAAACAGACACATTATCAATTAATTTCCAACTACGACCCACAATCTTGCCGGGTCAGGAAGTGACGATCACCGCGACCCGCGCCAAAGAGCGGGCAACCCCGGTCGCCTTTGTGGATTTGCCGCGCCAGGAAATATCCGAAAGCTATTGGGCGCAGGACATTCCGGCATTGCTGTCCGAAGTACCTGGAATTTACGCCTATTCCGACGCCGGCAATGGTATAGGCTACAGCTATCTCAAAATTCGGGGATTTGATCAGAAACGTGTTGCAGTCATGATTAATGGTATCCCATTAAACGACCCTGAAGATCATCAGGTTTATTGGGTGGACATGCCCGACCTGCTGGCGTCGGTCCACGATATTCAAATTCAACGCGGCGTCGGCAGCTCGATCTACGGCGCCTCTTCATTTGGCGGAACTGTCAACATCCAGACCAGCGAGCTGAATTTGCCGCGCCAGATCAATGTTTCGACCGGTGCAGGAAGTTACCGCACCCAGAAATATTCTTTTAACCTGCATTCGGCCCTGATTGATAATCAATACGCATTTTCAGCCCGATTTTCAAAAATTCTGTCCGACTGCTACCGCGACAATTCCGCAGTTGATAAGTGGGCTTATTTTTTGAGCGCTGCAAAATATACGCTGAACACGAGCACGATTATAAATATCTACGGCGGTCCCGAACTGACCCACGCCTCCTGGGAAGCCTCTCCTCAAAGTGAATTGAAAAAAAATCACCGGCATAATCCGATCGATTATCAAAACTCAATTGATAACTTTAACCAACCTCATTATGAATTACACCACCGCTGGCGGCTTTCAGAAAATCTCAGCTGGAATAATACGCTCTATTATATTCATGGCAAGGGCTATTACGAATCTTTCAAATCGAATAAAAAACTGTTCGATTTTGGAATGCAACCCTATTATTTGCCCGACTCAACACTGATAAATCGCACCGATCTGGTACGCCAAAAATGGGTGGAGAAAAACCAGTACGGCGTCATTTCCCGGATGGATTGGGATCATCAAAAAGGCACATTGACATTCGGCGTTGATGGTTATCTATTTGACAGCGACCACTGGGGCAGCGTGGTCTGGGCAGCGCAACTACCGCCCGGAGTGTCGCCGAACGATCGCTATTACAGATACACCGGTGATAAAAAAATGTTCACTTTCTTTGCGCACGAGCTTTACCAGTTGAAACCTCAGCTTTCACTAATGGCTGATTTTAATATTCAGTTAAAGGGTTATAATTTCCAGCAACACGAGCAGGGAAATTTTAAGGGCGTCAACCAACACGCTTATAATGTACGCTACCAATTCGTCAGCCCGCGAGTCGGACTTAACTATAATTTTTCACCATCCTGGAATGGCTTTATAAACTTCTCAATGGCGCATCGCGAACCAACCGACGACGATCTGTTTGATGTCTGGTTGGGACCCGACGATATCGGCGCTGCGCCACTATTTGGTAGCGCCGACTCTGTCAAGTCAACAAGCGGCGAGGTGAAATATCTAAAATGGAGTGATCCGCTGACCAAAGCTGAAAAATTGTTGGATTTCGAGCTGGGACTCGGCTATCAAAGCCAACGCTTTAAATTAAAACTGAACAGCTACTGGATGGATTTTCAAAACGAAATCGTTCCCTACAGTCAGGTAGATAAAGATGGTTTCCCAATAAAGGGAAATGCCGATCATACCATCCACCGGGGAATCGAAGGATCTTTTGGGCTTCAATTGTCAAAACAACTTCAATTGTCCGGCGCTTTCGCGATGAGTCAGAATTATTTCCAAAAATTTACTCAATACGAATCCATCTATGATGATGATTGGAATTTTGTCGGGAGCCGAAGCGTTAATTATAGCGGTAAAGCAATTGCTGGTTTTCCAGACCGAATGGCAAATCTGAAACTACGCTTTGAATCCGGCATCTTCACCAGCCACCTGGTGCTACAGCACATCGGAAGACAATATCTGGACAACAATGAAATGAAAGAGCGTTCGATTTCGCCCCACAGCTTGCTCAACTTCTATGTTTCATGTCAGCTAAAAGAAATCATCGGCTTGAACGGAATTAAGCTGAGTCTTTGGGTCAATAACCTGTTGGATGTCACTTACGAAACAGCCGGTTATTACGACAGTTGGTACGGTGAAAATTATCTCTGGCCTGGCGCATCGCGAAATTTCTTCATCGGAATGGAGACCAGTTTATAAGCTTCAAACTAATTACGAATTACGGAACAGCTCACCGTTTTCCGGCGCAGATAAAAAGGACAGGCGATGTTGAAATTGCACCCGTTGGATGTGGCGATCATATTCGGCTATTTTGTGTTTATCATCTTTATCGGAAGCAGGCTCTGGCGGAGGGAGAAGCATAGCGGCGTCAAATCTTATCTGTTGGCGGGCAGGCAGCTCAGCTTGCCCGCCTTTGTCGCTACATTGGTATCCACCTGGTACGGCGGCATTCTCGGTGTCGGTGAATACGCTTACAAATACGGCGTTTCAAATTGGTTGGTCTTTGGTGTGCCCTATTACCTTGCCGCCGCCATTTTTGCGATTTTCATCGCTCAAAAAGCCCGTGAACTGGAATTATACACCATCCCCCACCAGCTTGAAATCGCCTACGGAAAATATGTCTCCATTATTGGGGCATTTTTCGTTTTCGTGATGACGGTACCGGCGGCGTATATTTTGATGTTGGCGGTTTTAATGAAATACCTGTTTGGGTTACCCTTGTTTTGGGGGCTGGTAATCAGCGCCTTATTTTCAACCGGCTACGTTTTAATCGGCGGTTTCCGATCGGTCATTCGCACCGATGTGGTTCAATTCAGTTTGATGTTTTTAAGTTTTCTGATTTTGCTGCCGGTTGCCTATTTCAATTACGGCGGCGGCGATTTTCTTAAAACACAATTGCCCGCCAATCATCTCGTATGGCACGGAGGAATGGGCGCCCAATATATTGTCGTATGGTTTTTTATCGCGCTGGCAACCCTTATCGAACCGGGTTTTTACCAGCGCTGTTTTGCTGCGCAAACCAAAAAAATTGCGCAACGGGGTATTTTCATTTCCATCGCCTTTTGGATTTGCTTCGATTTTATGACCACTTTTACCGGGCTCTATGCGCGAGCAGTATTGCCACATTTAAGCGATCCGGTTACGTCATACCTGGCGTTGGGACACAAGCTATTACCTCCGGTAGTTTATGGACTTTTCCTGACCGGATTAATGGCGACAATCATGTCCACCATCGACTCTTACTCGTTTTTAGCTGCAATGACTTTTGGCAGGGATTTTCTGTGGCGAATTCAAAACAAGTCATCCCCAAAGTTGATCAAAAAATATACTCGAATCGGTTTATTGGTAAGCGGCGTATTAGCAATTGCGATCGCAATATCCGCACAATCGGTGGTGCGCATCTGGAAAAACCTCGGATCAATTGGCACCCCGGCGCTGATGATTCCGCTTTCGGTCAGTTTCTTCCCGAAATTGAAAATGCGACAAAAATTCGCCCTGACCTCCATCATCATCAGCGCATTGATTTCCACCATCTGGGTTTTCTCCAAATCATTTAACTCGGGGAAATATCTGCTCGGCATCGAACCCATTTTCCCGGGGCTAGTTTTTTCGCTGACAATGCTGCTGCTGGACAAACTTTCACACCGCTTTTCCCGGCGCCAAAACAACGTCCGCGACCTTCACCAGTAAAATTATCACCCGACTAATCGAGGCGCTGCAAACCGAATTAACTTTTTCTTTTTCGCGGCGTCCGCTTTTGGCTGCCGCTTAATAAATTGATCACCGCGACAAAAATAGCCGCGCCAATGATCGACCAAATAACCGGCAAACCTTGGAACACAAAAACTTCGCCGATTTTCAGTTCACGACTGAGCCAGGAACCGATGATCGCGCCGATGAGACCAATAGCAATGCTGGTTAAACAGCCTCTCGAGCTATAGCCGGCAATCGCCGAGCCGATACTGCCGATAACCGCAGCTACTAACAAGAGTATCAAAAACCCGAAAATTGTCATTTTTTCCCTCCGTTGGTTAATTTTTATCTTCTCACATTTTTATAAAAAAGGTTACTATTCAGCCAGTCTCAGTATCTTTTAAAAAGGACTGGTCGTCAATTGAACAATTTTTTCAATTGACAGAATGATTATAGACAGAATAATTATTTGTTATTTTTTTAAGATAACTCTAATTTACCAGCTAACAGATACATAGCGTGTTAGCAATTGCAAAATCATTATCTCAGAAATCGGGAATTTAGTTTTCGTTTTTTAGTTAATCTGCCATTAATTATTCTGCCTTTTAATAAAAGTTTGACTTCTGAACTACAGGTTTTTTCATAAAAAATATATTTTCATGGTCTGATTATGTGCTCGTTTTTAATTAAAACCACTTGATTAGCTATTTTTTTTCCATAAACAGAAAAAAAATATTGACATTCATTATAAATTTATTATATTATATGT
>OMKS01001290.1_pt1 | contig 22558 bp, 12 predicted proteins | sample 1674721 | NCBI WGS metagenome assembly OMKS01 (sample SAMN06264996, study PRJEB25208) | sediment metagenome | isolation source: hot spring sediment | place: USA: California | collected 2014-09-02
ATGCTGAGCAGTCGGGTTACAGACCCCGTGAGCGCCACAGCAGTGGGGAAGATCACCCATCTGGCTCATCTGCAACCTTTCAAATCTGCCCCGGCGGTCATCGGGCGCGGGCAGCAGATGACGTACACTATCAACGTGCAGAACACTGCGCTATCCACAGATGCCCCGCCCTATCCTGAGCTTTACGACTTCTTGCCGATGAGTATGACGGTGCTGGAAATCAGCCATGGCGGGCAACTAGTCGAAGTGACCGGCACTATGGCGATGCGCTACATCTCCTGGACGCTGCCGGCCCTGGGGACCGGTGCGGCGCTGGAAGAACCACGTTGGTTTGTCGTGGAGGTGGACCGTGACATCGTCAGCGGTACGCAGTTGATCAACACGTACCGGACGATGTGGTATGAAAACGAACTTACTCCCCCCGGTTGGCTCTCGGCTACCGGGCAGCCGATAACTACCACGGTGATGGATATCGGCTTGATTGATTCGTACAAGACGGTCACGCCGGTGCTGCTCGCGCCGGGCACGGGCAATGTCCTCACCTATGTCCTGCACATCGTCAACTCCAGCCCGATTTCGCTATCCGGTGTACACTTGTACGATACGCTCCCCTGGAAAATGTCCACCTATCAGCGCGACGCAGTCGTGACGGCGGGCGACCTGGTCAGTGACATTGTGAGCCTCACGTGGGATGGCGCGGTGGGGCCGTTCGGCGAGGAGTTAATCACGCTGACGGTGGTGGTGGATGACGGCTACGAAGGACCGGTGACGAACACGGCGGTGATCACGCACCCCGATCTCTTACAGCCGGTGGAGATCGAGGCAGTCGCGTACGTGACGACAGAACCGGTCCTCACCCTCAGTAAGACGGCAACGCCGAACCCGGTGCCGCTAGGAGAACTGCTGCTGTATACCCTCCGGGTGCAGAATCTCGGCCAGCAGGCTACATCGCTGGTCATCACCGATACCTTGCCGGCCAATGTGACCTTCGACACAGCGTACAACGGCGGGATGTACACAGCCGCAACGCGCCAGGTGCGCTGGACGTTGTCGGATCTGTCGCCCGGTGAGGCGGAAACCGTCCAAGTCCGCGTGGTGGTGGACAACGGGCCGCAGGTGATCAATGCGGACTACGTAGTGACGTGCGCGGAAGGTGCCACCGCCGTGGGCAGTCCGCAGATTACCATAGTGACAACCACCAGGCACGACATCTACTTGCCGTTGATCCTACGGGGCTATACACCGTAGCTATATGCTGATGAAGTGGCTGCGCTTATCAAAAACCGCCGGTAGCTTGAGAGCCACCGGCGGTTTTCTGTTCTGAAGACGTTATGGTTGTGGCGCCGGCGTGGGGGTCGGTTCCTGCAAGAACGCCGCGCGGTCGTTCTCGATCAACGGTTTGACGTTGTACTCCGTCACAGCGACGTAGTACGGCGACTCCGATGCTTTGACAGCGTAGTTGGTCCCGTCGACCTTTGCACCGACACGCAACGTGTAGATACTGCCATCGTCCATCTTGAGTGTGACGGTGGCGGCCGGCGCATCAAGGCCGTAGCTGGCTTTCTCTTCCAGCCCAAGCGGGCGCTGGAGTGTAACGCGGGTGACCTTGCTGACGATGTCGCCGGTCTTCCCCGGAGCGATGACTTCATCTCCGGCGAGATCTGCCAGCGTCCACTGATCCTCGCTCTTGACGAGTTTGAACGTACCGTTGGCATTTTGCAACGTGACTTCGGTCACCGTAGCCGCGTCGATGGTGCGATAGGTCGTGTCGACCCACGAGGTGGCCGCGGTATTCAGTTCCCACGAGGAAAGGGCGGCGGTGAGGTAGGTCTCGACTTGACCTGCCACGCGGAAGTGCGTGGCGGTGTAACGTGGGGAGCTGCCCAAATAGAGTATGTGCGTTGTGCCGTCCTTCATCTCGATGTCGATACGGCGCACAAATTCATCGCCGGCGACCTGAAGCGCCTTGTGACTGCTTTCAGTGCGGGCCACGAGAGTCGCCGTATCAAGTTGGGTGAACTTTTCGAGAATGGGTGTGATCGTGGCCGCCTTCGCCGGATAGTCACCCGCTTCGGCCAACCCCCAGTTCTCGCCGGACCGGCGCAAGACGATGCGCGCGCCCTGGTCATCGGTGATGGTCAGGGTGACGATGTCCTCGGCGTTGAGGTCCGGGAAGACCGCTTGTGCGGCGCCCGCGCTACCGGAACGCGGCCAAAAGGTGATCACGCCAAGGATGATCTGGACGATCAGAATACCGGCCAGGATTTGTTGATGGCGTTTCATAGTTCCACCTCCTCAGACGAAGTCGCATTGTCCTTGGGTTTAGACGTTCCCCCTGACAGTCGTATCAGCTCCATCGGCTGCTCATTGCGGCGGCGCATACTCACAAAGCCGCCGAGTGCCAGCAATGCCAGCAGCGCCACGCCGTAGTTGACGATTTCCCAGAACGACTGCTCACTCTCCTCCAACGCTGCCAGAACGCGGCTTTCGCTGCCCCGCGCCTGAATCTCCAGCAGGTCGAGATCTTCGGTGGCCCAGGCCACGGCATTCTGCACGAATTGCAGCGAGTTGAGATAGCGATCGCCGGACATCGAGCTGGAAATCTGGAAGACGATGTCGTCCACAAATTCCGCGCTGCCGACGACGAGCAGGCGCGCCGTCTCGGGCGATTGCTCAATTGTGCTGGGGAGCATCGTTGAGGTAGCGGTCTCCTCTTCAGTCTCGGCTGTTTCAAAGGGCGAAGGTTTACCGGCGAAGTAGCTGTCGAATGTCCCTTGTACGGTGACGGCGAGGGTGTAGGCCTGCGTGGAGGTGGGCTGCGCGAAGCCAGTTTCCGGGTAGACCGTGAAGTCAGGCGTGATGGTGGTGGGATCGCTTTGGAGCCACGCGCCCTCCGTCGAAGATAGCAGAACTTCGACCTTGCGTTCCGCGTTTTTCTCTGGATCGATTTGAATGGGCGAGGGCCAGTTCAGTGTGATGGCTGCCAGGTTGGAGACGAGGGTGTTGTTCTTCGCCATCCCGTCCGAACGGATGTCCACAAAGTAGGGGTAGTTCAACGCCTGGTATTCCTGGACCTGGAAGTTGCCTACCTGGCGGACGACCGGCATGGGGAACGGCTCATTCTGTGAATCGAGCACCATCCCCTGTTGCACGGTAATGCCGTAATGTCCCAATAGCCCGGCGACGCCGTCCGTGATCAACCGCCCGGCGAGGCTGCCGGTGTAGGGGTCCTGCGAGATGACGGTGTTGCCCGCTGCCAGGAGCACCGTGCCACCGCGCATCAGGTATTGGTCGATGGCGTACAATTCTATATCGGTGAAGCCCTGTGGGGCGATGACGAGTAGCACATCGATGTCAGGCGTGACGTAACCCGTGCTCAGGTCGATGGTGCGGACTTCGTACTCCTGGCTCAACGCCTCGCGCACCTGATTCCACGACGAAAGCGGCTGGATGGTCTGCCCGTACATATCCGTCGTCGCTTCCGTCGACGGCGACCAGATGCCCACGACCTTGAGGAAACCGCCGGACATACGCTTGAGCGTGGATTCGACAGCATTGCGGACGTCGGCCTCGCTCATTTCACCGGCGGGGTAGATCACGTTCTCCTCGTTATTGTGTTTCAGCACCATATGCATGTAGTACACGTCATTGGAGAACAGAGAGGCGGCGAATGGCTGGATGCCATAGGTGTCGTAAAGTTGTTGCGGCGTCATAGGACTGTCTGCTTGGGTGGGATCGACGACCGTATAGGTAAGCTTGCCATTGGACTGGGCCGCGATGTCTTGCGCTACTTTTTCCATCGTTGCGGGAACATCGGCGAGCCACTCAGGCATTGTGTTGGGCGTGACGTAGATCGTCATCTGTACCGGATCGCTCAGCGAGGCCAGGACCGTATCGATGTTCTGGAAGCCGTAAACGACCTTCTTGATGTTACTGGTGAGATCGTACTCCAGGTTGCGCAGGTACACGTTGACGCTGCTGCCTTCCTGCTTGACTTCGATCAGGTCGCCGAAGCCCAGGACGACACTCTGATCTCCGTACTGGATGAGGATGTCGAAGTACGAGTTGATGATCGAGGATTCATAGCGTCCCGCGATTTGGAAGGGCGTGGGACTGATGCCGTAGACCTGGGACGCTTCTTCTTCCTTTTCCGGCGCTTTGGCCGGGTCGATGATCTCGACCTGCACGCGCCCGCGTGACGCGATGGCATATTCTTGCAACATATCGCGTACTTTGGGGACCAGTGGCGCCAGCAGCGGGTGGGTGCGCTCGCTGAAATAACCGCGAATCAGCAACGGTTCTTGCAATCCGTTGAGGATGTTGTGCGTGGCTTGGGAGAGCGAGTATTCGCGATATTGGGTGAGATCGACCCGCATGCTGCGCAGCGGGTACACCCACACGTTGGCCACGAGCAGGTTCAGGATAACCAGCGCGGAGGTCAGCGCCAGCCCGCGACGCTTGGGCAGCGTGCGTTCGCCCGCGCTCCAGCCCTGCGCCTTGAGCGACAGGACGTTGAGCATGAGGAAGATGCCGGCGAGCGTGACGTAGTAGAGCAAATCGCGCAGGTCGATGACGCCGCGCTGGATACTCTCGAAACGACTGCCCGCGCCAATCGCGCGTAGCATTTCGCCCATCTCGTTACCCACAAAGTTGGTCACGCCGGTCGAGCCGACGAGGTAGAACGCCCCGCAGACCAGCACGGTGGAGATCAGCGCCACGATCTGGTTGTCGGTGCGCGATGAGACGAACAGCCCGATGGCGGCGTAAGCGCCCGCCAGCAGGATGGCTGCCAGGTAGCCGCCGAAAACCGGCCCCCAGTCCAGGTTGCCCAGGATCGCTACGGTGACCGGCAGGGAGAAGGTTAGCGCCAGGGCGATGCCGATCAGCGCGACGACGGCGAGGAACTTGCCGATGACCAACTGCGTCGTCGAAACGGGCAGCGTCAGCAGGATTTCGAGGGTGCCCGAACGCTGCTCCTCGCTCCACTGGCGCATCGTGAGCGCCGCCGCGATGAAGATCATCAGCACCGGCATCCAACGGAAGAGCGGGCGCACGTCGGCGATGCCACGCGCGAAGAAAGTGTCCACCCAGAAGAACGAGAACAGGGTTGCTATGAGGAACGCGCCGATGAAGATCATCGCCATCGGCGAACCGAAGTAACCGCGCAGTTCTTTGCGGGTGATGGTGAGGATTTGTTTCATCGGGCCACCTCCGCCGTTGTCACCGAGCTGGTTGCTGCGCTTCCCTGGGTTGCCAGTTCGTTGAAGACCGTTTCGAGGGTGCGCACGTCACGTCGTAGCTCGCGGAGTGGCCAATCGTGTTCTCGCGCCAGCTTGTAGATGGCGGGACACAGGTCGCCGCGTCCGGCGGTGTCTTCGGTTGCCTGGCAACCGAGCACGCGGTAGGCCGGGAAGCCGTCGTGACTCTTGAACGTCCCCACGCCTTGCACTTGTGGCAGGCCCTGCAGCAGATTCGGCGCATCGGAGAGCTGTTGTTCCAGCACCACCACGGCGTCGGACGTGGCCTCGAGTTCGGAAAGGTGCGCGTCGGCCTTCACCTGCCCGTTCATCAGGATGATAGCGCGGTCGCAGAGGGCTTCAACCTCCGAGAGGATGTGCGTGGAGAATAACACCGTGCTGTGGTCGGCCAACCGGCGGATGAGATTGCGGATTTCGACGATTTGGGTGGGGTCGAGGCCCACGGTCGGCTCGTCGAGGATGAGCAAGCGTGGCTTGTGCAGGATGGCCTGTGCCAGTCCCACGCGCTGGCGGAAGCCCTTGCTCAAGTGCCCGATGGGGCGGGTGAGGTGCTCTTGCAGCCCGGTGGCGTAGATCGCTTCAGAGAGCAGCGCCTTCTGTTCGGCCTCCGGGATTTGGCGTAGGTCGGCCATCATCTTGAGATACGCCTGCACCGACAGTTCGGGATACAGCGGCGCGGTCTCCGGCAGGTAGCCGATCTGGGCCTGCACCTCGCGGGTGTGTTCGAGCACATCCAGGTCGTTGATCAGCACCGTGCCTTCGTCGGGTTGCAGGTAACCGGTGAGAATTTTGATGATCGTGGTTTTCCCGGCCCCGTTCGGCCCCAACATCCCGACGATTTCGCCACTCGCGATGTTGAAGGAAACATCTTGCAGGGCCTGGACATCGCCATAGGCTTTGGATAGATTTGAGACATCAATCATAGACTCGTCCTCCTTGCGAATTACGAATAACGAATAACGTGTTGCGAATTGTGCGCTGGCGCGAAAAGAGCAAAGCTGGCCGCAAGTTACCCTGCGTATGAGCTTCGCTCTTAAATCTCCAGGTCTGGATGTCGGGCGGCGCAAGACGTGTACATAGTAATTAAAGTGAAAGAATTGTCAAGGTCGCACCGCGTTGCCAGTGAAACACACATCTTATAGCATACCACACGCGCGATACGGTGTCTTTAAGAGAAGTGAAGATGAACCTTAAGAAAAGCTTAAGATTTTGAAAATTTGTGTTGGCATCTTTCCAGAGTCGGTCTATACTTATCGGCGGAGCAAGAACACTCTCCACCTGGCGCACCCATCGATAGAACCCCAAGGTGGCTTATGGCCGGACTGTGGAAGAGTTCCTGCTCGTCTGGGTGAATGGGTATCTGCTTACCCGAGGTTATTTCGAAGGAGACCCTTATGAAAACTCAATCTCTTCGCCTTTTCCTGGCAGTAAGCCTGCTCATCCTGGTCGTATGGGCGTTCTCGACCAACTCACCCCAGATAGCACTCCCGGCGGTGGGAGTTGCTTCCCCCGCGCCAGACTGGGCTGCGGCGGTCCAGACCTGGGTTTTTCAGCAGGGGGTAGACGGGTACACCGGTCTACAAGACACCTGGGTGAGCGCCAATGATTGGGCCTCGCCGCCCCAGCACACGGTCAACTACGGGATCAATCCGGTCTTGACCCTCAGCCGGGACGGGGACGACAATCCCCTGCTGCGCTACGATCTCGCTGCCATCCCCGCCAACAGCGCCATCCTCACCGCTACCCTCTCCCTCTACAACACCAGCCAATCCAGCCTCAGCGGGACCAAGACCTTCGCCCGTCGGGTGGAAGCCTTCGTCGTGCTGAAAGATTGGGACGAGGGCAACCAGGTGGACTCGCCCATCAACGGGCCGGGCAAGCACGGGGCCACCGGCGACAACGCCTTTGACTACTTCACCGGTCAGGGTACCGACATCCTCTGGGCCGGGCGGGGCATGATTGCGGACGCGGACTACACCGCCACCGTCACGGCCAGCGCAGATGTGATCAACCCCGGCTGGTATGAGTGGGAAGTGACCGACTTGGTGCGGGCCTGGGTGCGGGGGGAGCAGCCCAACTTCGGCCTGGTCCTGCGCGATGCCACGGGCTACGCCGACGACCACAACGACCAGCGCATCTTCGTCTCCGGCCAGGGTGCGGACCCGCCCCTGCGCCCCAAACTGACCGTCACCTTCAACCCGGATGTGCCCTTCGCCAACGCCGGTCCCGATCAGTCAAACCTGGCCTGGGACGGGGAAGCCATCACCCTGGACGCATCGGGCAGCCACGACCGGCCCGGCGGCAACGATGCCAGCCTCATCTACAACTGGATCGTGGAGCAGGCCGGTTTCGCCGATACCCTTCCTTGGGAAATTGCCTCGCCCTCCCACAATCCGATCCTCCAGTTCACCCCGGAATATCCCGGCGAGTGGCGCGTGCGCCTCACGGTCACCAACGATGGGGGCGAGAGCGCCACGGACACGATCAACCTGCGCCTGCTCCGTATCTCGGCGGGCCATCCTCGCATCCATCTCACGCCGGACAAGCTGACCGAACTGCGGGCGCGGGCCGTCTCCAGCAATTCCCGCTGGACCCAGCTGGTGGGCGAGGCGGACCAAGCCGATGGCGAGATGCTGGCCCAAGCCCTGGTCTCCCAGGTGAGCGGAGACGGCAGCTATTGCGATAGCGCCGTAGCCACGGCCCTGGCCCAGATCGCTACCCCGGGGGATTGGCCCACCAAGGCCGGGGATCTGGCCCTCATCTACGATTGGTGCTATGCCCAACTCAGCCCGCCCCAGCGCACGACGTTCATCACCTATTTCAACGCCTGGGGGGACGATACTCCCAAGGGCGAGGATGTGCCCGGCTGGGGCAACTATTGGCCCCGCTTCGGTTACAGCTACGCCCTGATCGGCCTGGCCACCTACGGCGAAAATCCTCGGGCAACGGAGTGGCTGGACGAATACCGCTACCGCCGCTACCGGGACTCGGACCAGGCCATGCTGGACCGCATCGCCGCCGGGGGGGGGCTGGCCCGAGGGCATGATCTATGACTGGATCGCCAATTATCCCCGCATCAAGGCGGTGGAAGCGTGGAATTCGGCCACGGGAGAGAATCTCTTCCTCAGTTCCAACTGGTTCCAAGAGCGACTGGGCTATTTCCTGCTGCATCGCTGGCCGGGGACCAGGGAGCAGTGGGGCTATCTCTACCATCCCTACGTTTCCACCGGAGACACGGAGCGTAATCGGGGCAGCATTGCAAACTACGAGCGCATCATGGGGCTGATGCTGATCCAGCACTTCCCGGACGATCCCCAGGCGTGGCAACTGCAAAGTTATCTGGCCGCGCCCCCCACGGACAACTCCATGAGCTTTCTTTACTACGAGGAGTTCCTGTGGTTCGATCCCCAAGCCAGCACCCTTGACCCCGACGGGCAAAATGCCCACTATGCCGCTGGCGTCGGTACGCTCTTTATGCGCTCCGGCTGGCCCAGTGGCGCCGCGGACACAGACTCGTCCGCCACCTATCTCACCTTCCAGAGCGGCGACCACTTCTCCTATCATCAGCACTACGACCAGAACAGCTTTACCCTTTTCAAATATGGCGACCTGGTCGTAGACAGCGGCGTCTACAGCGGGGATGGTCTCTCCAATCACGACATCAACTACTACGTGCGCACCATCGCCCACAACACCCTGGTGGTCTACAACCCGGCGGAGGACTTCTCCACCGCCCGGCCCGATGCCAGCAGCAACGACGGCGGCCAGCGCAGCATGTCCCCCGGCAGCCGCTCCCCCCAGGGCGCGGACGGCTGGGACCTCCACGCCACCCAATACGACACGGGCGACATGCTGCACTACGACGACCGCGGCGAGTACACCTATGCCCTGGGGGATGCCACCAAAGCCTACAACAACCCGACCTACTATCAGGCCCTGGACACGGCTTTCAGCGCCAACCTGCCCAAGGTCAGCCGTTTTCAGCGGGAATTGGTCTATCTGCGCCCCAGCAGCCAGAGCGCGGGGGAATATGTGGTGCTCTTCGACCGGGTGGGGGTGACCCAGGCGGCCTTCAGCGGGGCCAACACCAAGCTATTGATCCACACGTTGAGCCAACCTACAGTCAGCGGCGCGGGGGTAACGGTTTCCCCCGGCGAGACCCTCTACGTCGGGGCAGATCGGGCCACGGCGGTCTCCGGCCAGGGCAAGCTGACCGTGGGTGTGCTGCTGCCGGCCGATGTCAACCTGCGCGTGGTCGGGGGGCGGGGGCAGAAGGCCTTCTGGTCCTTCGGCGAGAACTACGATTGGCACTGGGCCATCAACGAACCCCAGCCCCGCCCGGTCAACGACTTCGAGACGCTCCCCTACGGCGAGTGGCGGCTGGAGATCGAACCGGCGGACACCGCCCTTTACCACAACTTCCTGACCGTTCTGCAGCCCGCTCATGTGAACGACGCGCCTATGCCCGCCGCCCAAGTGATCCAGGCCCAAGGGGGGATGGCCGGGGTTCACATCGCCGATCCGACCCAAAATCAGGTGACGCTTTTCTCCACTGCTGAAGATGGCGCGACGCCTTCCGGGGCCGTCATCTACAGCTACACACCCACCACGATGCTCAGCCTTAATCTGCTTTTTGATATGGCGCCGAACCAACACTACGCGATAACATCCTCCCTGCCAAACGGGGTGCGCCAGGTGACCGTGCAGGCGGACAACACCGCCTATTATGCGGCTAACGATCAGGGAGTGCTGCGTTTCTACCCGGAGCGCGATATTCCGTCGGTCTTCATCTATCTGCCTATCATCATGCGTGGCTACACGCCCACGATCATCACCCCGACCCCCACCCGTGCGCCCACGGCCACGCCCACCGGTTCGACGCCTACACCTACGCCCACGCCCACTTCTACGCCATCCAACGCCCAGGGACACATCATCTTCTCTCTGGACGATGGCATGGTCTATCGTATCCAGGCTGCACCGGGGGCCACCCCGGAGAACATCTCCACGGCGCTCAACGGGCTGTCCGCCGGCAGCGGTGACATTCAACTGAACAGTTCGCCCAACGGCGCATGGCTGGTCCTGCGCACGGAGCGCTTTCACCCGGACTGCAACGGGTGGAATTGTCTGGCGTTGGTGAAGGGAGATCTCACCGCCGGGGAGGCGGTGCTGGCCGGAGGCGCTGTCATCCACCCGGAGGGGTTGCCCGCGGTGAGCAACGACGGCAACCTGATCATCTATCCCGCCACAGACGGCCCCCACGCCCACGACTTGTTCGCCGTGCGCCGCACCGCCGGGGTCTGGGCCGCGCCCGTGCTGCTGACTGCGGCTTCCACCTACGCTTATCACGATATGCCCGCCCTCTCGGCGGACGGCAGTAAAGTGCTGATGGATTGTAGTCCTGAATCCTGGCCCAGCCGGGCCATTTGCGAGGTAGGCACGGACGGTACGGGCTTCCGCACGGTCCTGGATCAAACAGACAGCCCGGCGGACCTGCCGGACGTGGGCGCACTCCATCACCCCGACTACGCCGCCGACGGCAGCATCCTCTTCGAAGGGGATTGGGACGGGGAAATGATCTGGCGGTTGCCCGTGGGCGGCAGCGTGCCTGTGCGGGTCAATGCCGGCTACACAAACGACAACTCCCCCTGTGTCCTGCCCGATGGTCGCATCGCCTCCCTGTGGTTGAACCGGCCCGGCGGACCCGGCTACCACGAGATCAAGATCATGGACGCGGACGGCAACCACGGCTTCGTTCTGCTGCCCGATGTGGATGTGTTTGACGTTGGGCTTGGATGTGGGGAGTGACAGGCGGCTCTTTACCGGCGTAAAATGTATGCAACTCAAGAAAGGAGAACGATGATGAAAAAGACACGTCTATTTATGTTTGTAGCCGTGCTGGGATTGTTGAGCGCGCTGCTCGTCATCCCGGCGAATGGGTGGGCGCAGGTGATTTCTACCGGCGCCGCGGCTGCCGGCCCGCATCTGGGCGGCGAGATCACGATCTCAGCCCACGACGATGAGCAGTATTTGCCCTCCGTCGCCTACAACTGGAAACATCGCGAGTACCTGGTGGTCTGGCACGACAAGTGGCCCATGCAAACGCGCAGCATTGAGGCGGCGCGCGTCTCCGAGCAGGGCCAGGTGTTGAGCGAATTCACCGTCTATTGGACCCCCACCCGGGACAGCGCCCAGCCGTCCGTGGATTATGATCCCGTCAATGACCGTTACCTGGTGGCCTGGATTTTCGACACTCCCGGCAACGGCAGCGACTGGGACCTCTACGGGCGCTTTATTCCCTGGGACGGGCCCAGCGCCAGCCTGACCGAGTTTGCCATCTCCACCTGGGGCACCCATCAATGGAATCCCAAGGTGGCTTATGGCCGGGCTGTGGAAGAATTCCTGGTCGTCTGGGCGAATGAGTATCAGGCCGGCACACCGCCCATGTACATCAGCGGGCGGCGGGTCAAGGCGGCCGATGGGACCTTCCCGGGCGGCGCCAGCGATCTGACGATCACCGGCGCCTCCGAGAACCGCGTGAACCCCGATGTGACCTATAGCCTGGTGCGCAACCAGTACCTGGTGGTGTACGACGACGGCGCGGACATCTTTGGTGTGCGGTTGACGGGCAATCTCAGCGGCAACTTTGGAGGCGAATTCGGCATTGCCGGCTGGCCCGGCGCCGAGATTCATCCGGCCGTGGCCGCTTGCCAGGGGGCCGATCAGTATCTGGTGGCCTGGCAATCGGATCAGAGCGCCAGCAACGACGCCATCTATGCCCGCTTCATCGGCGGGGATGGCATCGTGGGCAATGTGCATTTGATTGGCGATGTCACCGCTCCGGATCGAGAACCCGACGTCGCCTGCAACCTGGCGGGGAATCAATACCTGGTGGCCTGGCAACAAATGTACACGAGCGCCAAGTACGGCATCATGGGCCGCCTGGTGCATCCCGACGAGACGATGGACGCTGATTTCGTGATCGTTGATGCCAGTTGGACGGCGGACCGCACACAACCGGCCATCGCCGGCGGCTTCACCAACTACCTGGTCGCCTGGGAGCATCAGCGCGATGGCACTTCATACCAGGATATCTACGGGCGGCTGGTCACGCCCTATACGGTGTTCCTGCCGCTGGTGGTGCGTAACCACCCCTAGCAGGGACCACCGGCTTACCCTGAAAATCAGAGGGGATTGCGCCTGGCTACAAGTTCCGACCGACGTGCTGCGCCTCCCTCCGTGAGCGGCTAAACCCAACTGTTAGTACAAATTCAATCAGCCGTTGCAGGTGCGGGCTGCTGCCCGGTCTACGCGCAATCCGCGACTTGCGCCGTCATAAATCCGTTGACCCAACCGGAGCGAGGAACGCCCAGAGAACCCGGAAGTGCATAAGCACATTCTACGGTATGTTAATGCGCTTCTAATCTTATTCTAATAGAGTGCGATTAGAATAGTAGGGTAGAAACTTTCAACTTTGTGTAGGAGGTACAAATGACGACACAACCAGAATCGCTTGAATTCAAGGCTGAAGTCCAACAACTGCTGAACATTCTTTCTCATTCGCTCTACACGGAGCGGGAGATTTTCCTGCGCGAGTTGATCTCGAATGCGTCGGATGCGCTCAATCGCGTCCAGTTCGAAATGCTCACCAACCATGATCTGCTCGACCCGGAGGTCGAACTGGCCGTGCACATCGATTTCGATGAGGAGGCCAAGACGCTGACCGTCTCCGATACCGGCATCGGCATGACGCGCGACGAGCTGATCGAGAACCTCGGCACGATTGCCCATTCCGGCGCGATGGCGTTCCTCAAAAAGCTGGAAGCCGAACAGCACATCGGCGACATCATTGGGCAGTTCGGCGTGGGTTTCTATTCCGTCTTCATGGTCGCCGACAAAGTCAGCGTGACCTCGCGCTCCTATTTGCCGGACGAACAGGCGTGGACGTGGATCTCGCACGGCGACAATACCTACACGCTCAGCTCCGCCGAAAAAGCAGAGCGCGGCACAACGATCGAGATCGACCTCAAGGAAGACGCTGCCGAGTTCGCTTCGGCGTGGCGGCTGGAGCAGACCGTCAAGAAACACTCCGATTACGTCTCGTTCCCGGTCTACGTGAAGGACAAGATCGCCAACCAGCAGGCGGCGCTGTGGCGCAAACCGCCGAGTGAAGTGACCGATGATGAGTATGATGACTTCTACCGCCAACTCACCCTGGACTTCGAGAAGCCGCTGCTGCACCTGCACATCATCGCCGACGCGCCGGTGGATATTCGCAGTGTGCTCTACGTGCCACGCCACCGGGATCGCGGGATGTTCCGCCTGCGTCCCGACCACGGGCTGAAGCTCTACTCGCGGAAGGTTCTCATCCAGGAGAATAACAAGGATATGCTGCCCGAATACCTGCGCTTCGTCGAAGGTGTAGTGGATTCGGCGGACATTCCGCTCAACGTGGCGCGCGAGTCGGTGCAGAGTACGCGCACGATGGGCCACATCAAGAAGGCGTTGCGCGGGCGGGTTCTGCGGGCGTTGCGCGAACTGGGCGAGGAGCACCCCGAGGACTATAAGATTTTCTGGGAAGCGTTTGGGCCATTTATCAAGGAAGGCGTGGCCATGGATTTTGGCGGGCGCGATGACGTGCTGCCGCTGCTGCGCTTCCCCACGTCCAAGTCTAATAGCGCGCTTGTCGCGTTGAGCGAGTACGCCGCGCGGATGCTCAAGGATCAGACCGACATCTACTACATTTTGGGCGACGATCTCACTTCCGTAGCTCGCAGCCCGCACCTGGATGTGTTCAAAGCACGCGACCTGGAAGTGCTCTATCTCGTGGATCCACTGGATGCCTTCATGGTGCAGAATCTGCGCGAGTACGAGGATAAGCCGTTGAAGAACGTCGATGATCCCGACCTGCAACTGCCAGAAGCCGCTGAAGACAAATCGACCGAAGATACCGAGGCAGAGTTACCCGCAGAGGTGTTCGGCAAACTGATTATGCGCTTCAAGAACGTTCTCGGCGAACGTGTTGCGGACGTCCGTGAGTCGAAGGTGCTCAAGGGTAGCCCGTGCCGTTTAGTGTCGCAAGACAGTGGCCCGGAGCATGAGATGCAGCGCGTGCGCCGCCTGATCGAGCAGGACTATGAGGTTCCGGTGAAGATTCTCGAGATCAACCGAGGGCATCCGCTGATCCAAAACCTGGCGCGTATGGTCGAGTCGCAGTTTGCCAACCCGTTGATCGATCTGACAGTGGAGCAGTTGTTCGAGAACCTGTTGTTGCTCGAGGGATTGCATCCCAATCCCGCACAGATGGCGCCACGTATCCAGGAGTTGCTGGAACGGGCAGTTGCTGCATCAGCGCCAGCGCCAGCGCCGGAGTCATAGATTATCTGGTATAAGAAATCTCCTTGGGAGAAGGGGGATTTTGCGGTGTACCACACTGCAAAATCCCCCTTTCTCTATTGAAGAGTTGGAGTATACCTGTTCCCTAAATATGCTATAATGAGCGCACAGTGAGGCGATGGGGTGCCTGTAGCTTGCCATCCGGTGAGCGCTGTCGAGCGTTGAAGAGGAGATTAGGATGTGCCGTAACTCTTTGCTCATTTTGCTGAGTATGCTCATGCTGCTGGTGGTCATTGCGGGGCTGCTGTTCTACATCATTGTACGGTCGTCGACGGGTGATACGGTTGCTACAGGTACGGTTGTGCCTGCAACGCTGCCGGTTCCGCCGGAGCAGCAAACGGCACTACCGTCTGAACCGGTCGGTACGCCGATACGGCTCGTGTACATCGTCTCGATTTTGATCGTATTTGTATCGGCAGTGTTGATCTTGTTTCGAATGTTGCTCGGCATCTCTGGCAAGAACGAAGCATAAGATGACGTGGAGTTTTATGGAGGTATGTATGAAAACGAATACCGGGAAAATTACACGGATTGTTTTTACCGTGATTACGATTATTCTGCTCTTGAGTATGATTTTAAGTATCGTAGGGACGATCCGCTGGTAACAGTCTGCGACGGCGTAGCATCATCTTGTCCGCGCTACGACATACGTAAAGGAGCCACTATGCATCACGACAATGCGTTGAGGGAGTTCCATGTTTCGCGCCAGGCGCGCGATACGTACGTGTTTGACGAGAGCCTGTTCATGTTGGGCGGTAACGTTATCTTTGCGAACTTCCACGCCGCGCGCGTCTTCGCGCAGAAAATGAACGACAAGCGCGACCTCATCAACTTCCCGGAGCAGGCCGTGCGTGCCGGGCAGATCAACGCGATGGGGTTGATCGATGAGATTTTGCACGCAGTCGTGCGTGAGTACTGCGAGCAGCGCAAACCCACCGCGATTGCGGAGGCCTTCGCTTTCGTGGAAGACAGGCTCGGTCCGGATCGTATGGCCGTCGCGCTGCGCACGTTCACCGACCAGTTTCCGCCCCTTGCCGTCTATCGCCACGAAACGACGGTGACGGATTACCTCGCAGGCACGACCGGCGACACGCCGCACCGCCAGGTGGCGTTCGAAGAGCTGTTGATGCTCTGGCTGGCGAATGACAATCCGGCATTTGCGCCTTTCCTGGAGCTTTTCGACGACAGCGATCTCGAGAAGTTCACCATCTATTCGCAAATCGTGACGTTGCTCGATGAGTTCTTCAGCACGCAACCAACCTTCGGCCCGGAGAACCAGCCTCTTATCGAGATGCTACGGGCGCCCGCGCGCAGGTTTCCCCATTCCCTCGAAGCGCAACTGGAGTTCATCCGCACGCATTGGGCCGCTATTTTGGGTAAGTATCTCTACCGTGTCCTCAGTAGTCTGGATCTGCTCGCCGAGGAACAGAAGCCGTTCTTTGGTTTTGGCCCCGGCCCGGCGCTGCCCTACGAGTTCGGTGGGATGGAACTGGAACCGGAGCGCTTCAGTCCCGACAGCGCGTGGATGCCGCGTCTGGTCCTCATCGCCAAAAATGCCTTCGTCTGGCTGGACCAGCTTTCCAAGAAATACCAGCGCGCAATCACGCATCTCGATCAAGTACCGGACGCCGAACTGGATATGCTGGCGCGCTGGGGCATTAGCGGCTTGTGGCTGATCGGTTTGTGGCAGCGCAGCGTTGCGTCGCAGCGTATCAAGCAGATGATGGGCAATCCCGAAGCGGTGGCCTCGGCCTACTCGCTGGAAGATTACCGTATCGCCGACGATTTGGGCGGCGAGACCGCTTTCGAAGCTCTCAAGGCGCGCGCGTGGCAGCGTGGTATCCGTATGGCGAGTGATATGGTCCCCAACCACATGGGTATCGATTCCACCTGGGTGATGGAGCATCCGGATTGGTTTATCAGCCTGCCTTATAGCCCTTTCCCCGGCTATACCTTCAACGGTGTAAACCTGAGTCGTGATCCGCGCGTGGGTATTTACTTGGAGGATCGTTACTACGACCGCACGGATGCCGCCGTGGTGTTCAAACGCGTCGATCACTGGAGCGGCGACACACGCTACATCTATCACGGCAATGACGGGACAAGCATGCCCTGGAACGACACGGCGCAGCTCAACTACCTTAACCCGGACGTGCGCGAGGCCGTGATCCAGACGATCTTGAGCGTGGCGCGGCGTTCGCCCGTCATCCGCTTCGACGCGGCGATGACGCTGACCAAGAAGCATTACCAGCGCCTCTGGTTCCCGGAGCCGGGGACCGGTGGCGACATCGCTTCCCGTGCGGACTTCGGGATGACCAAGGCCGACTTCGACGCGGCCATGCCGGAGGAATTCTGGCGGGAAGTCGTGGATCGCGTGGCGCAGGAAGCGCCGGACACTTTGCTGCTGGCCGAGGCATTCTGGCTGATGGAGGGTTACTTCGTCCGCACGCTGGGCATGCATCGCGTGTATAATAGCGCCTTCATGAACATGATGCGCGACGAGAAAAACGCCGAGTACCGCCAGTTGATCAAGAACACGCTGGACTTCGATCCGCAGATTCTCAAGCGCTACGTGAACTTTATGAATAATCCCGACGAGCGCACTGCCGTGGATCAGTTTGGTAAGGGCGACAAGTACTTTGGTATCTGCACGCTGATGGCGACCTTGCCGGGACTGCCGATGTTCGGGCACGGGCAGGTGGAAGGCTACACCGAGAAGTACGGGATGGAGTATCGCCGCGCCTATTGGGATGAGATAGCCGACGACGACCTGGTGCAGCGCCACGAGCGGCAAATCTTCCCCCTGTTGCACCGCCGCGCGCTCTTCGCCGAGGTGGAGAACTTCCGGCTGTACGATTTTGTCACCCCGGATGGCTACGTGGATGAGAACGTTTTTGCCTACTCCAACCGCATGGGGCATGAGCGCTCGCTGGTATTGTATCACAACCGCTACGCCGAGACGCGCGGTTGGGCACGGATGTCGGTCGGTTACGTCGTAAAGAATGAAGCCGGTGAGAAAAACCTGGTGCAGCAGTCGCTCGCCGAGGGGTTGCAAATTCCCAATGATCCACGCGCTTACTTGATTTTCCGCGATGCCGCCGTCTCCGGCGACGCTGTCTCCGGCCTGGAATATATCCGCAACTGCCGGGAACTGGCGCAGGATGGCATGTACGCAGAATTGCACGCTTATCAAATCCACGTTTTCGTGGATTTCGCGTTGGTGTACGACAATGAATGGGGGCACTACGGGCAATTGACGGCCTATCTCAACGGGCGCGGCGTCCCCAGCATCGACGAGGCGATGAAAGAGCTGTTCCTCGCCCCGGTTCACGCGCCGTTCCGCATGCTCGTGAGCGCGCCGGCCTTCCGCTGGCTACTCGCGGCCCGTGTCACCAAACCGGAAGAGGATACCTTAGACGCTGAAATTCTGCCTCAGGTCGAGAAGAAGATGCTGGACCTACTGCGCGCCGTTAAGAGCGTCGCGCAGGCTACGGGCGACGAAGTCCCGGTGGTCAAGGCCGTATGCGCGAAACTGGAAACTATGCTGTCATTGCCGGTCATCCTCAAAAAGCTGGTCCCAATGGCCGAGGGCGGTACCAAAGCGGCTACCGCTTACCGGGCGGCGATGGATTATGTCCTTAAGGATTGGAAAGCTGCAGCGCCGCTTACCTGGGGTGTCCTTTTCGGCTGGCTCTTCACCCACGCTTTGGGCAAAGTCGCCGAAGTCGACACAGCGTCCGCCGTTCCGCCAGGCGAGATCAGCCGTAGTTGGATCGACGAGTGGCTACTCGGTAAGTTGATTGTGGCAGCGTTGGAAGAATGGGGCCTGGAAGCGGAAGCGGCGCGCCGGGCGGTGGCATTGATCAAGTTGCTGATTGGCTACCAACGCTGGTTCGAAGATGCGGACGTTGCCGGCGATGTCGTTGCAGCCAACGACGTTGTTACCAACGACGCTTATCGTGTCCTATACGCGATGCTGCGCGAGCGTGAAGTGCAAGCTTATCTTGGCGTTAATCGTTATCAGGGCGTGCTCTGGTTCAACCAGGAATCCTTCGAACAGTGGGCACGCTGGATCATGCTGTTTTCGACAGTGGATTTGGCTGCGGATGCCGGTGACGACTTCGCGCAGGTTTTTGTGGCTCGTTACACGCTGATTCGACAATGGCTAAAAGCTGAAGCGGCGTCAGAATATCAGATCGCAAAGCTGCTCGAGGCTTTGAAAACGATGCAATGACTGCCGGAGCAACGATTTTAGACTGTAGAGCGGCTATTTTTGCCGGATAATGATGTCACTGAACGACCACATCCTTGTCATTGACGACTCCGCGGAGGTCCGCGATTTCGTCCGCAACGCCGTCCTGGAGCCGCAGGGCTACGAGGTGTCGCTGGCTGTGGATGGCTTCCAGGGGTTGAACATGGCGCTGGAGCTACAGCCCGATCTGATCCTCTTGGACTACGAGATGCCCAAGATGAACGGTATCGAGGTGCTGCGGGCGTTGAAGGAACACGAGGTCACTGTGCCTGTGATTATCGTGACCTCCCACGGTTCGGAATCTGTCGCGGTGGAAGTCTTCCGGCTCGGCGTGCGCGATTATGTTGTAAAACCCTTCAATGTGGAACAGCTTCGCGTCTCGATCTCCCGAGTGTTGCATCTGGTTCGCGCGGAGCGCGAACGCGATATTCTGTTTGTCCAACTGCGGCAGACGAACGAAGAATTGGCCCGGCGCTTGCGCGAACTGGACATCCTCTACCACGTCAGCAAAGCGGTGACGACGTTGCAAGAGCGCGACCAGTTGATGGAGCGCATCGTCGAAGCGGCGCTGTATCTGACTGGCGCGCAGGACGGGCATTTGATCCTGTTCGATCCGCGAACGGGTAAACCCAGCCTTCAGGTGCGCCGGCAGCGGGCCGGGGCCACCTATCAATCTCCGAATGAAAATCAGACGATGTACACCCTCACCGATGGGCTAATGGCAACGACGGCGTTGATGGTGGGTGACAAACGCGTCGGCTCTCTGGTGGTCAGCAACAAACTCAACCGTGCTCCATTGAGCCGGCACGATCAGCAATTGCTGCGCATGTTGGGGGACTACGCCGCCATCGCCATCGAGAACTTCCGCATGGTCGCGGAGATCGAAGCGCAGGGCGACCGCGAGAAACGCGAGTTGCGCACCCTCTTCGAGCACTACGTCGCGCCCTCCGTGGTCGAGCGCATCCTCCAGCAGCCACAGAGCATCCGGCCCGGCGGGCAGCGGCAGATTATCACCGTGCTCTTCGCCGACTTGCGCGGATTCAAAACGTTCACCGCGCAAGCGCAGCCCGAACTCCTGATGAAGGTTGTCAACCGCTACCTGTCCGTCGCTGCCGACGCTGTCCTGAATGAGGAAGGCACGTTGGACAAATTCATGGGCGATGAGGCGATGGCGTTCTTCAATGCGCCGCTGCCGCAGCCCGATCACGCCCTACGGGCCGTGCGCACGGGGTGGCATATCCTGGAAGCCACGCGTGAGATGTATCGTTCCTTGCCGCAAGCGCATCACATCGCTTTTGGCATCGGCATTGCCACCGGTGAGGCCATCGTCGGCAACCTGGGTACGCAGCACGTCGTCAATTTCACCGTCATCGGGCACACGGTCAACAAGGGCCACCTGCTGCAAGAAATCGCCCCGCCGAACACCATCCTGATCTGCGAGCAGACGTACGCGATGGTGCGCAACTACGTGAAAGTCAAGAAACTCCGCCCCGTCGAGATAAAGGGGCAGGAACAACCGGAGACGGTCTACGAAGTCGTGGCATTGCGGTAACGACGGCAAACCTGACAGGTCTTCGGCAAACCGAAGGTTTGCATAACCTGTCAGGTTTGATTTACAGCGACCGCATAAATCGCGCCAGCCGTTCCACGCCCTTCTCGATGGTCTCGATGTCGGCGGCGTAAGAGAGCCGCACATTGGTATCCATCCCGAAAGCGATGCCGGGCACGAGCGCCAGGTGTTCTTGCTCCAATAGTCTCTCGCAGAAGGTGATCGAATCCAGGCCCGTGGCGCTGATGTTGGGGAAAAGGTAGAACGCGCCGTGCGGTTTGGGACACACCAGGCCCGGAATCGCGCTGACGCCCGCGTACATCAGATCGCGGCGGCGTTCGAAGGTGGCCCGCATCATTTCGATGCTCTCCTGCGAGTCTTCCAGCGCGGCGATTCCGCCATATTGCGCGAAGGTGTTTGGCCCGGACGTCGTGTGCGATTGGATGTTGATCGCTGCCCGGATCACGTGTTGGGGGCCGGCGGCGTAGCCCAAACGCCATCCCGTGGCGGCGTAGGCCTTGCTAAACCCGTTGCACGTTAACGTCAGGTTGAAAATATCCTCGTTCAGGCTGCCGATGCTCAGGTGGCGCAGCCCGTCGTAGATCAGCTTCTCGTAAATCTCATCGGCGACGACGGCGATGCCGTGTGCGACGATGACCTCCGCCAGTGCCGTAATCTCCTCCGGCGTGTAGACCGCGCCGGTCGGGTTGGACGGCGAGTTGAGCAGCAGCATCCGTGTCCGCGGGGTGATGGCGGCAGCGAGTTGCTCCGGCGTGATCCTGAACTCGGTCGCCTCCGACGTGGGCAGCAAGACTGGCGTCGCGCCTGCCAATTTCACGATCTCGGTATAGCTGACCCAGTAGGGGATGGGGATCAGCGCCTCATCACCGGGGCCGAGGATCGCCATCATCACGTTGTACAACGCCTGCTTGCCGCCCGTGCTGATCATCACCTGCTCTTGGGTGTAGGGCAAGTCGTTCTCGCGGTTGAGTTTCTCGGCGACGAGCGCGCGCAGCCGGGGCAGGCCGCCGGTTTGCGAGTACTTCGTCTTCCCCGCATCCAGCGCGGCCTTTGCCGCCTCGCGGATATTGGCGGGTGTGACGAAATCCGGCTCGCCCACGCCAAAGTTGCACACGTCGATGCCTTGCGCGGCCAACGCTTTGGCCTTGGCGTCGATGGCAAACGTCATCGAAGGGGCGATCAGCCCGGTTCTTTCGGATAGTGTAATCATCATAGGCTCCTTGTATCAGAATCATGATTCATGATTCATGATTCTCACACTTCGTCAAGGTGAAAAGGACTTGCAAATGGTGACAGACTTCTTGTCTTTGGAAACATGGGAAACGCGCGTGCCGTTGATGGCGGCGGGTTATCATCGTGATCTGGTTGCCAAAGTCGACGCGCTGCGGCAAACGGCGACGATCTACCCTGCGCCGGAGCGGATCTTCTACGCGCTGCGCGTCACGCCGTTCGAGGCGGTGCGCGTCGTCATCGTGGGGCAGGACCCGTACCACGGCCCCGGTCAGGCGGATGGGATGGCGTTCTCCGTGCCGGACGACGTCAAAGCGCCGCCGTCGCTGCGCAACATCTTCAAGGAAGTGCAGCGGGACGTCTACGATGGAGAGCCGCGTGCTTTCTCGAATGATTTGACGCACTGGGCGAAGCAGGGCGTGCTGTTGCTGAACGCCTCGCTGACCGTGGAAGCGCACAAAGCTGCTTCGCACAAAGCCCTGGGCTGGCACGTGCTGACCGATCAGATCATTGCGCAGTTGAGCGCGAACCGTGAGCATCTGGTCTTTCTATTGTGGGGCAACCACGCGCAATCCAAGAAGCCACTCATCGACGCCGAACGCCACCTGATCCTCGAAGCCCCGCATCCCTCGCCGCTCTCCGCCCATCGCGGCTTCCTCGGCTGCGGTCACTTCTCGCGGACCAACGCTTACCTCGTCACTCACGGTTCCGCGCCCATTGTTTGGTGAAGCAAGAGGCAGGATGCAAGATGCAGGATGCAAGATGCAAGATGCAGGATGCAAGATGCAAGATGCAGGTTTGCCCTATGTGAGATTGTCTTATATACTCACGGATGTGACAACGCTAGGCCGT